>Ga0316189_10001735_pt1 | contig 21618 bp, 16 predicted proteins | sample LowCovwburrow_MG_FD_204930 | JGI IMG/M metagenome (GOLD analysis project Ga0316189, IMG submission 204930) | Coastal sediment microbial communities from Maine, United States - Lowes Cove worm burrow | ecosystem: Environmental > Aquatic > Marine > Coastal > Sediment | place: USA: Maine... | reverse complement strand
GGACGCCGAGCCCGAGCGTACAGGGATGTATTTACAGCGTGTGGCAAGCGCCGTTGCCGACCCACTGCCCACCATAGAACTGCAAATTGGAAGGCTTGAACCGAAGCATCAATATTCAAACTGAGCCACTACCTAATTCGCTCGAGGCAGTTGTAGTTTGAGCGTTGATGAGCCATAAACCCGAATGCTGGGGTTGTGTAAGTGACCAGGCAGCTAGTGCCCTCGTTGCGACTATTGCAAAGGCAGAGGCTCTTCACTAACCTGTATGCCCGTACAGTAAATTGCTTGGCTGAACACACCATGGCATTGACGCAGTTTCATCCAGCCTCCCGCGATTGGTTTAGCGCCCAGTTTGGCGAGCCTACTCAGGCTCAGGCCGAGGCCTGGCCTGCAATCAAGGCTGGTCGCCATACGCTGATATCAGCCCCTACAGGCAGTGGTAAGACCCTCGCCGCGTTCTATGCCGCTATCGATGATCTACTGGTCAGAGGGCTGAAGCGTCAGCTCAATCCCGGAGTGCAAATCCTCTATGTCTCGCCGCTGAAAGCGCTAAGCAATGACATTCATAAGAACCTAGAAATCCCTCTTAAGGGCATCGCCGAAAACCTGAAGAAGAGTGGGCAGGGGCCGGTCGATATTAGGATCGCTGTCCGCACCGGAGATACCCCGGCTAATGAGCGGCAAAAGATGGCTAAGCAGCCGCCGCACATATTGGTTACTACGCCGGAGTCCTTGTATCTGCTGCTGACCAGTGCGAGCGGGCGCGCTATGTTAGCAAACGTGTCTTCGCTAATTGTGGACGAGATCCATGCCATGCTTGGTGATAAGCGGGGCTCGCATTTAGCGCTCTCTATAGAGCGGCTACAACGACTGGTGCTTAATAATTCAGGACAGCGCCTGCAGCGTATTGGTCTCTCGGCGACGCAGCGGCCCATTGAAATGGTTGCGAAGTATCTAGTCGGCAATAGCAACACTCACGAAGAAGAGGTCGACTGTAAAATTGTAGATGCGGGTTTTCGTCGACAGATGGATATCAGCCTAGAAGTGCCCGGCTCACCACTATCGGCTTTGATGAGCAACGAAGTTTGGGAAGAGCTGTATAAGCGTCTGATTGAATTAATTTCGACTCACCAAACCACATTAGTTTTTGTAAATACGAGGCGGCTCTCGGAACGACTGGCATTGGCCCTCTCGGAGCGGCTAGGTGAAGATGTAGTTTGCTCTCATCACGGTAGCATGAGTAAAGAATTGCGCTTTACTGCGGAGCAACGATTGAAAGCCGGGCAGCTGAAAGTGTTGGTAGCTACGGCGTCCATGGAATTGGGCATCGACATCGGCTCAGTGGACTTGGTGGTCCAGTTTTCTTCTCCCAAAAGCATAGCGACGTTCTTGCAACGGGTTGGTCGCAGTGGTCACTCAATACACGGCACGCCTAAGGGAATTCTGTTTCCGTTAACGCGAGATGATCTAGTAGAAAGTGCGGCATTGCTGCATAGCCTCCGCGAGGGGCAATTGGATTGCATCGTGATGCCTGAGAAGCCATTGGATATTCTCTCGCAGCAGATTGTCGCCGAGGTATCGTCACTAAGCCATGATCAAGCAGGCCAGACAGGTGAGCTATTCGATCAGCAGGAAGGTGGTTGGAGCGTGGATGAGCTGTTTGAACTGTTTCGCAATGCCTACCCTTTTCGAAATATGCAGCGGCAAGAATTTGATACCTGCGTGCAGATGTTGGCAGAAGGCTACACCAGCAGGCGCGGACGTCGTGGCACGCTCTTACATTTCGATGCGATCAACAATCGACTGCGGGCGAGACGAGGAGCCAACCTAATTGCGTTGACGAATGGCGGAGCCATTCCCGATATGTTCGACTATCAAGTCGTACTTGATCCCGAAGACATTGTGGTAGGTAGTCTTAACGAGGATTTTGCCCTTGAGGCACTTCCAGGAGATGTCTTCACGTTGGGAACGCATAGCTGGCAGATGTTACGCGTAGATGGGCTTAAGGTTCGAGTGCGCGATGCGCAGGGTATGCAGCCCACAATACCTTTTTGGTTCGGCGAAGGCCTCGGTAGAACACGAGAGCTGTCCGAGGCAGTCTCGAGCCTGCGGCAAACAATAGCGGATCTGCTTATCAACGACTCTGAGAATGCGGCACTGCAGTGGCTGGTCGACAACGCGGGCCTTCCACAGGCAGGCGCGACGCAATTATTAGATTATCTGCAGGCTGGAATGCAAGCGCTTGGAGAGATGCCGACTCGTTCCTGCATAGTGATGGAACGCTTCTTCGATGAAGTAGGTGACATGCATGTTGTTATTCATTCACCTTTTGGCAGCCGTATTAATCGCGGTTGGGGTCTGGCACTTCGAAAGCGCTTCTGTAAGTCATTTAATTTCGAACTGCAGGCCGCTGCCAACGAAGACAGCATTGTTATTTCCTTAGGGGCTATTCACAGCTTTCCCTTGGATGATGTATTCAAGTACTTACAGTCCGCAACCGTTAGAGATGTGTTGGTGCAGGCGTTACTCGACGCGCCTATGTTCGAAGTCCGCTGGCGTTGGAATGCAACGCGCTCGCTTGCCATTCAGCGAAATCGAAACGGCAAGCGAGTGCCTCCTCAATTTCAGCGTATGGATGCCGAGGATCTGGTGGCGCATGTATTTCCGGACCAGATTGCCTGTGCGGAAAACATAACGGGGCGACGTGAAGTGCCGGAGCATCCGCTCATCGACCAGACGATCCATGATTGTCTGACCGAGGCCATGGACATTGAGGAGCTCATCGAACTTATCGCGGATATCGAACACGATAAGTTGACGCTAATAGCAAAAGATCTGCGTGAGCCCTCTCCATTCGCACAAGAAATTATTAACGCCAGGCCTTATGCATTCCTCGATGACGCGCCCTTCGAAGAACGACGTACTAATGCAATTCGCAACAGAAGTTGGGCCGACCCGGGTGAGGCAAAAGATTTTAGTTTGTTAGATGAGGAGGCGATCGCGCGCGTTAAAGATGAAGCCTGGCCTTACATAAACAATATCGAAGAAATGCATGATGGCCTTTACAGTCTTGCCTATATGAGCAAGCAGGAATTTGAGGCTAATAAAGATTATCAGCGCTGGCATCAAGTTTTGCTCGACAGCGGGCGTATTCTTAATCTGGTTCAGTTGCCGAAGGAATTATGGATAGCTACGGAGAAGTTAGGTTGTTTCATGGCGGTTTATCCAGAATTGGCAGCGTTGAGGGCATCACCGAATATTCCAAGTTTTATATTCGAGCGAGAATGGGATCGAGCGGATGCACTTCGTGAGATAGTACGAGCTCGACTCGAATGCCTAGGGCCCATACAATCACAGCAGCTGGCGAGTGAGTTAGCCGTTGAAGTCGGCGCGGTCGACCTTGCCCTGATAGCGTTAGAAGTCGAAGGGTTTGCTTTTCAGGGTCAGTTCACTCAAGCGGCGCGTAAACATCAAGTTAATGAAACAGTTGTCGTGGAGTGGTGCGAGAGAAGACTGCTACAGCGAATACATCGATACACAATCGATTCACATCGCAAGAGTATTAAGCCGGTTTCGCTACAGACCTATACTGAATTCCTATTCGATACTCATCAGCTAGTTGCGATAGCCGAGCCATCAGCGAATCCATTTCCAAATAGAGAGCCGGCACTCGATGGCCAGACGCGCGTGCAGAATATATTGGGCTTGTTAGACGGCATAGCCGCACCCGCAGTCAGCTGGGAGGCAGATCTCTATCCAGTGAGGATTGCCGACTATGATCCGAGCTGGTTGGATGCAATGTGTATCAGCGGGAAAATGGTATGGGGTCGCTATGCCTTACCGAATCTTACGCAGCGCGGCAATGGCGAGCCCAAGACCAGCTCCTCGGGGCCTATTAAGTCGACTCCTATATCGATTGTCAGCCGTGCCAATCTGGATATTTGGAAGGCGCTTTCTGCCGCACAATACCATGAAGACGAAGTGTTGCCTCTCAGTCCGCTCGCTAAGAAAATTGAATCTGATTTGGCTAGAAATGGCGCAAGTTTCTTCGATCAGATTCAGCAACGGACAGGTTTACTCAGGGCACAACTCGAACAAGGCCTTGCTGAACTTGTTTCGATGGCAAGGATAACTAGCGATAGTTTCACTGGCTTACGTGCTTTGCTAACCCCGAATAAGAAGAAGCCAAGTACGCATAAAAGGCGAGGCCGCCGAGCTATGTTCGGCCTAGAAGATGCAGGCAGGTGGAGTCTTCTAGAAACAGACAAGGTGCAGGATCAACCGCAATCCAATAGTCGGCACTGGCATGTCCTCGATGAAGAGCAACTGGAGCGACTCATCGGTATTTATTTACAGCGCTGGGGAGTCATATTTCGCGGCTTGCTTGAGAGGGAATTGTTTGTGCCGCCCTGGCGAGTATTGCTTATTGCGCTGCGGAAAATGGAGCTACGTGGCACTATTCGAGGTGGCCGATTCGTTGCTGGTGTTGGCGGTGAACAATTTGCCTTCCCGGAAACAGTGGATGCACTGCGGAAATTTAGAAAGCAAGTCGATTCGAGCGAGCTCAGATATTTTAGTCTTTCAGCGGTAGATCCGCTAAACCTGCTAAACCTGATTCTTCCTAACCGTAAACTCTCAAGACTAAGCAAGAATCGTGTGCTCTTTGAGAATGGTATTCCAATAGCCGTACTGGAGTCTGATAAAGTAATATTTCTTAGAGAAATTGAAGTAGCAGAAGAATGGAGCCTACAGCAGGCATTGATTAAGAAGAATTTCCCACCAAGGCTGAGAAGTTATCTAGGGAGCCGTTAACTAGTTGCCGAATTGTTTTTTTCCAAAAAGAAAATCCCGCTATCGCTAAATGCGATAGCGGGATCTACTACTTATGGGAGCAAAGGAGTCGTGAATTACTTCGACGACACCCCTCCAATTACCCGATCAAGTATTTGAGTGTCTACTTAGATAAAGTAACTGGAGGCTCCCCTTATAGAATAACTATCGATGGGATCACCTCCTTTGTAATGCCAGGGTAGCCAAGTATTGTTAGCAAATTCCCCCCGTTAGAACTACTAACAAAAGCCTAGTGATTTTATATAACACAATCTTAGTACTGTAAAGTGCCGTAGCAAATTGACAGAAGATAATTGTTCGGCCATTTAGTCAAATTCCTATGAAATCCAAATTGGAAAATCCATGCTTATATAAATAGCAATTTTGTCGTAGTGGCATGGTTGACTGAAAATTTGCCATTTTATTATGTGGGTAGTAGGAAATTTATTCAGATAGTGTGTAGAATTGCGCACCTGATCACATTGTGGGACGATTAATCAAGAACCACGAAATCCATTGGGCCCTAAGTAATTTATACTTAGTATTGAACTATCGCAAATAAAGAAGTTACGCGAGTATGCAGCCATGATGGAAAGAAGAAGACATAAACGGGTAGAGGTAGATTTCTGGGCAAGCCTTAGCCATCCACTGCTGGGCACAATTACCTGTGATATCCAAGACATGTCAATTAGTGGGGTATCAATAAAGCTGGACGAAGACCTAAGTTTCTTCGTTATGATGGAATTGGATGCAAAAATCCGTGGTGACGGTTGGGACGACTCCATGCCTGCATTGCCTGTCCAGGTGATGCGTGTCAACAAGCGTGACGTTGGTCTGCAATTCATCGAGAGCTGCGAAGATATATGGACACCGGCGGAAGGCGATTTTGATCTTTCTTTAGATAGTTCAGATAACATGCAATAATTCGCGGATCGAAGCGATCTGCACGAATTTCACTCGTTATTGAATCTGTTCTCGACGAGCAGCTTAGAAGAATACAAAGACCTGCATGTAAATAGTCAGTATGACGGCGATTATCACTGAAAAGGCGATAAACTTAAGCGGGTTTTCTTTAAAGCTTTGCCAGAGAGTCTTCGCTTCTCCGTTCATTCTGCTTAAGTGATATTCTTTGCGTAACCGCTCCGTGCGCTCACTTTGATATTCATCAATTAACATCCGTGTAGATTCGAATTTCTCAGACTCGTGAATCCAAATAGCGGGCAATGAAATACCCCAGTTACCCGCCGAAGTTTCGAAGTAGGCGATATCATTAGCCTCCAAAAGCTCGCGTATATCCTGAGCCTCATCGATGGGAACGTTACGTAGCCTAAATACCAATTTTGACATAGTGGGTTTGTTGGTCTGCGCCCTGATGCGCTTTTACGCTAGTTGCGGGCATGCTACCTTTAAGCCATAGTCGTGTAAAACTTGAGAGCAAATATTCGACTCGATTGCTTAGTTGGTCACGCAATCGATGTTATTTGATAAGTAGTTGTTATTAGTAGGAGGGAGTAGAGATGCTAGGGTCAATGGAGTCGATTCGTCGATCTTCTGCGGTACTCATTTGTGCGTTCCTGCTTAGTCTTTCACAGGCGAAAGCGGATACATCAGTCTGGTCGGTGCGCTCTGGTGACAATCTTATCTATCTCGGTGGAACGGTGCATCTATTGCGCCCAGGCGATTATCCTCTGCCTGATCAGTTTGAAGAGGCCTATCAGGCTAGCTCCGAGTTGTATTTCGAGACGGATATCGCGTCGATGAGTGATCTATCAGTACAAGCCCAAATGTTGCAACAGCTTACCTATGGCGACAATGAGTCCTTAAGTACTGTCTTGAGTGACGAGGCCTATACTGCTCTCTCTGCCTATACAGCGACGGTAGGACTGCCTATAGCGATGTTGAATAAATTCAAACCCGGGCTTCTCATTAGTACGCTACAGATACTCGTATTTCAGAGTATGGGATTTACTCCTCAAGGCGTCGATGCGTTCTTTCATACTCGAGCCGTCGCTGACGGGAAAGCAAAAGGACAATTGGAGACAGTGCAGGAACAAATAGGGTTCATCGCAGCGATGGGTGAGGGTAATGAGAGTGAATTCATTCTGCTTTCTCTAAGAGATCTCGCAGAAACTGCTGACGTTATGGAGGGTATGATTGGGGCTTGGCGTTCGGGTGATTCTCAGGAACTGTCCGAGCTATTCGTGGACGATATGATGGTAGAAGCACCGGCGCTTTACGATTCTCTGCTTTTACAAAGAAACCTAAAGTGGATTCCTCAGATCGATAGCATGCTGCAAGACGCGGACACAGAATTTGTTCTAGTCGGAGCAGCTCATATTGTTGGTGAGAACGGGCTGCTAGACTTGCTTTCGCAGCAGGGCTACGAGATCAATCAGCTATAGTTCTCAAATAGAATAAAGCCGGTACAAATCACAGGATAGACGAAGATAAGAGCGCTTGCTCAGAATCTCCGCGAGTTGCTGTAGAAGGGTATTAAGAGCTGGTTTTGTGGCTAAGCACTATCTGTCTTGGGCCACTGGTCGAAGTTTGACCGCTAACACCTGAAGGAATTTCTTGTACTTTACCGCCAGACTTTAAGAATGCGTCGACGTGTTGTGCTAGATCTGCGCGATTACTTACCGCCGCGTCTTTTTTCGATTTATTTGCCATGCTTAACTTTCTCTAATTCCACAAAAGCCGCAAATTATACAGCATTTCTGTACTTTCGGCCACATGGTGGGAATTGCGCAGTTTCCCTCAAGTGCAAGCGCTCAGAGCAGATCCAACTTCTTGGGTCTGCTCTGAGCGCTTGCACAAAAGGCTGCTGGAGGATTGAATCCGGCAGTTTAGCGAGTCTTCGAGCCCAGCCTTTTCCGGGGACGAACATAGAAATCTGAGTAATAGTCTTCGGGGACTTCACCTACTAGTTCATCTAAAGAGGTCTTGTAGATGACCTTCATCTTCGCCAGTAGTTCGAGGTCTAAATGGCAACCGTAGTTACGGATAGTTTCAATATCCTCTAACTGTTTGCGAGATACGCCTAATAGTCGTGCGCCCTCATTCATAGAGTAGCCGGCATTCAATCGGAGTTGCCTGACATTCTTTTTGACAGCAACAGTTATTGGAGAAAATTTGGAAAATTGGACCTGATTCATAGTTCTTTGCTCCATTCGACGGCGTGAGATCGATTCTTCCGCCAGATGTAGCCCCTCTGCGGTTATGATAAATGTGTAAGTGTTTTCCTCTATTCTAAATCTCTATGATTTCTTAGCAAATAGAGCCAATTCAAGCTAACACAATGAAATTACTATGGTAATAATTTCTTCAAAGCGGTGGGATTTAGTCAAAATTTTGCAGGATATAGTCAACACTAAGTGGAAGTTTCAATTTGGAAACTCACTATTTCGACCTTATCTGTCGCATTAATTTGTTGATACTGTTTCTGAACCAAGCCTGTGAACGGGTTTCCATCTTGAAATCGAAATGAGATTGGGCATTTTGGATGAACGGTTGCATGTTCTGCTGCATGTAGTTCACAGAGCCGGTTTCCGAGATGCCAACTAGAGTATCCTTGTAGTCATTCAGGACTATCTCGTCGAGGAAATAGAACCCCGTCTTACCTATGGCACCAGCTGTGCCAACGCTGGTTTGGGCGATCGATGCCGCACTTACTGAGAGCAAGCCAAGAACCTGTTCCGTGCTGAGATTCTCTTTCTTAGCAACTAGGCTTATCTGATTCCAGATTGATTCGAAGCGAGGCAGTAGCTTGCTCGAATTCTTCCTCAAGGAAGCGGTGGATTCTCGAAGTTGAGCTGCCAGTTCCTCTACCTCCAGCATAGTTAACGGGGGAGTGTCGATCGCTGTAGCCCCATGGCGGCCCATATCGTGAATCGAGAGTAGAACTTGCTCAAGAGACTCGGGATTACTCTCTTCGGCAATCACATTATGTTCTTTCAAATGATGAACTAGACGATTTAGAAAAACCTGCCCCCCCTTGGCGGCATCAGAGGCAATAGCAAATACCCAAACCGGAGAAAGGTGCATGGTCAATAAGCCGGCTGCCTCTAGAGACGTTCCTAGTAGCTTTCGATTCAGGAAATGTTCCTGAAGCTCTGTATCTGTTTGAAAGCCGTCTAGTTGAGCTACATTGTTGATTAGAAACGCTTGAAACATACCAAAGGTGAACCGATAACTATTTGAACTTTTTACAGCTGTCGGTATTAGGGTCTTGGTGAGCAACAGAGTACTACCGCCAATGAGCGAGCCGAGCGCTCGTGCTATCCGTTCCGGCAGGGAGAAGGAGAGTGCTAGGTAGTGATTGAGTCGATCTAGATAGGTCAGGGAAGAACTATCGTCACGAAGCACAGGTACGGGTAATTTTGATTCCGGGTCGTCATGTTTCATTTATACGGTCCAATGTGCGCAGCCCGAAGCGATTCACTAGCCGGAAATCTGAGGAGTTCCGCTGTGAGTCGCCGTGGAATTATTTAGCAGTAACTTGATGTGAAAGTAACACCAGCGAATGGCTAGGGCTATCGGATTTTGAGCTGTGCTAGCATGATTAGAGCATGCCTCTTGGGGCGGCCACTACATATAAACGGGTATCATCTGCTAGAATCGCTTACTTCACGCAGGAGAGCGAAATGTCAGAAGAAAAATCAGAAAAACAACACGCAGAGCAGGTTATCACCATGAATAAGGTCGTTAGTTTTCACTATCGGCTGGCGGAAGTGGCAGAAGACGGTGAGCGGGCTGATTGGCGTGAAGAGTCTCATGGAGGCGCGCCTCTGGTCTATCTACATGGATTTCACAATGTAGTGGTGGGACTAGAAAAAGCACTTGAAGGTAAGAAGGTGGGTGACGCAATTGAGATTACATTGCAGCCAGATGATGCCTACGGATACCGTCGACCAAATTCGACACAGCGAGTTCCGATCAAACATTTGCAGTTTCCTGGTCCGGTAAAGAAAATCTTGCCCGGCATGCCTGCAAATGTCGAAACCAATCAAGGGAGGCGTTCGGTTGTTATTATCAAAGCTGGAAAATTTAATGCCGATGTGGACTTCAATCATCCGTTAGCAGGAAAGGTACTCTACTATGAAGTGCAGGTGGAAGGGATTCGTGATGCCAGTGCGGAAGAGATAGCGCACGGACATGTGCACGGCGTGGGCGGGCATCAGCACTAGTGGGTAGGGCTCGCAAACTATTAGACAGTGGCGGCCTGTTTTCCGTTCACTGTCTCAAGTACCAGTGGAATGACCTTTCGATTTACGACTACCTCATAGTAAACCTCATTGCCATCTGGATCTTCTTGAATTTGTGAGTCCTTCCAGATCCCGACTTGCCCCTCCCTAATGATTAAATCCTTCTTGCGACCCTTGGTATCAGGATATTGGCCGACGTGGAATAGATACTGCTTGCCATTAAGTTTCATCCGTACAGACTTAAGAGTGATCTCATCTTTTAGTTTCAAAAATGCTGCGTCGTCAAGTAGAATTCCATTCACGTTGTAGCGAATATATTGCTGGCCTTTCTCGCCTTCGCCATCTGCTATGCGCAATACGTCGATATTGAAAAGGCTCTTCTGAACTACTTCCCTGAGGATCCAGGAGCAACCAGACATGCGGTCGGCGTCGCCGATAGCCCCGGAGATCATTATTGATCTGTCTTCATCGTACAAATAGCGTGGGGCCACGTCTGCGTAACAGATGCCTACTCCCAATTCCAAAAGAGGAAGGCCCATCTGCGTAGAATAGCGATTGTTCGAGCCTACAATCTTTAGCATGTCTTTAGAGTAGCCGCAGGCTCGTGTAACGGCGAACCATTCTTGCGGAGTCTGCTCGAACTCCAGGAAGCTGAGAATTATAGCGTCACCCTCGATAAACACTTTGTTCGCACCGTAAGTTTCGAGGATTTTGTTTATCGGATTGAAAAAGCGCATGCTGAAATAAGAAGCTGGGTTCAAACCCTTTTTTTGCAATTCATCAGTAACTGTCGTAGAGCCGCGCACATCTGCTTTCATAATGGCGTGGTGACAGATGCGTTCATCGTCTTCCTCGATCTCGGAGCTGGTAGGCATCAGGTAAAGCGTGCCAGCTGACTTCGAAAGTTTCAGGTCTTGCTCACTACTAAGCAAGGTGAGTCGATTAAATGCGCGATGTGCGAATCTAAAATATTTCAGGTTTTGTCGATATCTGCTTATGTCAACTAATAGCTTGAGAGAATCGTCGGTGTTTGCTTTAGATACTTGCTCTTTGAGTTTGGTCTTCAGAGATTCCAGTGACTTAACTTGCTCAGGAGACAATTTATTTCCACCACTGATACTGTCCTGAAGTTTGGTAGTTGTTATATTTCCGCTCAAGAACTGGCAGATTGTCTTTAGGTCGACATGCTCCATGATAAGAGGGTTTAGGGAGCGCCGCATATAGTGTGATGACAGTAACTGGGCCAATAGTTTTTCAGATCGTAGCATCTTGGAAAATCTCGAAAGAGTCCTCTCCAAGTGTTTAATCTCACCGCGTCGTTTCCACCAAGCAGAAAAGCCATGTTCGGTTCGTACTGCTGCTAGTTGTTCTCTATTCTTTTGGTGACTAAATAATGCAGAAATGTTCTCCGGAGACTCGATCCAGTTAAGCTCTTCTGCAATGATGTTCTTGGTGTCTTTTGCTGGGCCGAAAAACTGCTGAGTTAGAAATAGCCCGCTTAGTTCATCATGAATCTCAGCTTCCGCAATGGTCGCAGTTGAGTCTTCACCTATCGCTGGTAATGGAAGTTGTTTTAGCCTCTTGCTAAATAGCTTTTCAACTTTCTTATTGAGATCCAAAAAACCTTTCGCTTCGCTATTCCAGCTATAGACACAGAATTCATTTATTAGCAGGAGTAATGCGCTAGGATCGGAAACCATAAGAATTGGATTGAAAAGTACGTCGACGACAAATTGGTACTCATTGCCGAGAAATTGATCGCGAACAGGAGCGAGCTGCCGCTCTTCAACACGCTGCAGCTGAGAAAAAATTTGCTTATTGACGTTGTATAGAATCGAATCGTAGTTTTTCCTAAGCCAGAATAAGCGTTGATCGGTAGCCAGCGCTTCTGAGGAGCCCTTACTTCTGAGATCGGTTAATCGTGAAGTGACGTTATTAATATCTGAATCAAGCTGCGCCTTAGTAACTCGCAGGATAAGCTTGATTGCCGCGAATTGAAGAAAACAAATCTCGTCGGCGCTAAGGTCGGTTTTAACACGATGAATTAGAATCGTCATCATGTCCAAGTATTCGGCACGAACCTTCTCGAATGAGCTGGAGTTATCCCAGTGTTTAGGTTTAGGGATAGCAATTTGAGAGACAAGCAGGGCAACAAGCTTTTTGATATCGGAAGAAAATTTACTGCTGAGTTTTATATCGATATGATAATTGTCTATGCCTTTTGACAGTTTATCGATAGACAGCCGAACATTTCGATTTTGGTCAATCGTTTTAAACAGACTGGTATTTGCCTTGGAGTTCATAGTGATCAGTTCTTATTCTTGGTTCTAGAAATCCTAAAATACATCCATCACAAACATGACTTACTTCTTAGTATTTCAAATTAGTATGGAAATAGCAGATTCACAAGCTGCGAATGTGAATCCTGTAACATTATATAGAATTTACTTAAATATCAGCAATTTGTAGCACTTTTTTAATTTTGCTCGCGTTTCTATCGAACGCATCAAGTGATTGGGTGCGTCCGTAGCATCAGCCACTATATATAGTGGCTAGCTCTCTACATTCTTCGCTGGCCTTGTTCTAGCTGCGAGATTGGCAAGCACTTGGCGTCCGAGCGTCTGTTGTCGCCATCGGAAGAAGAATGCGCCGATGCGAAATGCACCCAAGAGGCTCCGCTCTAATTCTACAGAAATGTGCATTTCAGCATTTTTAGGGCTAGCTTCAATCAGGAAACCATAGGCTATTTCTCCCCCGCTGAGCTTGATGCTGAATTGCAGGCTTCGAGGTGGGTCCCAGCGGTCGATGGAGCAGATCGCTGTGTTATGTCCTGTATCAATTTGAAGCTCAGTGCCTCTCGCCGGAGGCTCAGAGTCTGCCTGCTTTACACTGCGCACTCCAGGAATCCAATTGGACCAATTTCGGAAGTCGGTTAGCACACGCCAGCCGCTGTCACTCATCGAAGCCAGCCAAGCATCGGTATCTTGCGGCCTTTCTATAGAGCTGGGTGCGACGATGCGTATATCTTGTTTGCTGTGAATTACACTCATGTTAGTTTCTACGACTACTATAGTTAGAAGCTTAACCAATTCTCTTTAGCGTATTTGCGCTAACGATCTTTCAAATTTGTTACACGATTGAATCATCGGCCGATTGGTGCCAACATGAATTAATGTGAGCCTAATCAGCCGATTCTTAGACTTCGAGCAGCAGTCAACGCTCAGTATTGAATTCAATAGATTTCTTAACAGGGTACATACGAATGATTGAGGAATTAGTGCCAGTATTGATAGTTGCTATAGTGTTTTCATTCGTCGGTTTCAGCGTCTATATCAAATATCGTACCGAGCAGCTGAGAAGTGGAACAGGCCTGCTGCAGGATGAAAATATCGCTCTAAAGGCGAAAACTCTGGAACTCGAGGGCCGAATTCAAGTACTAGAGTCCATCGTTACCAACAAAAATTTTGGCCTAGAACAAGAAATAAATTCACTATCCTGACAATTCGTAAATTCAGCGTTTTTCGGCTGGGTTCACACTAGATTGTTGTGATAAGGTTATCCGACGAATACTAAGGACCAACTCCAATGCTGATGCCACTCCTAGAGAGTATAAGAGCCAGCGGAACCAAGAAAAAAGAGAGAAGATCATGAATCAAGATGACAAACCAACCGATAGTTCTCGACGCGACATTCTAAAGGGTGCTTTGGGCACCGGAGCTTTGGCAGCCGGAGCTGCGTCAGTGCCGGGATTTATCTTTCCCGCGCTAGCTCAAGGCGAGCAACTCGTTCCTTTTACTGACGTGCCCGATACCTTCAATGCGCGTCCGGCTCGACCAAACTCGACCCACTGGTTGGATACGCGCGAGATAACGACTCATTTCACCGACAACGATGATTTCTACATAGTGCAGCACTATGGCCAACCAGAGATTGACAACGATTCCTATAAGCTGAAAGTGACCGGAATGGTAGACAATGAGCTAGAGTTTTCTCTTTCAGAACTCATGGCTCGAGACAATATCGAACAGCAGGTTGGATTCGAGTGTGGCGGCAATAGTAATGGATTGTTTCACGGGCTAATTGGTAACGCGCGCTGGCGCGGTGTCTCGCTGGCGAGTATTTTAGAAGAAGCGGGCATTCAAGACGGGGCTAAGGAAATCGTATTCTTCGGAACCGATATCCAAACCGAGACGATTCGCGAGACCGAAGTCGAGAAAGCATTCGCGCGCAGCCTATCAATCGATGATGCGATGCGACCTGAGAATATGCTTGCCTTCGAAATGAATGGCGAACCCCTACCGCACTATCATGGCAAGCCGGTTCGTGCATTGATCCCAGGTTGGTATGGCGTGGCAAATGTAAAATGGCTAACCCAGATTCATATTCAAGACACTCGATATATGGGTCGCTTCATGGGCCGTGACTATGTGACTTTGAAGAAAGAAAGCATAGGTGGGGTAGAACGCTGGGTTGAAAACTCAGTTACTACTATAAACCTGAAGTCTTCCATCGTTCGTGTTACCGAGATTGGCGGCCAACATAAGATTCAAGGTTTTGCGCTTAACGACGGTACGTCTATAGAAAGCATCGAAGTCAAAGTAGACGACGGTCCATGGGAGCGTGCCGAGATTAACCCGAGATCGACGAGATATTCCTGGAAGCTATTCGTTTACGATTGGAACAATGCCACACCGGGAGAACACACGATCGTGTCCCGCGTGACTGATGTCAATGGTAACGTGCAGGCGACCGCGGAAGAGATTCCAGACAAAGTGAGCCGCTGGGAAAACTTTGCTCAGTTCCCGCGAACCGTGCGCATCTAGTCCCTAATTTCCTCAAACTCTGTACTCGACGGATTCATACTCACTAGACAGTGGGTTGAATCCGGTGCGGGTGTCGATCTAATCTTCTGGCTGGCGAGCGAGGCCGGCCCTCTGCGCCTTCGTTTCTCCGGACAGGAAGTTGTCTGTTTTTTTCCTACCGAGCAGCAAGTTCAGGTAGAAGAAATTCTCTCATCGATGACCGGCTGGCGGATTGCCGCAACGCAGTTGAAGAACTTCGATACCGAGCCTATGTCCGCACTCTATCTCAAGAGTCAGCGTAAGCTCTTCGATGTACGAGATCGACTAACTCAAAAAGACATTCGGGTGGCGGAAGCAGACCTCAAACCTACAGATCGGTTCCTTATGGAGCGTTTCATTACGGCAGCTGTCTCGATCGAGGGAAGCCTGGATGAGGGCGATGGCTTTAACGACATCACGCCTAGTGATCTGCGTGCAACAGAATACCGACCAAAGCTTAGTGCGGTCTCTATCGATATAGAGACCGACTATCAAGCAAGCACCCTCTATTCGATAGCGATCTATTCGGATGATGTCTCAATAGTCTATATGGTTGGCCCAACCGAAAATTCCACACTGCAGACTGAAAATGGTAATAGTTTAGAGCTCCGTCAGCTGAGCTCTGAGCGCGAAGTTATCAGCGCATTCGCGGCGAAGATCGCAGACCTCGACCCAGACGTAATCATGGGTTGGAACATCGTAAATTTCGATCTGCGTTGTCTACAAGACTTCTGCGATCGGTTAAAAATGCCATTACTATTAGGGCGTAATAAAGAGGCGATCAATTGGCGTAAGGCAAGAGATAGCAACGATCGATACTACGCTTTATTGCCTGGTCGGGCAGTACTGGATGGTATCGAATTAATGCGTTCTGCTACCTATCAGTTCGAGAACTTCTCACTCGAATACGTTTCGCGCCAGCTGCTGGATAGAGGAAAGCTCGTTGAAGATGTTGACCAGCGCGGTGCGGAAATTACAGAGTTATTCAGTAATGCAAAACCCGCACTAGCGCGCTATAACCTCGAAGACTGTCGTCTAGTCTGGGACATTTTCGAGAAAGAAGCGCTAATTTCTTTTGCCATGGAGCGAAGCTTGCTGACAGGGCTAGAACTTGATCGTTATGGCGGCTCTGTTGCGGCCTTCGATTTTCTCTATCTTCCCCGGCTGCATCGCAAGGGGTTCGTCGCACCATTCGTCGACGAATCCACTGTTAGTAATGTCAGTCCAGGGGGCTATGTGATGGGCTCTATTCCTGGCATACATCGGAACGTGATCGTTCTAGACTTCAAGAGCCTATATCCAAGCATTATTCGAACCTTTCATGTAGATCCGCTGGCTCTTGCCGTTGCCGGAATCGAAGAGAATCCGATCGAGGGTTATGACGGTGGAAAATTCTCTCGTGAGGAATTCATCCTGCCGGAACTTATCTCCACCCTGTGGTCCGCACGGGACAGGGCGAAGGCTAGTGAGAATGCGGCTCTGTCGCAGGCCATCAAGATTATTATGAATTCATTCTATGGCATCCTCGGAACGGTAGGTTGTAGGTTTCTGGATTCTCGTCTAGTGAGCTCCATAACCAAGCGGGGGCATGAGATTCTGATTCAGAGTAAAAATTTCATCGAAGATGCAGGCTATCAAGTAATCTATGGTGATACAGACTCTGTGTTTGTTCTACTGGGCTCGGTTCCGGACGATCAAGTAAAAGTGATCGGCGACGATCTTACGTCGCGACTCAATGAATGGTGGACGAGCAGACTAAGAGAAAAATATGATATCGACAGCTTCCTAGAGATGGAATTCGAGACACATTTCAGCAAGTTTCTGATGCCGACCGTTAGAGGCTCCGATGCCGGCAGCAAGAAACGCTATGCCGGTCTCGTAGTTGACAGCGGTAATCCAGAAGAATCGCAGCTGTTGTTCAAGGGGCTGGAATCTGTACGAAGTGATTGGTCGCCTCTGGCACGCGAATTCCAGAAAGAATTGTATAGGCGGATCTTTTTCGACCAACCTTATGAAGACTATATTAAGCTAACGGTTCAAAAATTGAGTGATGGGGGTTCCGAGAGCGAGCTGGTTCTGCGTAAACGCTTGCGCCGGAAATTGAAGGACTATGTGAAGAATATTCCACCCCATGTGCAGGCAGCACGTAAGGCAGAAGATATTCGCAGAGAACGGGGGCTACCAAGTCTGTATCAATCGGGAGGCTGGATCGAGTACATTATGACAATTAATGGCGCCGAGCCTCGCCAGTACCGTGAATCGGCGATAGACTATGAGTTCTATATTGAAAGACAGCTAGCACCCATTGCAGATTCTATACTGGTATTCAAAGAATCTTCTATGGACAAAATACTCAATAATCAGATTGGGCTATTTTAGGTTTATACTCAGTAGCTCGGGTGGGATAGCTACCTTACTGTGAACGAATCAATGTGAGGAATACATGAAAACCAATTTAGTACTTACCGTGATTGCTGATGATAAACCGGGCCTGGTGGAGTCACTATCACAGATCATTGCCTCAAACTCGGGCAATTGGCTTGAGAGCAATATGTCCCAATTGGCGGGAAAGTTCGCAGGCATATTACGGGTTAGCGTGATGGATGACCATGTGGAGAAACTGATTGAAGAGCTAAACGGGCTCGACTCAGAGATAAAATTTGTCATCGAAAAAGCCGTAGAAGAACCAGCTGATCAACTCTCGCGAATGGTTGAGTTGAATCTAGTCGGGAATGATCGACCGGGTATTATTAAGGAAATTTCTGCTGCTGTATCGGCTCTCGGTATCAATGTGGAACGGCTTAACACGGAATGCACACCGGCACCTATGTCATCTGATGCCCTATTCAAGGCGCAAGCAATTCTCGAGGTGCCAGAGGATGTTGCGTTGGATCAGCTGCAGGATAAGTTGGAGCGGTTAGCAGACGATCTAATTGTTGAGATCGAGGTCGTTGTGCGTTAGGCATTGCGACTAATTTGTGAGGTCGAATTTGAGTCTATCGTTATAGTCGATCATATTGGTGATTAGGTTGATACACTCTACAATTTCGCTCTCTCTCTCATTCGTAGGGCCTGTTGATACACTTTCCCTGTTGTTGTATAGCAATACAAGACAGGACTTACTCGCATCAAAATTCTGATAGAAAAATTCAGAAAATTCATCCGATATAGCAGAAAAAACAATATCTAAACTTGTTCCGTTTGCGGTTTGGCGGTCAAGTAGCAATCTCTCCAGGCCGCTGAGCTGACTAGAAACCGCATTCTGTGTAGACCGGCTATAGGGGGATTGTACGCTCTCTATAAAATCACCGTTCAGCATAGGATATAGAGAGCGAAGCAGCAATTCTTCGGTAAGCATCGCAGACATTGAGTCCGCAATAATAACGATAAGATCTGTTCCCGCTGTCGATTCTATATGCTGTCTTATGCTTGGCACCTCAGCAAGCCATAGGGATTGCAGTGCTTGAAAATCTTCTACTAAAGTGTCGGCGACAACGCTTAGAAAAAGCCGTCTGCGGTTGTTACTCAATTGTTCTAGTGCGTAACCGCTTTCTATTTCTTCTTGGCTTAGTTTTTCTACGGCGCGGTAGTCGGATGCAGGGCGGATGATTGAGTCAGTACTATTTCCCCACAGTAGAAACTCAATAACATGAAAGCCTAATGTTACTTCCGACACATCGAAGGAGCCATGTTGCTCTCGTAGAGAGCCACGGTTTAAATTTACATTAATATCATGCACGATACCGCTATCGGGATAGCCATCCACATAGTCGATATATCCGGGGATTATCGGCCAGTGATTAATCTGATACTGAAGCTGCATTAGCGCTAAGCTGTTCTGTTCTTCAAGTAGTTGCGCGGCAAAGTATCGGTGCAACGTAGTAAGTTCGTATGCACTATGTGCTTCGAGCCAAGCTTGTTTTGAACTATTAAGATTCTCGATATTTGTTTGGTCGATTAATGAGACTATCGAAGATTGTAATCTTCTAATCTGAATCTCCGCCTGATCGAGGTCAACACCTATCTGTTCTGTGTAGTCCAGAGTTATTTCTTTAGCAGATGCGCTTAGTTCAGGATTGAGCAATTCGAATGCGCTAGGAATAGGTGCCTCTACCACTTCAACTCTTTGGGGCTGTTCTGCGTCATCGCCGCACCCAACAAGAAGCATTGTCGCTAGTACGGCGATGCCCAGTCTTTGGAGGTACGAGCTTAAACTGACTTGTGTTTGCATAAGCTTTAAGTGGTGCATTAGCTACGTAGCGTTAGAATTTCCCATCCGTCGGAAGCTGCCTTTTCGCGCAATTTCTGATCAGGATCAACGGCTACAGGTGTCGCTACCTCTAGTAGTAGCGGCAGGTCGTTTATGGAGTCACTGTAGAATACGGCATCGCTCAGCTTGAAACGATTCTCTTGCAGATCTATCCAGGCATTGAGCTTAGCAACCTTACCGTCTTGATAGCAGGGCTGGCCGGAAATCTTCCCGTTGTATTTGTCGTTGCTAATTTGTAGTTCAGTCGCTATTAGCAGATCGATATCGAAGAGCTTAGCTATCGGCGCTGAGATGAACTCATTGGTAGCAGTTATGATTATACAGAAGTCTCCTGCATCAAGATGCTTGCGCACTAGCTCGCGGCCCTTATCTAGGATTATAGGCTCTACAGACTGCTTCATGAATTCTGTAAGTAGTTGTGCTCGCTGCTTACTATTGAGATGTATAACAGGCTCGAGTGTAAATGCGACATAGCCGTGTATGTCTAGTGCGCCCTGCTTGTACTGATCGTAGAAATGGTCGTTCTTCTCGCGATGGGCTTTTTCTTCGACTAGGCTCTTGCCGATCAGGAACTCTCCCCAGGCATGATCGCTGTCGCCTTCTAGCAGCGTATTATCTAGGTCGAATAAGGCCAACTTCCCTGAACTGATCGATTGCATACGGATTTTCTTCCATTTTCTTAAGTTAGATTGCTTGTAGACACACCAGCCATTCGAGCATTATAGCCGCCTCGTAGCCAATTCTGCACCGGAAGAGCTCATGAATAGGTTCTGTAGGCTTGCCTGTAGAGCGTTTAACGTACTGATTATAAAAGAAAATAAAGGTTCGTGCCGAAGTTTGGCCATTGATCAGTAGGGAAGGTTTGTGAAACAATGGGCTACTATTTTCCTCAGAAGGGCCAGTAGCAGTGATAGATTCGGAAGGTTTTCGTTCAAATGTTGGCATCGTCATTTGTAATAGACAAGGACAGTTGCTGTGGGCGAAAAGAATAGGGCAGAGCGCTTGGCAGTTTCCCCAAGGGGGGATTAAGCCAAGCGAGTCTGTGGAAGAGGCCCTGTTTAGAGAATTGAATGAGGAGGTTGGCTTGTCTGCAGCAGATGTACAAATTTTGCATCAAACTGAAGATTGGCTGCACTATCGTCTTCCTGAAAACTTTATCCGCCAACACAGCGATCCGCTTTGTATTGGTCAGAAACAGAAATGGTTTTTACTTAGCCTCGAAGGCGATGATAGTAGGGTCGAGTTAGCTAAGACTAGGAAACCAGAGTTTGATGATTGGCGTTGGGTAAACTTTTGGTACCCTGTGGATCAGGTAATCGAGTTCAAGCGGGATGTTTATCGTAAGGCCTTACAACAGTTAGAACCCCCCCTTAGTAGTTATATAGGCAGCCCTGTAATTAACTACTAACTATCTGCTGAACTACTAAGTACAAGCTCAAGCAATAAGAAGCAGTAAGCTGACGCTGGTCTACCCCCGATTCGAGTTTTGAATTTGGGAATCAAACCCTCAAGTCGAATCGTAGTAAACGAGTTTCTTATTGATAGCGAGAAGCGTTGTCGCGTCGTTAAGGCTCTGGAGTAAGAAAAAGAATGCTCGATCGATTACGAAGCATTGTACAAAAAGTGAATGCGGCTAGAAATTTACAGTCGGCGCTGGACATCATCGTCCACAGAGTGCGTTTGGCTTTAGATACGCAGGTCTGTTCCGTATATTTGCTTGATAAAGACATCAATGCACATGTTCTGATGGCCTCCGATGGCTTGAAGAAAGAATCGATCGGACACGTGAGCCTAGAAGTAGGTGAAGGGCTTGTTGGCCTTGTTGCGAAACATGCCGAGCCCATCAATCTGCAGGATGCCTCACTGCATCCGAGTTTCCACTATCTAAAAGATACCGGTGAAGAGCACTATAATTCTTTTCTTGGTGTGCCAATTATCCACCATCGCTCAGTACTAGGGGTGCTCGTTGTTCAGCATGAAGAACGGCGTCGCTTCGACGAAAGTGAAGAGGCATTCTTAATAACACTTTCCGCTCAGCTTTCTGGCGTAATTGCCCATGCGGAGGCAACTGGTGCTGTAGAGGGTATTAGTCCATCAGGGCATAAAACGTCTGACACTGTATTTCCTGGCGTGTCCGGATCTTCCGGTGTCGCTATTGGTGAGGCTGTTGTTGTTTTTCCTCACGCTGACTTAAGCCAAATACCCCAGCGTCGAACTCGAGACATTGAGAATGAGATAGAGTTCTTCAATAGCTGCCTTGAGCTAGTAAGGCAGGATATGCGTAGTTTGCATGCAAAATTGGCGGGGCAGGTCGCTGAAGAGGAACGACAACTTTTCGATGTCTATGTTCGGATGCTAGATGATGCTGCGCTGGGCAATGAGATCGTCGAGCGTATAAGAATGGGTTACTGGGCGCAGGGATCGCTTGCCTACGTAGCAAACGAACATGTCAGAAGCTTCGAGGAGATGGATG
>Ga0316189_10001734_pt1 | contig 21626 bp, 23 predicted proteins | sample LowCovwburrow_MG_FD_204930 | JGI IMG/M metagenome (GOLD analysis project Ga0316189, IMG submission 204930) | Coastal sediment microbial communities from Maine, United States - Lowes Cove worm burrow | ecosystem: Environmental > Aquatic > Marine > Coastal > Sediment | place: USA: Maine... | reverse complement strand
ATTCCAGCAAACGGCTGCGGTCACCGTGGATTACGGCAGGGGCCGTGACCATTTCAGTATAAAGTAGCGTATGTCGCGACATCAGGCGATGGAAGTACCGGCAGTGCCGGTCTGTCCAGTCCATCATCGGGGCTACCGAGAGTATTTTGGCTGCTTGCGTCATGGATAAGGACTTATACGCAGCTGGGAAGCCGTGCAAGGGTGTGGTTTTGTCTTTACTTGAACTTGTTTTTCGCCCGAATTTTAATTGCGGTGACGGCATTTTGAAAGCCGTATGCGATCAGGAACCCTAAAGAAATAGCAGGTAAATCAAAGGTTTGGGCTAGGCTTGGTAGGCCGATCAGAATTTGCAAAAGTAGCCACAGGATCAGGGAGATCATGGCGGCACCGGCAAGTATGAACAAAGGTTGCTGCCGGTTTTTATCAGCTTGCCAGAACTTGCCTACGATCCATATCAGGGTTAGCCCGATCAGAAAGGACAGAAATATGGTTTGGTAAAAGGTCAAAATCGGGTGTCCTAGGTATTATTACAATCGGTGGATGCAGCAATAAAGGCGTTCTTTTGCCGATGCAAGCATTGCCCGTTTGACGTGGGACAGCACAGTGCTAGGTTAGGGCAAAATAAGTAGGAGATATGACATGAAATTTGCCCATACAATGGTACGTGTGACCGATTTGGAGGCATCTTTGGATTTTTGGTGCAACAAAATGGGAATGATCGAAACTCATCGTAAAGATGTGCCCGAAGGCAAGTTTACGCTGGTTTTTCTGGCGGCCCCTGGAGATGAAGAAAACGCCCGTAAGAACAACGCACCGGAGCTGGAGTTGACCTATAACTGGGACTCGGACGAAGTGTTGGAAACAGGTCGCAGTTGGGGTCATTTGGCCTATCATTATAATGATATTTATAAAGCTTGTAACGATCTGATGGACAAGGGGGTTGTGATCAACCGCCCACCACGTGACGGGCGTATTGCCTTTATCAAATCCCCCGACAATATCTCGGTTGAGCTGATCCAGAAGGGTGAAGCTTTGCAACCTGTGGAACCCTGGGCCTCGATGGAAAATGTGGGCGACTGGTAAACGCATTATCACTGCACTGCTTTTGGCCTTGCCGCCAAACGCAGTGCTTGGGGCAACTGTTCTGACGCATGACACAGGTGTTGTTCGGATAACATCAATCGTGGATAGACTTGATGAGCCATGGGCGGTCGGGTTCTTGCCTGATGGCGGCTTGTTGATCACTGAACGTAGCGGCACGTTGATCCATTTCAAGGACGGGATGCGCAATGATGTCAGCGGTATACCACAGGTTTTTGCCAAAGGTCAGGGTGGATTGCTGGACGTGGTTGTGGCGCGTGATTTTGCCCAAACGCGCACGGTTTTCCTGACATTCGCGGAACCACGCGGATCTGGGGCAGGTACTGCCCTAGCAAGTGCATATCTATCACAAGATGCGTCAAAACTTACGGACCTGCATATTCTTTACCGTCAAAAATATGCCTCAAAAACCACACACCATTTCGGATCGCGTGTGGTTGAGGGCAAGGATGGCTTTTTATATCTCACCGTAGGCGATCGCGGTGATCGGCCCAAAGCGCAAAGTCTGGCCCACCACAACGGCAAGGTAATCCGTGTAGCACGCACCGGCGGTAGTGAGATTTACGCATATGGCCACCGCAACCCGCAAGGTGCTGCATTGGATATGCTTGGGCATTTGTGGACGGTGGAACATGGCCCCAAGGGCGGTGATGAGGTGAACCGACCCGAGCAAGGCAAAAACTATGGCTGGCCGGTGATTTCCTATGGGGTGCATTATTCGGGCAAGAAAGTTGGTGAAGGTACGCATAAGGCCGGGATGGAACAACCCGTATTCTATTGGGACCCATCCATAGCACCCTCCGGTATGATGATCTATTCGGGAAAGCTGTGGCCGGAATGGCAGGGTGACATCTTTGTGGGATCGCTGAAATTCGACATGATCTCGCGGCTGGACCGTAATGGGGACAAGATCACGAGAGAAGAACGTTTGTTCAAAGGCAAGTTTGATCGCATCCGTGATATACGCGAAGCTCCGGACGGGTCGATCTATTTTTTGGCTGTGGGGGATGGGGCTTTATATCGGATGGTGCCGAAGTAGGCGCTTGATATCAATCGCTCGGGGCGATCACTGCAAGTTCTATATAAAATGTGGTGCCTTTTCCGGCCTCACTTGAAAAATCGATACTGCCGACATGGCCGTCCATGATTTTTTTGGTAATATACATGCCAAGACCGGTTCCGCCGGCTTTTCGATGGGTTGATCCATCAACCTGTTCAAATTGTGCAAAGACTTTATCCCTTGCTTCTTCAGGAATACCTTCCCCGTGGTCTTTTATGGAAATACGGACTTTTGATGCATCATCTTCAAGTGAAACTTCAACGTCCCCACCCGATTCAGAAAATTTTACGGCATTCGATAATATATTGGCCATAACTTGCATTAAGCGGTCATAATCCGCGTTCACGTACACTGCATTTTCAAGTCCGAATGTCTTGAAGTTAACATTCATCGAGCTTTTATAATTTTCATTCGCTTCAACAGCTTCTTTAACCAATTGCGTTATGTTAACAGGCGAAATGTCCAAAGTCATTTTGCCGGATTCAAATTTTTGAACGTCCAGAAGGTCATTGATCAAAGCCACAAGACGTATGCTGTTTCTGTTTGCGATGCTGACCAGATTTTTGATTTTGGGAGGAACATCTCCGACTTGGCCGCCTTCTATCAATCCCAAAGAACCTTTTATGGACGTCAAAGGGGTGCGAAGTTCGTGACTTATGATCGAAACAAATTGAGATTGCAAATTATACAGATTTTCCGCGCGATTGCGTTGATGTTCTAGTTCATACAACTGGCCAAGGTTTTGCATGTACAATCGTAAAATGCTGCGCGCACAATCGAACATGAAATATAAAATACATAAAACAGTCGCAAGTTCCAACCATAGGTATGAACTTAAAGCCGGGCGGGTCAGCCAAATATCATATAGCGGAATAAACAATATTGTGGACCCAAATAAAATCAGCCGCGCAACAAGTACACTCAACAGTTGATGGTAGTTTACAATTGCGTACATGGACGCAAGAAACAGGATGGTCAGGGGCGTAAAATGTACAATGGTGCCTTCATAACGCGCGAGCGAAAACATTAATGTACTGACAATGGCTGCGTTTACCGCCGCAAAAATGGTATACAAACGCGTAAACTTCACAGCATTTATCTCATCTTCGTCATCTTTTTCCAGAAGGTTTTCCCATTCTATAACGCGTCTTGAGATATAAAGTTCAAAGAACTCTACGCCCAAGACAAGCAAGTACAGCGGGATGGTGATATAAGGGGTGTAATAGTAGCTGGTAAAAAGAGTTATGACCAAGAACATTATCTGTTTTTGCCAGATAAATATAATGCTTCTTCGGGCTATCCCCTTTAGTCTTCTTTTGCGGTATTTCATTATTGTGGTCTGCTTTAAATATGATCTTTTTAAGAATTATAGATCATAGCTTAGCGCATGATAAACCTATGGTCTAGTATCATGAATAATATGCAATTTCTGCTGGGTTTATTAAGTTACTCGCTGCTTATTGCGCTGTCCAGCCACCGTCTACGGTTATGTTGCTGCCTGTAATGCCTTTGGCTGCATCGGAACACAAGAAAGCGACCGTTGCTGCGACATCGTCGATTTCCACGAATTTTCTGGTGGGTTGGTTGGCCAGCATGACGGTTTGAATGACGTCGTCTTCGGAAATGCCACGGGTTTTGGCGGTGGCGGGGATTTGTGCCTCGACAAGTGGGGTCAATACATATCCCGGGGACACCGCGTTCACGGTGACGCCGAATTCGGCGGTTTCCAGGGCAACGGTTTTTGTCAGGCCGGCAATGCCGTGTTTGGCCGCGACATAGGCGGATTTATAGGGCGATGCGACCAGTGAATGGGCGGACGCCAGATTGATGATACGGCCCCAGCCACGTGATTTCATGCCTGCGACCACCGCTTTGGTGGTGTGAAAGGCCGAACTGAGGTTGATCGCGATGATCTGGTTCCATTTCTCGGTAGGAAAATCTTCGATCGGGGACACAAACTGAATGCCGGCATTGTTCATCATGATGTCGATGCCCCCCAGTTCGTTTTCCGCAAGCTGCATCATGCTTTCAATCTGGGCGGGGTCAGCCATATCGGCGGCCGAATAAATCGGTTTTTTGCCGGACAGTTTTTCCAGTTCAGTCAAAAGGTCTGCAATCTCAGCTTCCTGGCCAAATCCGTTTATCATCACACGTACGCCGCTTGCGGCCAGTTTAAGTGCGATCCCACGGCCAATGCCGCTGGTGGAACCTGTTATTACGGCGTTGCGTCCTGTGAGCATGATGGTCTCCTTTTCTTGCACCCTAGAGAAGGTGCATGCGTTTAAAAAGACCGTATTAACACCGCATGCGTTGGGACTCGGGGTCGAACAACACCTTTTCTATGCGTTTGGCAGGGCGCATTTCACCGAGTATTTCGATCTGCACTTCGAGGTCAGGTTTGATTGTCCCAGTTGGGACAAATCCATAAGCTATTGATTTACCTGAATAATGTGAAAATCCGCCTGAGGTGCAAAAGCCTACGACTTTGCCATTCAACCAGATCGGCTCATAGGCGTTGACGTCGGCGTCTTTGGCATCAACGACAAACGTGCATAGTTTGCGCGCTGGCCCTGCATCACGTTCGGTGATTGCCGCCGCTTTGCCGATATAATCCACGGGCTTATCGTAGGCCATGAAACGATCCATGCCGGTTTCGGCGGGCATGTAATCGGGGCTGAATTCGGCATTCCACGACCCGAAAAACTTGTCTAGACGCAAAGACATCATCGCGCGCATGCCAAAAGGTTTCATGTTATATGCACTGCCCGAGTGGGACAGAATTTTGTAAAGCGCCAGTTGATCAGCCGCATCGACATAGATCTCATATCCCAGATCGCCCGAGTAGCTGACGCGCTGAACAAGGGCTTTCAGCCGACCCAATTGAATTTCGCGTGCGTCAAGGAATTTGAATGCTTCATGGCTGACATCATCAAAGGTGCAGGCGGACAGAACCTTGCGTGCATTGGGGCCTGCGATTTGAAAGCCGATGCGTTTGGTTGAAATGTTTTCGATAATAATGCCGTCTTGCCCATTTTGTTCAAACCAGCGCATGTGTATGGCCTGCATCCCGAAGGATGCGGTCAACAAGAATTCGGTTTCCGACAGACAAGTCACGGTAAAATCGCCTAACAACTTGCCTTTGGGGCTGAGCATAGGGTTCAACGATATGCGTCCCGGTTTTGGAATGCGGCCCGCCATGATATGGTCAAGCCAGCTACGTGCGTTTGCACCCGTTACGCGGTATTTGCCGAAATTGTGCACTTCGTTGATGCCGACAGAGTTGCGTACGGCCATAACTTCGCGCGCAGTGGCGTCAAAAGCGTTCGAGCGGCGGAAGGTCGGGGTTTCATAATCTGCTTCACCGTGTGCCGCAAAATAATTGACCACCTCCATACCGTATTGTGCACCGAACACGGCACCTTGTTCGGCCCATCTGTCATACATCGGTGTTTTGTTCCATTGACGTGCGACAGGTAGTTCTTCGTTCGGGTAGGACACGGAGAAACGGCGCTGATAGTTTTCCACCACTTTGGGGCGGGTGTAATCGGCGGTGATCCAATCGCCGAAACGGGCGACGTCCATAGCAAAGACATCACGTTCCGCTTCACCTTCGATCATCCATTGTGCCAATGACAGACCAACACCACCGCCCTGACTGAACCCTGCCATCACACCGCAAGCTGACCAATAATTGCGAAGACCCGGCACCGGGCCGACCAGCGGGTTGCCGTCTGGTGCGAATGTGAACGGGCCGTTGATGATGGTTTTGATGCCGGCGCGTTGCAACACGGGAAAGCGGTTGAAGGCGAATTCAACGCTGTCAGAAATGCGGTCGAGCTTGTTTTCCAGCAACTCGTGACCGAAGTCTTGCGGGGTGCCGTTTACTGCCCACGGGTCGCAGTTTTGTTCATAAAAGCCGATACAGATGCCGCGGCCCTCTTGGCGCAGGTAACTTTCACCACCAGGATCCATCACATGGGGCAGTTCAGCGTCGCGTTCATAGACTTCGGGGGTTTCTTCGGTGACCAGATATTGGTGTTCCATCGGGTGTAGTGGCAAGTAAACGCCAGCCAATGCCCCCACTTCGCGCGCCCACAGGCCGCCTGCATTAACGACATGTTCTGCGTGGATTGTCCCGTTCTTTGTGACCACATCCCATGTGCCATCGGCACGTTGGTTGGTTTCGATCACCGGATTGTGCAGCACAATTTCAGCCCCGCCCATGCGCGCGGCTTTGGCGTATGCGTGGGTTGTTCCGGATGGATCAAGGTGGCCATCAAGCGGATCATAAAGCCCGCCGATTACGCCATTCACATTGGTGATGGGCGACAGTTTTTTGATCTCTTCCGGGGTAACAATTTCCGTGTCCAATCCCATGAAACGGTGTTTGGCGCGTTCCGCCAGCATCATATCCATACGTTCAGGCGTGTCGGCTAATGTGATGCCGCCGACGTGGTGCAAACCGCATGACATGCCTGTCAGTTCTTCCAGCTCCTTGTACAGACGAATGGTGTAGCCTTGCAACGCGGCCATATTGGTGTCGCCGTTCAGGGTGTGAAAGCCGCCCGCCGCATGCCATGTGGAGCCGGATGTAAGTTCAGAACGTTCAACCAGCATTACGTCAGACCAACCCAGTTTTGTCAGGTGGTAAAGCACGGAACAGCCGACAACGCCGCCCCCGATAATGCAGACCCGCGTTGTGGTTTTCATGTGGCGTTCCTTTTTGATAAATATTTATTTTGTGGGAATGGTTCCGCGTTCACGATATGGAGTGGTTTCATATTGTGCGCGGTAGCATTTGGAAAAATGCGAAGGCGATGAAAACCCGCTGGCCAAAGCGACATTTATCACCGACATATCGGTTTGCATCAAAAGGTTCCGGGCCTTTTGCAGGCGCAGTTCCATGTAGTAGCGTTTCGGCGAACGGTCCAGATAGCGGCGAAACAGTCGTTCCAGTTGACGCGTTGACATACCAACATCAGTTGCAAGGGTTGACGGTGGTATAGGCTCTTCGATATTTTTTTCCATCATCTGGATGACTTTGGACAGTTTTGGGTGGCGTACACCGATGCGTGTCGGGATAGACAGGCGCGGTTCGTCGTTTTCGGTACGCATCGAGTTATAGATCATTTGATCAGCCACCCAATTTGTCAGTTCCTGGCCGTTATCATCCGAGATGATTTTTAGCATCAGATCAACCGATGCCATTCCACCTGCAGATGAAAACCGGTTGCCGTCCATGGTGAATACGCTTCTGACCAGTTCCACATCTGGGAATTCTTCTTCGAAACTGTCGTAGTTTTCCCAGTGAATTGTGCATTTTTTGCTTTGCAACAACCCTGCGGCGGCCAAAGTGTAGGATGCGGTGCATAAGCCGCCGATGGTCAGACCTTTGCGTGCCTCGCGGCGTAACCAGTTCAGAACCGGTTTGGATGTATTGCTTTTTACATTTATCCCGCCACATACCAAAACAACGTCGTTGCGGTTTAAGTCACACAGACCGCTGTCTGTCTTGACCCCTATGCCGCTGGAACTGATTGCCAGGTCACCCGTTTCATTCAGCAATGTCCATGAATAAACATTTTTACCGTGGTATCTATTTGCCAACCGAAGCGGTTCAATCGCGGTCGTGAATGCAATCAATGAGAACTGATCCAGTAGCAAAAAAACGAAATTTCTTGTAGGTATTGTGGTGTCAACCGATGGCATGGCAAAATCCGAAGAATGGATGCGGCGAATCACCTGCCGCAGAAACTATTTTAACACGTTGATCAAAAACTTGTTTTGCGAGCAAGCGTTTCTGTCTTACAGGCGGATAATTTCGGTGATTTACGACCATATGAACGGAAACAAACCCTAGAAACCCACAGGCTTTTGTTTTATGGATGTTTTTCGAAAGTTTTATACGGAGATTGGCCAATGAAAAATTCTTGGACAAAATCAACTTGGCGCACAAAAGAGCGCATTCAAATGCCGGATTATCCGGATGCCGACAAATTGGCAGATGTTGAAGCACGTTTGGGGCGTTATCCGCCATTGGTTTTTGCAGGCGAAGTACGCTCTTTGAAATCAAAATTGGGTGCGGCGTCACGTGGTGAGGCGTTCTTGCTGCAAGGTGGTGATTGTGCGGAAAGCTTTGATGAATTTAGCGCCGATCTGATCCGTGACACCTATAAAGTAATGCTGCAAATGGCGGTGGTGCTGACGTATGGTGCCAAAGTACCCGTAGTTAAAATTGGCCGTGTGGCGGGGCAATTCGCCAAGCCGCGTTCGACGCCTACAGAAACCGTGGCCGGTGTGGAACTGCCCAGCTATCGCGGCGACATTATCAACAAACTGGATTTTACGCCTGAAGCGCGTATTCCAAATCCTGAAAATATGCTGCGTGCCTATACGCAGGCGGCGGCATCCCTGAACCTGTTGCGGGCTTTCAGTACGGGTGGATATGCGGATATTCATCATGTGCATGAATGGAACTTGGGCTTCGCCAATGCAGCGGGGGCGACTGCGAAGTACAAGCGTCTTGCAGATCGCATTTCAGATAGTCTGGATTTCATGAATGCCGCGGGCATCAATTCGGAAACGGCCAATGCTTTGCGTACAGTGAATTTCTATACTTCTCATGAAGCTTTGCTGCTGGAATATGAAGAAGCGTTGTGCCGTGTGGACAGTACATCCGGTTTGCCGGTCGCGGGATCGGGGCATCTGATCTGGATTGGTGATCGCACCCGTCAGCCGGACGGCGCACATGTGGAGTTTTGCCGTGGGGTGCAAAACCCGATTGGCTGCAAGTGTGGCCCGACGATGACGACGGATGATTTACTGCGTTTAGTCGATAAATTGAACCCGGAAAATGAAGCGGGGCGGTTGACCTTGATTGCGCGCTTTGGTGCGGGCAATGTTGGCGAGCATTTACCCAAACTTATCAAAGCGGTAGAGGCTGAAGGACGCAATGTTTTATGGACATGTGACCCGATGCACGGCAATACGATCAAGTCGTCGACCGGGTTCAAAACACGCCCCTTTGACAGCATTCTGCGCGAAGTTCGCGAGTTTTTTGCCGTACATCAAGCCGAAGGCACAGTGCCGGGCGGGGTGCACTTTGAAATGACCGGCAAGGATGTGACGGAATGTACAGGCGGTGTCCGTGCCGTCACAGATGAAGATCTGTCCAGCCGGTACCATACGGCGTGTGACCCGCGTTTGAATGCGTCGCAATCATTGGAGCTGGCGTTTTTAGTTGCTGAAGAATTGGAAACTCGCCATCAGGCGCAACGCAAAGCGGGTTAAGATTATTTAATAATGCGTAGAAAAGGCGGCTTTGTGGAAGTCGCCTTTTTTGTGCCCGGTGCGAAGGGTTGCTGATCTTCAGCCAATTCTGACATCAATTTCGGAGTGATGGGTTTTGTCGCATTAATTCGCGTTTTCATCACTGATCGGATGCAAAACCGTGCCGGAAAATCGGGACGCTTGGGGTCAACGCTGATGCAGCCCAGAATACGGTTGATTGTGTTATTGTCGTCGGCCATCGGCAACAGTATCATGCGGGCTGCCGGTGCCAGTTGAAAATCCAGAACTTCAGGGCGTGAAAGTGATGACTGCAGCATCTCATTGAAGCGGCTGCGCCCTGTTATTTTAAGCATCGCATAGGCGGGCATACCGCGCATTTCCATTCCCATACAGTCGCAAAGTTTACTTCCGGCCAGACGAAAACGAATATTATCCGGCGTTATAGCTTTCAGAATGAAAGTATAGTTCAGGGATTTATGTAATACGCATGTTTCAATTTCGGAACTTTTGGGCACCAGACGCCCCTGGCGCAGGCCCTGCCAATAGATTAGAACCCCTTGTGTAATATCAGTTTTCATAAAACGTTCATTCAAAAAACAAGAGAATGATCTTTCGTTCGTAGATACTAGATTTAGGCATTTCAACTATCCGATAATAGAACGTGCTAAGTTTTAGTGCATTGTTGAGAAACGTGACAGAATTTGGTAACGCTTCGTTAACACTCCGATAGTTCATTTTCACATAAGACTATCGCAAAAGAGAGGTAAAATTTGTTTAATGGTTAATTCGATGACTGGGTTCGCATCTTTGGGCGGCGAATATCAAGGCACAAATTGGGTGTGGGAAATTCGCAGCGTAAACGGGCGTGGCTTGGATGTGCGTACGCGCTTGCCCGAAGGTTATGACGGGGTTGAGAAATTTGTAAAAGCGGCAACATCAAAGGCATGTGCACGGGGGACCGTGAATATTGGGCTGCGTATAAAACAAGGGGCCGAGGGTGGTGCGCCCGTGTTGAACTTGGCCAACCTGGATGCGGTGATTGATGCGGTGAAAATGGCTGAGAAACGCGCGCATGATATGGGCCTGTCACTGGCCGTGACCCGCGCGGCTGATCTGTTATCGGTGCGCGGCGTAATTGAAATGGCGTTCCTACAAAGCGATGAAGATGCAGGGCTGCAGGATGCGGTCAAAGCTGGGTTCCGGCAAGTTTTATCGGACTTTTTGACGGCCCGTGCTGATGAAGGGGCCAGTTTAAAGGCGATTTTATCTGCACAAGTGGATCAAATTAAAGATTTGACGCGGCAATCCGCGGCCCTGATTGATGCGCGTTCGGCCCAAACAGAAGCGATTTTTCGCAATAATGTGCAAAAAATTATAGATAATGCCGATGGATTGGATGAAGCGCGCCTAATGCAAGAGCTGGCAATCATGGCGGTGAAATCAGATGTTACGGAAGAATTGGACCGGTTGGATGCGCATATTCGTGCGGCGCAGGAATTGTTGGCAACAGACGGCCCGATTGGGCGAAAATTTGATTTTCTAACCCAAGAATTCAATCGCGAGGCCAATACTTTATGTTCAAAATCAAACTATACCGCGTTGACGCAAGTGGGATTAGAGTTAAAGACGGTTATAGACCAAATGCGTGAACAGGTGCAGAATGTGGAATAGACATGCGTAAGAACAATCGCCGTGGATTGCTGATCATATTATCGTCGCCGTCGGGGGCGGGTAAATCGACCTTGTCGCGCATGTTATTGGATTGGGATGACCATTTAAGCTTTTCGGTTTCCGCAACGACGCGTAACCCGCGACCAGGTGAGGTTGATGGGCAGGATTATTATTTCAAATCGCGTGCTGATTTTGAAACTATGGTTGCGAATGGTGAAATGCTGGAGCATGCGGAAGTTTTCGGCAATCTTTACGGCTCTCCCGCAGGCCCCGTTGAAACGGCAGTGTCAACGGGCAACGACGTGATTTTCGATGTGGATTGGCAGGGTGGCCAGCAAATAGGAGCTTCTGCGATGAAGCAAGATGTGGTGTCGATTTTCATCCTGCCGCCTTCGATCGCCGAGTTGAAACGCAGATTGATCGCGCGCGGGCAGGACAGTGCAGAGGTTATTGCCGGCAGAATGTCCAAATCAAAGGCTGAGATCAGCCACTGGGCGGAATATGAATATCTTATTGTGAACGATGACCTGCAACAATCGTTCGAGACTATAAAATCCATCCTGACGGCAGAACGCACCAAAAGGGTGCGCAGAAACGATCTGATGAATCACGTCAACGGCCTGAACGCTGAATTCGAGGAAATGTTATGACGATATATGCTTTGGACGGTGTAGCTCCGCAGGTACCTGACGATGGTGATTTTTGGGTGGCACCCAATGCGCAAATCATTGGCGCCGTAACACTGGAAAGCGGTGTTGGTGTCTGGTTCGGGGTGGTATTGCGTGGTGACAATGAACCGATCATTGTCGGTGAAGGCACAAATATTCAGGAAAATACGGTTGCGCATACGGATATGGGTTATCCTGTAAGCGTTGGAAAAAATTGCACAATCGGTCATTCGGCGATTATTCACGGGTGCACGATCGGCGATAACTCGTTGATCGGCATGGGGGCAACGGTTTTGAACGGGGCAGTGATCGGCAAGAATTGCCTGATCGGTGCGGGTGCTTTGGTGACGGAAGGCAAGGTTATTCCTGATGGGGCACTGGTTGTGGGGATGCCTGCGAAAGTTATCCGTGGTTTGGACGCGGAAGCGATAGCAGGATTAAAGCAATCCGCGCTGCATTATCAGGATAATATGCGCCGGTTTCGGGATGGTTTGACGGAAGTTTAAGGCGTGATGGAAATGCACAGATCGTTTTCTGTTCGTGCTATATTCATGCGATATTTCATCTGATCCAACTGGGCCTGTGCCAGATTGAACTGGATCAACGGCGGGCCGTATTGCGGGTGGAACCTGTTGGCTGTAAAATCCAGAAAACCTACGGACCTTAGGTTTTTTCCCGTGATGGATATCTTAAAGGTATCGCCCGTTTGCGCCACTGTGATGGCCCCGCCAAATTGCGCCAGTTTTTCCGCGCACAAAAGCAACAAGAACAACAAACGCAGATCGCGGCGTTCAAGCGGTGTTTTTATGGCCCAAATCAGGTTTGTGCACGGGCCGTTATAAAAGTCGTTCAGAATATCCGTGATCTCTGTTGGGCTTATGACGGTGTTACTTGTCGCGTCGCCAAATGCGATGCGCAAAAATCGTACCTTGGCATTTGCCGCATTAACACTTTCGGTGATCAAAGTCAGTTCAGGGCTAAGGGACGTACCTGTTAAAGCTAGCAGTTCAAGCCCGTTGCTGATAGCACCGATAGGGCTGATCAGGTCGTGACAAATCCGCGAACTGATGAGGGCGGCAATGTCGTGTTGTTTGGTCAGCATATGATGCATCTAATCGAAAGGATTTGAAGTATGAATGATTTTTTGGCACCGGGTGATTTTGTACGCCACCCCAACCAGTCAGACTGGGGGCTGGGGCAGGTGCAATCTGTTATCGACCGGAAAATAACGGTTAATTTTGAGCATATGGGCAAGGTGGTCATTGATGGCTCGCGAATTGAATTGGTTATGGTATTAGATCAGAAATGAGTTATGTTAAATTTGAATTAACATTTTACAATCAGTAGTTGAAAATTGCAAGAATTACCTGAGGCACGATTTGCAAAAAACTGCGAAATCCCCTAAGAGTTTGCGAAGTGAAACAGTATACATAAAACACATGACACCCAACGGTACAGAGTTCTCGATTAAATTGGCAGAGACAGCTGATGAGTTGTATGCCGCACAAAGACTGCGCTACCGGGTTTTCGTGCAGGAATTGGGTGGTTCAACAGATTTCGCATCAGCCCAAAATGGCTTGGAACGAGACGAATACGACACCTATTTTGACCACCTTATTTTACAGGACAAAACCCTTCCGAAAGGTGATAATGTTATCGGCGTTTACCGCCTTTTACGCGGTGATAAGGCGACGCATGGTGCACGGTTTTATTCGGCGAGCGAGTTCTGCTTGGATAAAATCCGGAACTGTGGACGAAACGCTGTCGAATTGGGCCGATCATGTGTGGATAAGCGATATCGCAACGGTGCTGCGATGCATCTTTTATGGCAAGGCTTGGCGGATTATGTGTCGGTGCATGACATAGAAATACTGTTTGGTGTGGCATCGTTCCACGGTACCGACCCCGCCGCTGTTTCACATGGGTTGTCATTCTTGCATTATAGTTACCCTGCACCCGATGAATTGCGTGTATCGGCATATGGCGCAAATGCCATTGCAATGGATATTTTACCTGAAAATGAAACCGAGCATGCAAGGGCTTTGAAACAAATCCCCCCCCTGATCAAAGCATATATGCGTTTGGGTGGCAGAGTGGGGGACGGGGCTTTTGTCGATTATGGGTTTAACACGATAGACGTGTGTCTGGTGATGGATACGGTACGTATGGCGCAGAAATACAAGGCTGTTTTTCAGCGCGACAGTGCTGCATGATCGGTTGGGATACAGAGCATGATGTTGATTTGGACCGCCCGACGCCGTTTGGGTGGGTGCTTGTCGTATTGCGATTCATCCCAAGCGTTTTGATCATCATGTTATTGATGATCCCGTTGGTTTTATTGCGTGCCGTTGGTCTGTGGCGGGCAGGTCAGTTTGTGGTGCGTCTGGCGTGCTGGAGCTGTTTGAAAATCATCGGCATTCCACTGACGATCACAGGAAAACCTATGCAACACGCAGGTGTTGTTGTTGCAAATCATTCGTCGTGGTTGGATATCTTGACGTTGAACGTCAGCCAACGGGTGTTTTTTGTGGCGAAGTCCGAAGTGCGCGACTGGCCCGCGATCGGCACGATGGCAAGGTCGGTCGGCACCGTGTTTATCAGGCGCAGGCGGGGCGACGCGAAACGGCAGCATGATCTGTTTCTGGATCATGCACAGAAGGGCCATAAGCTGTTGTTTTTCCCTGAAGCTACCAGCACTGATGGTTGTCATGTTCTGCCGTTTCGGTCATCGTTGTTTCAGGCATTTTTCGCCCCGGATCTGGCCCATCTTATGTGGGTGCAGCCGGTGACTGTTCTGTATTATGCGCCGAGCGGGAAACGTGCGGATTTTTATGGTTGGTGGGGTGAGATGGAAATGCTTGAACATTTCATCCATGTATTGTCGCAACCCAAACAAGGCCATGTCGAAGTAGTTTTTCATGCCCCGTTGAAGGTTGAGGATTTTACCGACCGGAAAACTTTAAGCGAAGCAGCTTATCGGATTGTCGCAGGCGGGATGCCCAATCGGTTACCGAATTAACTGATCCGTTTGATGTAATCGCCCAGAGTGTCGTTTGGATTGTCCGTTCCCCAAATTTCATCACCCAGACCGAAGAAGTCCACTACGGGGGCAAGGGTGGTTGCCGCTTTAAGTGTGACATTGCCTTCGGCAACGACAGGCACTTCGACAGTTTCAGACCACCATTCGAACAGGTCAAATGGCGCGACCTTACCGTTGCCGAGGGCTGTTTCGGCGATAGGGCCAAAAGAAATATAATCGGCCCCGATTTCGCCTGCGGTCATGCCGGCATGGCGCGATGCGCCGCAATAGGTGCCGATAACAGCGTCAGGGCCTAACAGTTTGCGTACGTCGCGCACCTGACGTGAACTGTCGGGCAGATGAACCCCGTCCAGTCCGTGGGTTTCCACAAGGCGGAAATGGCTGGCAATGATGATGGCAACGTCGCGGGCGTGACAGACCTCGCGCAGGCGGTCGGCGGCTTGCGCAATGTCGCGTTCATCGGTACTGGCCAGTGACATACGCACACAGGCGATGTCATGGGCGTCAAGGATGCTTGACAATTGCGTGCTGAACGTTACCGGATCAAATACGCTGGGGGTAATCAGATAAATCTGCGGCTTTTGTTTTTCTTCAATCTCTGACATGTTTGGCACCCTTGGTTTTGCTAGGGTTTAGCGGGGGTTGGGGCGCGCGTCTAGGGTCGGTTCTGTTTTAACGCCTCGATATGTCACCAAAAACACTGCCAACAGAATAAGCACAAGAGCAATGATCATATTGGTGCTGATGGCTTCGTGTAAAAAGGTCACGCCGATAAGGGCGCCTGCCACGGGTACGACAAAATTGACTTGTGACATGCGGGCGGCCCCGATTTTTGGAACAAGGTAAAAGTAAATCAGGGTGGCCAATGCCGTTGGAAAAAGACCTAAATAGATTGCCGCCAACATCGAACGATCCAAAATCAGGTTATTTTGCAACGGGGCCTCTGCGATGAATGCAATGACAACGATAATGACCGTGCCGATCAACATTGATCCAGCGGCCATCACCAATGCCGGAAGTTTGGCATATTTGCGGGCGAAAAGCGTGGTGAAAGCGTAACAAAGGGCGGCACAAAAAACGGCGAATTGTCCTGTAACATGTTTGCCCAACCCATGCAGTGCATCAGGGCCTATCAGAACGATAAGCCCCAGAAAACCGATTATGATGCCTGCGATGATCTTCGGGCTTAGAACCTCATCGGGGTGTATCAAAGGTGCCAACAACACGGTAACAACGGGGGCGATGCCCATCAACAGGGCAGCCAGACCGCTGTCGATATGTATTTCGCCATAACTGATCAGTGAAAATGGGACGATATTGCCCATCAACCCGCTGACCAGAAGGATGGCCCAGGATTGCAGGTCTGTCGGTAGGGCGAGCGACCATAAGCGCAGCACGATAAGCAATACGGACGTGCCGATAATCATGCGAATGGCAACTAGGGTAAGCGGGGGGATGGACAGGATGCCGACTTTGATCGCAAGATAGGATGAACTCCAGATCAGGGCGAGGGTGATCCATAACAACATGTTTTTCATCCGATTTTCCTTTTGGCTTGTCTTCGGTGATACAAGTGGTATGCTACTAAAAGCGTAGCATAAATGACTGCTACTAAATTAGTAGCGATGGAGTCAAGCCTGATGATGCAAAAAAGTGATCGCGTTAAAATACCGCGTTTAGGGGATTCTGTACGTGGATCGAAAACCGGGCAGCCGATCATGGTACTGTTCGATCTGATCGGTCGGCGCTGGGCAATGGGGATATTGTGGAATTTAAGCGATCAGGATTGCACGTTTAGGGAACTGCAAACGCGCTGCGCATCTTTGTCGCCAACGGTGTTGAATACACGGCTTAAAGAGTTGCGCGCGGCGGGGTTGGTTGAAAAATCGACGGATGGTTATACGCTGACAAATGCAGGGCGGGCATTGTATGACCACCTTGAGCCGCTGGGTGGCTGGGCTGAAGAATGGGCGCAGGGTTTGTGATTTCTCCCTAGCTTGGGCATCGCCCAATGCGGCGCGCAGTACCCTTTGCGTTTAGAAATATCGGTTCGCCCTTACTTATTTGCATCATGCCGGAAACGGTTCCGTCGATACTTATGCGGCCGTATCTGAAGGCGGCTTTACCGCTGGATGTGATTTTCAACCCTTCAAGTTCAGGACGACATGCAAGATTGAACTTCACCGTATTCAGTGTATCTGTCATGTCGGTCACGGTGCATTTTGCATCACCTGTTGCCAGCTTGCGCAACAAGTCGGACAGGTTTTGTTTGGCGTCTTTCGGTGCAATGCAATGGGTTTGTTGCTTGTCGGGGGGGGCCAGTATGCCGGGAATGGACAAGTTATGGGAATATTCCCATAATCCCGGTTCAACCTGAATAATGCGGTCCGCGGCGGCGGCGGGGGCGGTCAGCAAGGCGGCGAACATAATCGATTTAATCGGTTTTGCCGTTGTCATAGATGAACTCCTGTTTATGCGCCCCCACGCATTTATGCTTTTAAGATAGACGCCCCCGCATAGATGGCCGACGCGCCCAGCATTTCTTCGATACGGATCAACTGATTGTATTTCGCCAGACGGTCGGAACGTGATAACGAACCGGTTTTGATCTGGCCGCAATTGGTTGCCACGGCCAAATCGGCGATGGTGGCGTCTTCGGTTTCGCCCGAACGGTGCGACATCACGGACGTGTAACCTGCACGATGGGCCATTTCCACGGCTTCCAGTGTTTCGGTCAAGCTGCCGATCTGGTTTACTTTCACAAGAATCGAGTTTGCACAGCTTTTTTCGATGCCTTTGGCAAGGCGTTCAGAGTTGGTGACGAACAGGTCATCCCCAACTAGCTGGCATGTGTCACCGATCATGTCGGTCAAGGTTTCCCAACCCAGCCAGTCATCTTCGTCCATGCCGTCTTCGATGCTGAAGATAGGGTAGTTGGCAACAAGGTTGGCCAGGTATTTGGCGTTCTCGTCCGAGGTGCGTTTTTGCCCCTCACCTTTGTAGTTGTATACGCCATCGACGTAATATTCGGATGCTGCACAATCCAGTGCAAGGTAGACGTCTTCGCCCGGTTTGTAGCCTGCTTTTTCAATCGCGGTCATGATGAAGTCAAGCGCATCTGTGGTGGAATTCAGGTTCGGTGCAAAACCACCTTCGTCGCCCACGCTGGTAGAGTGGCCGGCGTCGGACAGTTCCTTTTTCAGCGTGTGAAAAATCTCGGCCCCAATGCGGATGGCATCACGGATATTTTCGGCCGCTACGGGCGCAATCATGAATTCTTGAATGTCGATCGGATTGTCGGCGTGTTCGCCGCCATTGATGATGTTCATCATCGGCACGGGCAATGTGCGCGCGGATGTGCCGCCTACATAGCGATAAAGCGGTTGGCCCGCATGTTCCGCGGCGGCCTTTGCCACCGCAAGTGAAACGCCCAGAATGGCATTGGCACCCAGACGCGCTTTGTTCGGGGTGCCATCAAGTTCGGCCATCACGCCGTCGATTTCAACTTGTTCCAATGCATCCGTACCAACCAGGGCCTCGGCGATTTCACCGTTGACCGCATCCACCGCTTTTAGAACACCTTTGCCCATATAGCGGGATTTGTCGCCATCGCGCAATTCCACAGCTTCATGCGCACCAGTGGACGCCCCTGATGGGACGGCCGCGCGGCCAAAAGCACCGCTTTCCAGATGGACGTCAACCTCAACCGTTGGGTTGCCGCGGCTATCCAAAATTTCGCGCGCGAAAATGTCGATGATGGTACTCATTGAATTTAATCCTTTTTCTTTGGAACGCCGTAGAGTTCCAGTCTGTGGCCGCGCAAACTATAGCCTAGTTTAGCAGCAATTTTTTCTTGTAACTCTTCGATTTCCTTATCGACAAATTCGATCACTTCACCTGATTGAATATCGATCAGATGGTCGTGATGATCACGTTCTGCATCTTCGTAGCGCGCACGCCCGTCTCCGAATTCCCGACGTTCCAAAATGCCGGCTTCTTCAAAAAGTTTTACGGTGCGGTAAACTGTGGCTAATGAGATGCCCGCATCCACGTTTGATGCGCGGGCGTAAAGCTCTTCGACATCAGGGTGATCGGTACAGCCTTGTAAGACCCGCGCAATCACACGGCGTTGTTCGGTCATTCGCAGTTCATTGGCCTCGCACCGCGCTATGATTGTGTCTTTGGTCATGCCAGTTCCCTTGTATCACGTCCTTTTAACGGGTGATTACTACAGTACAAGTGCGTTAACGGTAAAGGGCGCGTTAAAATGCAAAGCTGCCCTGCATAGTTTTGACTGCTGAACCGCCCACGGTGATAGATGCAGGTTGCCCGTCTTTTATCGTGGTTGAAACATGTATTTGCGATGGGCGACCCATTTCAACACCTTGGCTGATTTCCAGTGTTTGCAGCTGGCTTTCGAGCGTTGTGAGGTAAGCCCCAAGGGCGGCTGCAGCACTGCCCGTGGCGGGATCTTCGGGGGTGTTTGTAAGCGGCGAAAACATCCGCGCCTGAACGCCCTTTGGGGTTTTTACATAGGTGTACGTGCTAAAGCGGTTTTCCGGGCCACCGTGCATTTCGCGGGCGTTCAGGAAAGCATCCGTGATCGGGGTTGCCTGTGCCAGCATATCTAAACTGACAAGTTCAATCATCACAAATGATCTGCCCACGGATGCATTTTGGGGCGCGTGGTTCTTTGTGACAATAGCATCTTGCGGGATCGACAGACAATCCGCGACCAGATCAGCGGGAATAGTGTTGAACCGCTCAAGCGGGGTGGTGGTTGTAAAGGCGGCAAACTTTAGTGTGTCCTTGGTGATGGTGCAAGGAATGGTGCCGATGCCTAATTCCAGCATCATGTTGTCAGCGGTACCCAGATCCGACAGGGCAATGGCCGTGCCGATAGTGGGATGCCCGGCAAACGAAATCTCGCCTGTGCGCGTAAAGATGCGCACATGTGCGGTGTTTGTTTTGTCTTTTGGCGGATAGACAAAAGTGGCTTCGGAAAAGTTGAACTCTGCCGTAATACGTTGCAGATCAGCCTCGTCCAGTGCCGTTGCGTCGGGAATAACCGCCAATTGGTTGCCGCCAAAAGCGGTGTCGGTGAAAACATCATAGACAAGATAATCGGTCATCACAGTAAATCCGGTGAACGGCCTAGCCTGTTGGCCAAGGGTGCGATGGTCAGGCCTTGCACGATGATCGAGAAGATCACCACCATGTAAGTGGCGGCCAATATGATCGGTTTCCATTCACTGTCGGGCAGGGTCAAGGCCAGTGCCACTGATATGCCGCCCTTCAGACCACCCCATGTCATGATCGGGATCACGTCTGATGTGAACGTGCGGAAGGGTTTTAGCAGCAATAGGGGGATGGTCACAGCAGCGGCGCGTGCGAAAAGCGCAAGCGCGGTGCACAAGATACCGCCCCAGATCGCATTTATGTCAAAGGTTACGGCAAAGACTTCAATGCCGATCAGCAGGAATAGGACGGCGTTCAAAATCTCGTCGATCAGTTCCCAGAACTTGTTCAAATAGGTCCGGGTTTGTTCCGACATGCCGTGTTTCATGCCGACATCACCGATGAACAGACCCGCCACTACCGCCATGATCGGCCCTGACATATGCAGATAAACCGCCAGTTGGTAGCCGCCGAATGCCAGGCCTAAGGACAATAAAACCTCTAGTGCATAATCGTCGATACGTTTCATGATCTGGAATACAAGATAGCCCAATATTGCGCCCAATATGGCCCCGCCGATAGCTTCTTGCACAAACAGTTTTATGGCACCCATTGCTCCTTCTGCGTGATGTTCACCCGATGGGAAAGCGATACCGACAAGGATCAGGAACACCACATATGCGACCCCGTCGTTGAACAGGCTTTCGCCTGCAATTTTGGTTTCCAGTGACTTGCGCAAATTGGCTTCGCGCAGCACGCCTAAAACCGCGACAGGGTCAGTGGGGGTAATAATCGCACCGAATACAAGCGCTATGATCAGTGGTGCGCCCGTGATCCAGCTAAAGCCGTAGCCGACAATGGCGGTGGATATAGCGACGCCCAGCGTGGCCATAAGCAGTACCACCCATGCCTGTTTGCGCAGATCTGACAGCTTAACATGCAAAGCCCCTGCAAAGAGGAGTAGGCCCAACATACCTTCCAAAAGCGCGTCCGAAAATTCGATGTCGCGCACGATTTTCTGGATCTCATCAGCAGCACCCAAGGCAGGAAACAGCACATCAACGCCCATCACGCTCAGCGAGGCCAGTAGGGCCACGACCAGAATGCCGATTGAAGAAGGTAACTTGAGAAACAGATAGTTAACGGCCCCGAACGCCCCTGCCAAAACGATCAGCAGTGAGGCAACTTGAAGGATATTCATGGTTAGTTTTCCCGTTGGATTTAGGCGTGTTTAGCATTGGCGGGGGGAAGGGGGAAGCGAAATGGGCACCCCAACTAGAGGTGCCCATATTTGATGAATATAAAAGGGGGGATTATTCGTCGAAATTAACCTGTTCGGTGATTTTCAGCGATGCGGGGCGCAGCTTGGCGATTTCGATCAGCGGTTTGCTATCGGGAGTGAATGTGCCCCAGCTTGCCACCAGCGCGGATGGTTTTGTGCCTGCCAATAACGGGTATTCGCCGTTGGTTTCGGCGTAAATTTCCTGTGCTGTACCGGATGACAACCATTCCATCAGCTTTATCGCACTGTCTTTGTTCGGGGCGGATTGGGTCATGGCCACGCCAGACAGGTTCACGTGTGTGCCGCCGCTTTCAAAAATTGGAAATACGATACGCA
>Ga0316189_10001732_pt1 | contig 21636 bp, 21 predicted proteins | sample LowCovwburrow_MG_FD_204930 | JGI IMG/M metagenome (GOLD analysis project Ga0316189, IMG submission 204930) | Coastal sediment microbial communities from Maine, United States - Lowes Cove worm burrow | ecosystem: Environmental > Aquatic > Marine > Coastal > Sediment | place: USA: Maine... | reverse complement strand
TTTTAGAAAACACACTAAAACTACCATTAATCGAATATGAAAAAGCTGAGGTTAAATTAGAATTAGGCGATATTTTAGTGCTTCAAGAAAAGTTTAATAAAGCCTTAATTTATTACACACAAATACAACGTAACTTAAAAAACAGTACATTATCGCAAGAAGCGCGTTACAAAGTAGCAAAAACAAGTTATTATAAAGGCGATTTTAAATGGGCAGAATCGCAACTAAAAATTTTAAAAGCTTCAACCTCTCAACTTATTGCTAATGATGCACTCGACTTAAAACTATTAATCACAGATAATAAATACGAAGACTCGTTACAAACGGCATTAAAACGATACGCTAAAGCAGATTTATTGGCGTTTCAAAATAGAAATAACGAAGCGATTACTGTTTTAAACACCATTTTAGAAAACCATAAAACCGAACCCATAATAGCACAGGCTTTATTTAAACAAGCGCAATTGTTTGAAGAAAAAGCACAATACGAAAAAGCTCAAGAAAATTATGAGTTAATAATTGCCAATTACAGAGATGGTATTTTGGTGGATGATGCTTATTATAAACTAGCCAATATTTATGAAAAGCATTTAAATCAACTGGAAAAAGCAAAAGCTTTATACGAGCACATTATTTTTAATCATGTAGATAGCATTTATTTTGTTGAAGCTCGAAAAAAATATAGAGCATTACGAGGTGATGCTATAAATTAATGTATGATAATAGCCGAAACAAAACGCCTCATACTTTTAGAAATAACACTAGAAGATGCTCCCTTTTTTGTTGCACTTATGAATACGCCTAGTTTTTTAAAATATATTGGAGATAGAAACATTAAAACTTTAGCCGATGCCGAAATATATTTACAGAAAGGGATTTTAAAAAGCTATAAACAACATGGTTTTAGTTATTACAAGTTAAATTAAAAGGCGATAGAAATAAAACCATAGGGATTGTTGGTTTGCTAAAACGAGAGCAATTAACCAATACCGATATGGGGTTTTCGTTTCTTCCAGAATACGAAAGTAAAGGCTATGGTTACGAAGCTTCAGTCGCTGTTATTACTCTGGCAAAAGAAACATTTAAATTAAAAAAGCTTGTTGCTATAACAAATACAGATAATAATAAATCTATCAAATTATTAGAAACATTAGGATTCACTTTCGAAAAAAAGGTAAACCCCTTTGACGAAGACAAAGAACTCCTGTTATTTGCAAAAGATCTATAAAAACAAATCAAAAAACAAAGACTAAATTCCAAATAACAATATCAAGATATTAAACAGCTTTTGAAATTTTTAGATTATGATTATATACAACATAACCGTAAATATAGACGAAAGTATTCACGACGAATGGCTGGTGTGGATAAAAGAACATATTCCGCAAGTATTAAGCACAGGGAAATTTGAAAAGGCAACACTAACCAAAGTTTTGGTTGAAGAAGATATGGGCGGACAAACCTACTCCATTCAATACCGCTCGTATTCGCGAGAAGCGTTAGATGCATATTATAAAGAAGATGCAGAAAAACTACGAACCGAAGGCCTAAAAAAATTTGCAGATAAAATGCTAGCCTTTAGAACGGAACTTCAAATTGTTGACGAGTACACTGTAAACTTTAAATAAACGGTCATTCTTGCGAATACCGATAGCTACTGGGAAGGAATTCATTTTCAAAAGACTTACTTTTGTAATCTTAAAATGTAATGAAAAGGGCTTTTATAACTTAACATTCGAAAAACTCTTGTAGGATTAATTTAACCAGACAGGTCTAAGAATCAATCAAATTTAATATAAAACATTCGTGGCATACAAACCCAACCAACATCAAGTAAAAGCAAAAAAATATTTAGGACAACATTTTTTAAATGATGAATCTATAGCACAAAAAATCGCGGATACTTTAACATTAAAAGACTATAAAAATGTTTTAGAAATTGGTCCAGGAATGGGTGTGCTTACCAAGTATTTACTCAAAATGAATATAACGACTTATGTTATTGAAATTGATACCGAATCGGTTGAATATCTACAAGCTAATTATCTTAATCTCGCACCAAGAATTATAGAAAAAGATTTTTTAAAGTACGATTTAAACGACGTTTTTAAAGGTGAATCTTTTGGTATAATTGGTAACTTTCCGTATAATATTTCAACACAAATCGTTTTTAAAACGTTAGAAATGCGCGACCAAATTCCAGAATTCTCTGGGATGTTTCAAAAGGAAGTGGCGCAGCGTATCTGCTCTAAAGAAGGTTCAAAAGTGTATGGAATTCTTTCTGTTTTAACACAAGCCTTTTATAATGCGGAGTATTTATTTACAGTGCCGCCATCGGTTTTTAATCCACCACCAAAAGTAGAGTCAGGTGTTTTAAGGCTAACACGAAAAGCAGATTATTCATTGCCTTGTGATGAAAAATTATTCTTCAAAACAGTAAAAACGGCGTTTCAACAACGCAGAAAAACACTTCGTAATAGTTTAAAAACATTCAATTTATCCGATAATTTAAAAGCAAATGTTATATTTGGCAAACGTCCAGAACAATTAAGCGTTGAGGCTTTTATAGAGCTTACGCAACGCATTGAAAATGATGTTCAAGAATAAGTAACTTTTTGTCATTTCGACAGAGGGTAACGACGAGAGATCTCATGTCTGAAGAAAAAGAGAACATACAATTCGAGCTAACAAAAGAACTTGTAGAGCAAGTAGAGCAACTTATCGAAATTAATAACGACAAGGGGCTTAACGAGCTACTTAATGAGTTTCACTACGCCGATATTGCCGAAATTCTAGATGAATTAAATCTAGAAGAAGCCGTATATGTTATTAAACTTTTAGACTCCGAAACTACTTCAGATATCTTAATGGAACTCGATGAAGATAATCGAGAAAAGGTTTTAAAAAACCTATCAACTAAAGAAATTGCCGAAGAAGTCGAAGAGTTAGATACCGATGATGCTGCCGACATTATTTCTGAACTTTCAGAAGAACGTCAACAAGCTGTAATAGCTCAAATTGAAGATCAAGAACATAAATCTGAAATTCAAGAACTTTTAGCCTATGATGAAGATACTGCAGGTGGGCTTATGGCAAAAGAGCTGGTTAAAGTTTACGAAACCTGGACCGTAGCTGGTTGTATGCGTAGAATTCGTGGACAAGCCAAAGAGGTTACACGCGTACATTCTATTTATGTAGTAAATAAAGAAGAAAAACTTATTGGACGCCTGTCCTTAAAAGATTTAATTGTTGCTAAAAGCGAGCAAAAAATCGCAGACATAGTTAAGGTTAATGTAGATTATGTTAATGTGCATGACGATGTAGAAGATGTCGCTAAAGTTATGGCAAAATACGATTTAGAAGCCATTCCAGTTGTAGACGATACCCAAACATTATTGGGTAGAATTACTATTGACGATATCGTAGATGTATTAAAAGAAGAAGCAGATAAAGATTATCAATTAGCGGCAGGTATTACACAAGATGTAGAAGCAGATGATAGCATTTTAGAGCTGACAAAAGCACGTTTACCATGGCTGTTTTTAGGTTTATTAGGGGGAATAGGGGCGTTTTTAATTATGGAAGGGTTTGAAGGGACATTTAAAGAAAATGCTATTCTTTTCTTTTTCACACCTTTAATTGCTGCTATGGCAGGAAATGTAGGCGTGCAATCTAGCGCCATTATAGTACAAGGCTTAGCTAACGATGATGTAAAAGGAAGTGTAAATAACAGATTAATAAAAGAAATGCTTTTAGCGGCACTTAATGGTGTTATTTTAGCTGTGTTTTTATTCCTTTTTGTTTGGTTTGCTAAAGGAGAAATAGATAAAGCATTTGCCATATCGGTCTCTTTAGTAGCTGTTATAATTGTTGCGGGGCTTATAGGGACATTTGTTCCCCTTTTTTTAGACAAAAGAGGTATCGACCCTGCTATCGCAACGGGGCCTTTTATAACAACCAGCAATGATATTTTAGGAATACTACTATATTTCTGGATTGCTAAAACGATTATTGGAATTTAATCTCTTAGGGTTTATTTCCCCGATCTTACCTCGCATTTCTGTTTTTTTGAAATTTGGACTTTTCTCCTTTTGGAATTTGATACCTCGTATGCTTGCATCGAGGAAGTTCATTTTACTAGGGTTGGTTTCAGCATAATATTCGTGTATTTGTAGCTAATTTATTTATATTTACCACATGCAAATTCCACAGGAAAAAAAAATATACTTCGCATCCGATAACCATTTAGGGGCTCCAACACCAGAAGCCTCTCGCCCGCGCGAAAAAAAATTCGTTGCTTGGTTAGATGAAATAAAACACGATGCCGCAGCCATTTTCCTTTTAGGCGATTTATTCGATTTTTGGATGGAGTACAAAAAAGTGGTTCCAAAAGGATTTACCCGAACCCTAGGAAAACTCGCCGAAATATCAGATTCAGGAATTCCAATCTACTACTTTGTTGGCAACCACGACCTGTGGATGAATGGCTATTTTGAAGCAGAACTCAATATTCCTGTATATCACAAACCACAAGAATTCACCTTTAATAATAAAACCTTTTTTATTGGACATGGCGATGGCTTAGGCCCTGGAGACAAAGGTTATAAACGCATGAAAAAGGTATTTACAAACCCTATTTGTAAATGGTTATTTCAACGCTTATTACATCCCGATTTTGGCATGCGCTTAGGGCATTATATGTCAGTAAAAAATAAACTCATTTCTGGCGACGAAGACGCCAAATTTTTAGGTCATGATAATGAGTGGTTGGTGCAGTATTGCAAACGAAAACTAGACGATAAGCATTATGATTTTTTTGTTTTTGGCCACCGTCATTTACCATTAAACATCGACCTCAGCAACCATTCTAAATACCTCAACTTAGGCGATTGGATTCAATATTACACCTATGGCGTTTTTGATGGCGAAACTATGACACTAGAAACTTATTGAAACCCTTTATACCTGCAGTTTTTTTAGGGAGTAACACCAATTATCATTCAAAATACGTTGTATAATTAAAAAAGCTTTTTTAAATCATGTTTCATTTTCATACGCTTCTATATCTTTTGTAAGATCTAATTTTCTAAATGAAGGCGATACAAGGCCTGTGGTTATCACGGTAATTAAGGTCATGGTTCCGCCAAAAACAACAGCCGTTACGGTGCCCATGAGTTTTGCTGTTAGACCACTTTCGAAAGCACCTAACTCGTTAGAAGACCCCACAAACATAGAATTTACCGATGCTACACGCCCACGCATATGATCGGGGGTTTTTATTTGTAAAATGGTTTGCCGAATAACCATTGAAACGCCATCGAAAATACCGCTAAAAAACAAAGCCATAACAGAAATCCAAAAGACAGTGGACAGTCCAAAAACTATAATACTTAATCCAAATCCAAAAACAGCTACAAGTAACTTTATCCCCGCCTTTTTAACAATAGGAATATAAGCCGTTACTAACATGGTTAAAATTGAGCCAACATTTGGTGCTGCAACTAAAATACCAAAACCTTTGGGTCCTACATTTAAAATATCTGTAGCAAAAACAGCAGCTAAGGCAATTGCTCCTCCAAATAATACAGAAATCATATCTAAGGTTAAAGCGCCTAAGATGGCTTTAGTTTTAAACACAAAATTGACGCCTTCTTTTAAACTTTTAACTATAGGTTCACCAATATTTGGATTAAGAATAGGTTTCTTTTTAATTTGAAATAACATTAATAATGAAAACATGACTAATCCAAAAACAATACAAAGTGACCAATGCACGCCCATTTGCTCATTTTCTCCAAGCCAACTAATAGAAAATCCTGCAAAAGCAACACCTAAGACACGAGCTGTTTGCCATGTGGAACTATTCCAAGTTGCTGCATTAGGATAAACACTTTTAGGAACAATTAAGGCGACCAATGAAAATATAGTGGGTCCAAAAAAGGAGCGTAAAAGGCCTCCAAAAAACACAAGGATATAAATAGAATATAATATTTTTTGCGTAGACCATGTTCCAGATATTTCTGGAGAAGTAATCCAAAATAACCCAAAACTAATTATCGAAAACAAAGCAATACAAATTGCAAGCAAGTTTCTTTTCTCTTTTTGGTCTACAATATGACCAGCGAAAAGTGCCATTCCTAGGGCTGGAATAATTTCCATGAGCCCAATTAAACCTATATATAAGGGGTCTTTTGTGAGTGCATAAACTTGCCATTCTATAATAATGAATTGCATAGACCACCCAAAAATCAACGCAAAACGCAGCAGCAAAAAAATGTTGAATTCTTTAATTCTTAGTGCTGCATATGGGTCTTTTTTGATCAATTATAATTTTGTTAACCATTTATTTTATTAAGGCTTCGAAAGTCATAATATCCATAATTCCATCTGCATATAAATTATGCTTAGTTTCAAATGCTTTAACAGCCTTCACTGTTATCTTGGCATATAACCCATCTAGTAATACATAGTCGTACCCTTGTTTTAATAGTAGTTTTTGTATTTGGTAAACCATTGGACTTTTACTGCCTAGTTTAATTTTTTCTGAAGCTTTAAAAAGTGCTATCAATTTTTCTTTTTCTTTAGCTCTTTTAAAATCTTCAAGAGTAACTCCTTGTTGCTCTATGTGCTTAATTTCATTATTAGATAGTCCTTTGTCTTTTAGTGCTTTTGATGCTTCTAAAACACTTTCTATATACTTTAAATGACCTAGTTTTTCTGTATATTTTTTTAATGCTAGTTGTGTTTGGGCATTATCCTTTTTTGGATTTCTTACATCTATATTATTTGCACTCCACTTAGAAATAATATAATTATTTACATTTTCGATAGCTTGATAATAATTATAAACTAAAATTTTGTCATGATAGTTGTTGTCAATTTTATCACTTTTATTATACCCATAATTTTCTAAAGAAAACCGTTCGTGTTTTTTGTATTGACCATAACTAATAATTCCTAAAATAATAACTAATAAAAAAATAATAATTTGTTTCATGAGATACTGATATTAAATAGACCTAATGACAAAAGTAAACATTAAATAGTTTGTGTTTTAATATCCCTTAATTTAATTTGAAGTGTTATATTTCCTTGCCATTCGTTTTCATCAATAGAGTAGACAGCTTTAAATGGTTTTTTGTCTAAAATAACACCAAGTTTGTCACCCATACTAAAACCAATACAAATCATGTTTTTTGATGCATTTGGTTGGGTTGCAGTTAAACGCAAATGTGTTTTATCTGCTCCCACACATTTCCCATAACCAGTATCTACCAAATTTTCAGTCATAAAAACGGGTGTCATATTACTTGGTCCGTAAGGTGCAAACTGTTTTAAAATTCTGTAAAACTTTGGTGTAATATCTTTTAAATCAATTTTAGTATCAATTTTAATTTCTGGTGTTAATAGATTTCTATCGATTGTTTTAGAAACCTCGTCTTCAAAAGCTTGTTTAAAAGCTTTATAGTTTTCTTCTTTAAGCGTTAAGCCTGCTGCATATTTATGGCCTCCAAATTGCTCAATATATTTGCTGCAGGCTTCAATGGCATTATATACATCAAACCCACGAACGGAACGTGCCGAGGCCGCTAATTCTTCTCCGCTTTTAGTAAATACTATGGTTGGCCTGTAATAGGTTTCGGTTAATCTAGAAGCCACAATACCAATAACGCCTTTATGCCAATTTTCATGGTAAACAACAGTAGTAAGGCGGTCCTGTTCTTTTTGTTCTTCAATTTGTTTAAGAGCTTCTTCTGTAATTCGTTTATCGGTTTCACGTCTTTCTAAATTATAGTCATTAATTTCAGCGGCATATTTATGTGCTTTATCATACGTTTCTTCAACTAATAATGAAACGGCATAATTACCATGTTTCATGCGTCCTGCAGCATTAATTCTAGGCGCAACAATAAATACAACATCGGTAATGGTAAGTTCGGTTTTTTTAACCTGCTCTAAAATGGCTTTTATGCCTGGGCGTGGATTTGTATTAATAACGTGTAATCCAAAATAGGCGAGGGCTCTGTTTTCACCATCAATAGGAACTATATCTGCGCCTATTGCTGTAGCAACTAAATCTAAATATTCGGTTAAATCTTCAACCGTTTTCCCATCTTTTGAGGCTAATGCCTGAACGAGTTTAAAACCAACACCACAACCACATAATTCTTTATATGGGTAGTTACAATCTTCTTGTTTAGGGTCTAAAACGGCTACTGCTTTTGGAATTTCGACTCCTGGTCTGTGGTGGTCGCAGATAATAAAATCGACACCTAATGTTTTTGCGTGTTCAACTTTTTCAACCGATTTAATGCCACAATCTAAAGCAATAATAAGAGAGAAATCATTATCTGATGCAAAGTTGATGCCTTTATAAGAAATACCATAGCCTTCGTCATATCTATTGGGAATATAGGTATGAATAAGTGGATGCTTTGTTTTTAAATAGGTAGACATTAAAGCCACGGCGGTCGTACCATCTACATCATAATCGCCATAAACCAGAATGTTTTCTTTGTTAGTAATAGCTTTCTCAATGCGCGCTACAGCCTTATCCATATCTTTCATTAAGAATGGATCATGCAAATCGCTTAAACTTGGCCTGAAAAAGGTTTTAGCATCCTCGAAAGTTTCAATACCACGCTGCAATAATAATGCTGCAATAGTAGTATCAATATCTAGAGCTTGCTGTAAAGCTTTTATTTTCTCTAATTGTGGTTTAGGTTTTAAAGTCCAGCGCATATCCTTTTTTATTCTCCTAAAAGATAAAACTTATTTAGTATGAAAATGAGTTTCTATGTTTAATTTGGAAAACTGGCGAAACATTTCCAACACGCCACAGTACTTTTCGATGGATAAATCTACTGCTTTCTGAAGCTTTTTTTCTTTTAAATGATTACCATAAAAATGAAAATGCATTGCAACTTTATCGTAATATTTTGGGTGTTCTTCTGTAAGGTTAGCCTCAATGTCTATTTTAAAATCGTCAACTTCAAGCTTCATTTTCTTAATTAAAGACGCCACATCTAATCCAGAACAGCCTGCTAAGCCAGAGAGCATTAATGCTTTTGGGCGATACCCTTCGCTTTTCCCTCCGTTTTCTTCGCCTGCATCTATAAATAAATGATGTCCTGACGGGTTTGTACTTTCAAACCTCATGTCGCCTAACCACTTTGTAGTAACTTGTACTGCCATTTTTTTGAATTGTTTTATTGCTTAGAGATATCAAAAATACTATAATATAAACTTAAAACAATCATCTTGCTTAAATTGATGGGAATCGGTTTAAGTTAAATTTCTTAGGCTTTTAAATTCTTTCGAAATCAATTTAAATAAAAGCAGGGCTTAACACATTAAGATTTTCGATAGAAATTCTACGATATCTTAAACCGTGCTATTTTAATAGATATTAGTGCTTTACGTTTACTTTAGAACAATTTTTTTAGTTGCTTGTTTACCCTCAACATTTAATTTTACAAAATATAAGCCTTTGGCATATTTTTTTAAATCGAGCTTATAAGATTGGTCGCTAATATTCTTTTTTTCAACGATTGTTTTTCCTAAATAATCATACACAGCAACATGAGCTTCTCCAATTGATGACCAGTTTAGGTTAAACACATCTTCTGATGGATTTGGGTAGATAATAAAACTTTGTATAAGCACATTGTCGTTTGTAGATAAGGTTGTGCCCTTTATAACAAAATCATCTATAACCGCTCCTTCTTCATTGGTATTAGCATCTGTAATAAATTTGAATCTAAAAATGATACTTGTTTGATTATTTAGTGACGCTAAGTTATAAGTGTATTCATGTAAAGTAGCATTGTTTCCTCCATTAGGGTTTTCGCTTTCACCTCTGCCTTCCCATTGTGCTCCAGGTAACCCATTAACTGTGGTAGAGCTGTTATACCAATTAGGGTCTGAGGCTGTGCCTAATGTGCTCCAGTTTTCTCCCAAATCTGTAGTATATTCAAAAATCATATAATCCCAATCATCTTCGGTGTCAAATCCCATTTGAAAACTCAGAATTGGGTTTACAATTTGCGATAAATTATAACAATTACTATATAAATATCCTATGGTGTTATCTGGATAATTTCCAGAAGCATTACTCACATATGCTTTGGTACCTGTTGAAGCAGCGTTTAATAAGTTTTTATTTGGTTCTGCTATTTCCCAAAAACTAGAGCCAATGGATTCGACTAATAATTCCTCTTCGGGGGTTTCAAATGAATTAACTGTAGTTGGTGATGTACTTAGTGTATTTATATTAAATGAAACAGAAGCATTGTTATTGGAAGGAAAAGCATCATCTGAAGTGGTAGATTCGATATTGATAGTATGTACTCCAAATGAAGTACTAATTTCTGGGATACTTATTTCTGTAGATTGGTTGGTATCTAAGTTACCGTTCCATGTATAAGACTCGGTTAATCCATCATCTAAACTATAATTAATTACAATAGAACTAAGTGAATTAACACCTTCATTTATAACAGTAATTCTTGGAGAAATTCCCGAAGCACTACATACTAAGCCTGTTGGTGATTCAATAGAAACTAAACGCACATCTACTGGTGGTAATACTTTTGGAATGTCTGACACAAAAACACCTCTTCCAAAAGTACCTGCATAAATTTTTGAATCATTTTCATGTATTTCTAAATCTCGCACAGTAACGTTAGGCAGGTCGTTATCAAAAACTTCCCATGCATTAGATGTATCGTTATAAGAATAGACGCCTAGAGCAGTTCCAAGATATATGGTGTTATTTCCACTTCTTTCATGATGTTTTACTACCAATTTACTTTCAGAAGGTAAATTGTTTGATAAGTTTGTAAACTCAGGCGTTGAAGCGCTTAAGTTTTCTGTTTTATAAACACCTCCGTTTGCTACTACCCATGCTACATCAGGATTAATTTTACTAACTTCAATAGATCTTATGTTACCATTGTCAAAGGTTAGTTTCTCAAAATTTTTACCTTCATCAGTACTTCTATAAAGACCGTCAAATTGGGACAAATAAATTAATGCGTCGTTAAAAGGGTTTATAGTAATATTGTCTATGTTACCTCCAAAATTATGATCAGATAATTTTTCCCATGATCCAGACCCAGATTCATTAAGTTTATAAAGCTGTGCATACCCTGAAAATATTTCTCCTTTGCTATTAGCGGACATAGGCGTAACCCATTCTCCATTAGCAGCAGGCTTATTTACCCTCAAAGATTGGCTAGCACCTTTATTGCTAGTTCTAGCTATAGAGCCTCCAAATTGAGTAAATCCGAAATGAACATTTTCATTTATTGGGCTTACTATGCCTTCCATACCATCGCCACCATGATAATTTGTCCATGTATTATTACTAAAAGCAAAGCCACCATTATCTTGAAGCCCGCCAGCAATTACTGATGAGTTTTGAGGAGAAACTGAGATTTTATAAAATTGACTTATGGATAATTTTTCTGTTAAGTCTGTAAAATTAACACCTTCGTCTGTTGATACGTATATACCACCATCTGAACCTACAAAAAACTTGCCATCAATAAATCTCATAAAATGAATATCTGCATGAGTATATGAAGCTGTATCTGGACTAAACCATTCTGTTAATTTAGAAAAATCATTTCCACCGTCTGTAGATTTCCAAATGTCTAAAACACCAACATATATAATATCTGGATTGCCTGAAGACACCGTTAATGCTAAATCGTACCACGCTTGGCTACTTTTAAAAATATCGCTAGTTTCTGCTGTTTTAGTAAATGTCGTTCCGCTATCTACAGACTTGTAAATGCCATTGAAAGCATAACTCCCAGCTCGATTTTTTGCGCTTACTACATACACATAATCATTATTTGCAATGGTTACATCCATAGTTAATCTCCCAGAGTTGGTAAGACCTGGCAATACAATCTCATTAAAGTTTTCACCAGAATCAGTAGATGTATAAAACTTAGAAGCAGTTGTTGCGTACCACGTTGTAGGATCTGTAGGTTTCATTTTTAAATCTAAAAAATCCCCATCTATTTTTTTATTCCAGTTACTACCGCCATCATTCGTTTTAAATACGCCTTCCTCTGTAGCGATTAAAATAGTTTCTGGACTATTTGGGTTAATATAAATCTCATTCATTGATCTTGGATTACCACTCATAGCACCTGTAGCATTCCATGTGGTGCCTCCATCTGTAGATTTCCAAACACCAACCGAATAAGAATCTCCAGCATCATCATCACCAGTTGCAATATAAATGATATTAGAACTTGTTGGGTGAATAGCAATACCAGACACCCCTATTTGTGGTAAGTAATCTGTTAAAGGCGCCCAATCTATCCCAGCGTTTGTTGATTTCCAGATGCCGCCGGCAGGAGCTCCTACATAATACGTGTTAGAATTGCTAGGGTCGATTGCAATGGCATTAACGCGCCCTTGTCCAGATGATTTTCTGCTAGAAGAAGAATACGTATTGAAGCTTTGAAAGGGGCCTAATGGCGTCCAGTTACTTTGGTCTGCTTTCCCTTGATTTTTGTTCATGGCATTTTTTTGCTCCCAAGCACTCCATAAATCTTCAGCAGGGGCAATAGTTCCGTCGGGTTTAGTGAAAAAACTCCAATGATATTTCCATCTTTCATAGGGTTTTAAACCGCTACCTTTCTTGTTTTTATCAATGGTTTCAAAATAAGCTTCCGCAGATTTAACGATGTCATCTAGTAACATTTTAGGTTCTTCATTCTTTGACTTCTTTGATAACTGTAGGTCTTCCATCCAAGGCGCTTGATTTTGATACGCTTGAGAAAAACTATGCAAAGAAATCATTACGGTAAAAAAAATAACTAGGTTTTTCATGTTTGTAAATTATGCTTTGGGTTAATAAAAGTAACTTGTAATCACTTATTTATATAAATAAATATGTTAAAATCGATGTCTGACATAAAATCGAATAGATGAAACGTATAATCAAAGGCTTAGATAAATTAATCTCATTTTATTTTTTTGGAATTTGATACCCCGTATGCTAGCATCGGTTATAAGCACTTAAAATTAGACTTATAATATATTTAAAGTTTATAAATTATATCTTTGATGATACTAAAAATTATATTTATGCCATTAGTTACGCCATTATCTTCAGACCACGATTTAGAAACTAAAGAACTCGCAGAATTCTTTAATGAAACCTTAGGTTTTTGCCCAAATTCTGTATTAACAATGCAACGCAGACCTGCAATTAGTAAAGCTTTTATTAATTTGAATAAAGCCGTTATGGCTAATGAAGGCAGGGTAACTTCGGCTTTAAAACGTATGATTGCTTGGGTTAGTAGTAACGCTACAGGTTGCAGGTATTGTCAAGCCCATGCTATAAGAGCTGCCGAACGTTACGGTGCAGAACAAGAACAACTCGATAATATTTGGGAATATAGAACGCATCCCGCTTTTAGTGAAGCAGAGCGTGCTGCTTTAGATTTTTCGTTACTAGCAAGTCAAGTGCCAAATGGCGTTGACGCCGGAATTAAAAAACGTTTATACGAGTATTGGAATGAAGGTGAGATTGTTGAAATGCTTGGCGTGATTTCGCTTTTCGGCTATTTAAACCGTTGGAATGATAGTATGGGAACCTCAATTGAAGGTGGTGCGGTTGAAAGTGGTGAGCAGTATTTAGGGAAACATGGTTGGGAGAAAGGGAAGCATGTTTAATACCATTTCTTATTTGAAATGACTGTAAAGGAAAATGATGACTTTTTTCTTTATACAAGATGTAAAAATAAAGCATAGCCTTAGTTGACAAACATTTGAATTCACTCAAACGATGGACGAAAAAATAATCATTAAGTATTTTGATATTATTTTATTAGCAGATAAAAAAGATAGTTTTTTTTCGATAAATAAAATTCTAATCCCTAAGTATTTTAAATATGATACATCTGATGAAAGAGAATTTTTCCAAGAACTTAGACGTGAATTAAAAGAATTTTCAGAGTTTCATAAATATTTTGAATGGTTTCCAAAAGGTAGTTGCAAACTAACAGAAAAGGGTTTAGATGCAAAAAACAAAAAAGGACATTTAAAATATTTAAAGCACATTAATAATCCACCTAAATCTGAAATTTGGTATAACCAAAATTGGGTTGGATATGTAATCGCTTTCATTGTTTTTGTGTTTACTGTTTATCAGTTTTTTGAAAATCGGACTTTAAAATCTCAAGTTGACAAACTAACCTCTGATGCTGAGTTTTATAAAGACTCTTTATTACTTGAAAAACAAGAACAAAAAGCCAAAAAAGATACATTATCCACTTTTTATCATCCCGATTCAAATAATTAAAAAAAAGATTTGCCAACAAAGTGTCTAAAAACCATTGCTTTTTTTATTCACTTTTGAAACTTCTTTTTCTTCCATAATTCTATTCATTTTTGTTATCTTTTTCTTAAATTCACGCAACGAATTCTTACACCTCATACGCTCAAAATGAATAAAAAAGATATTTTATTAAATACAATGGTTTCCAACCCAAATCCTGAATCATATTTCACATATGAATCGTTACAAGAGTATGTTTTTAATGAATTGAATATTGATGAAGTAAAATATATTATTGAATCCATAATTAAAGAAAAACCTGGACTAATTAAGGAACATTTTTCACTTAATAGAAAAGTTGGTTATAAGCCAACGGGATTGGTTAAAGATTTTTTGAATAATGGAGGTTTTACTAAAATTGAGTTAGCTGAAGAAGATAAACAAAAGAAAACTGAAATTCGAGAAGCGAAGTCTGACAAATTACTTGATTTAGATTTGCGCCTACGTTCTTTTGAATCTAAAATTGAAAAAAAATTAATAGTAGTTGGTTTCATAATTACGTTATTAAGTTTTCTAATAACAGTTCTAACTCTTGAATTTTGGCAGACTGATGATGAGAAATTACAACAAACGCCGAAAGTAGAGACGAAACAATTGAACAAAATAGAATCAAAGTTAAAAAATTCGGGTTTTCATAACATTTGATTTAAAAATTAATAAACTGAATAAAAAACAATTTGCCAACAACATGTCCTAATAATTAATTGCTTGGGCAATTGCCTACCCGGAAAATTCCTTCGGAATTTTCTCTGGCTCGTGAATGTTTGCTAAATTAGTTGCTGAAACACGCAACTAAACTATACACAAACCGTTATGGTTTTTTTCTATTGCGGTAGAAAGGAAAAAAGGGCGTTTTATTACGATTATTTCAAATAAGAAAAGGTATAAATTTATTTTCCAGGAAAATTTGCTTTACGCTTTTCTAAAAATGCTGTGGTGCCTTCGGTAAAATCTTGTGTATCGAAGCAGTTTCCAAATGCTGTAATTTCAACATCAAAACCATTTACACTATTATTGAAATTGGCATTAATAGCTTTAATGGAAGCACTAATAGCAACAGAAGAGTTTCGAGCAATTTTACCAGCAATTTTTTCGCAATGTGGTAGTAATTCCTCTGGAGTGGTTACATAATTTACCAAGCCGTAATTTAGGGCTTGATTTGCATCAATCATGCTGGCTGTCATAATAAGTTCCATAGCGCGTCCTTTACCAATTAATTGGGGCAACCGCTGTGTACCACCATAACCTGGAATAACACCAAGAGATACTTCTGGCAAGCCCATTTTGGCATTGTCGCTAGCAACTCTAAAATGGCATGCCATAGCCAATTCTAAGCCTCCGCCAAGGGCAAAGCCATTAATTGCCGCAATGGTAGGTGTTGATAAATTTTCAACAAAATCGAACAATAATTCTTGTCCTTTTTTAGCAAGTTTTTTTCCTTTTTTTGAATCGAAATCGGCAAACTCAGAAATATCTGCTCCAGCAACAAAGGCTTTTTCTCCACGCCCTGTTACAATAATAACTTTAGTGTTTTTATCCTTATTAGCACTTTTAAAAGCCTCGTGCAACTCCTTAATAGTCGTTTTATTTAAAGCGTTTAATTTAGTTGGGCGATTTATGGTTATGGTTGTAATTCCATTTTGAAATGCTATTAATATATTTTCGAAATCCATGGTGTTATGCTTTAGGAAATGTTACTTTAAACGTTGTGCCTTTATCTTTTTCTGATGTAAACGAAATGCTACCGTTATATGTTTCTACAATATTTTTTACCATAGCTAAACCTAATCCCATGCCGCTAGTTTTTGTGGTAAACTTAGGTTCAAAAACCATAGGTCTATTTTCTTCAGAAATGCCTTTTCCATTATCTGAAACTATAATATTTACATGGTTATTTTCTGACGTTAATTGAACAATTACACGTGGTTGTTCTCTGTTTTCTGGAATGGATTGGATGCTATTTTTTACTAAATTAGTTACCACCCTAATAAGTTGTGTTCTATCTAATTTAGCAATTATTTCTTCTTCATGGGTTTGAAAAAGAATATAATCTTCGTTAAAAATATCTAAGGCTAACTTAACAATATTTACAACATTTAAGGTTTCGTTTTGCTGCGCAGGCATTTTTGCAAAGTTTGAAAACGCTGATGCAATAGAGCTCATCGTGTCTATTTGTTGTATTAAAGTTTTACTGTATTCGTCAACTTTTTTATGAATGTTTTTATCGTTAGGGTCGAACTTTCGTTGAAAATTCTGAACCGTTAATCGCATGGGGGTTAATGGGTTTTTAATTTCGTGAGCGACTTGTTTTGCCATTTCTCGCCAGGCTTGTTCGCGCTCATTTTTAGCTAATTGTACAGCGCTTTCTTCAAGCTCGTCAATCATACTATTAAACGATTTTACAAGTGTTGATATTTCTTCGCTCGTATCATCTATATCAATTTTCTGATTCCGCTTTTCTAATCGGGTCGTATTAATTTTATCGCTAATGGTTTTAAGCGATTTAGTAATATATTTTGATAATAAAAAGGCAATGGCAAAAGCCGTTAGTAAAATAAAAAGAAAAGCGAAACTTATACGTTCTAAAAATTCTTGTAATTCATTTAAAAGAAAATCTCCTTTTTCCAAATAAGGTAAATTTAATATGGCTAAAGCATTTGATTTTTTATCTGTTATATAAGTGTATGATGATAGAAACGTTTTGCCGTTTTCTTGATGCTTATCGATGTGTCTGTGATCGGCGGTATTAGTAATAGCGTTTAAAATTTCTGCATCGAGATATTTTTCTGATAAATTTTTATTTGAACCTGCAATCGTTGAAATTAATAATGATCCTTCCAAATCATATAAGTTTATTTGAAGCTTATGGATATCTGCAATATTATAAATCTCCTCTTTAAAAATTAAAGGAATATTCTCTGTTTTAATTTCCCAAGTATTATATCTGCTGTTTAAAAACCGACTAATATGTGTTTTAATATTTTGTTCTTTACGTTTTAATCGTTCTCCGTGATAATCTGAACTTTGTTCATTATACTGATAAATAGCAACCAGAGCAATAAGCACAGATGCTAGTAATACCAAGAGTATCATGGTTAAAAAAATACGTGATCGTAAGGAGGTTTTTTTTAATTTCATTTAAAGTAATAATGCATAAATATAGCAATAATCAAACCAAAGCCCCTAAGGGTATTTAAAAAAACAAAGAGAAACTAGAACTCGGCAAATAGCTTAGGGATTGCCATGGTATTTCTTTTTTAAAATGAGGAAAATATGCTGTGTTTAAAAACTATGATTTAGCAGATTGTCATGTCGTTCCTCCTCGCAATGACTTAAAAAACCTGGCTATTTATTAGTATGTGCTACCGCTAAGTTCCGCTTAGTGGCGGCAAGAGTAAGCTTGAAGTAGATTTGTGGTTAGTACTAAACCCGTTAGGGATTGAAGCCCTTCGGCTGCGCTCAGCACAGGCTCGCCCCTCCTATGACAAAAAAGACTTGATGAGGTAACTAAAACAATCCTGATAGTTATTGGGAAGCGTAACGCCCTAAATATTATCGGAGGCATACCATTCTGCGAATGAGGTATCGGTTTCTTGAAGTTTTAAGGAATGTAGCTCAATGTGTTTTGGAAGGCGCTTTTTTATTTTTTTAGCAAAATCGATAACCATCATTTCGCTAGTGGGTTGATAATTTACCAATAGGACATTGTGACCGCGATCTTCAAGCTCTTTGGCGAGTTCGACATGTGGGGTATTTTTATTAAAAACAGTGGCGTGATCGAAGATATTTACAATTTCTTCTTTTACAATTTTTTTTAAATCGCTAAAGTCTATAACCATTCCAAATTTTACATGACTAGTGTCTGTAATGGGCTTGCCAAAAACGGTTACCGACAGTTTGTAGCTATGCCCGTGCACGTTTTTGCACTTACCATCGTATCCGTAAAGAGCGTGACCTGTTTCGAAAGAAAATTGTTTTGTAATGCGAATGTTGCCCATGTTGTAATGTTATTTACTGCACAAAGATACTATCTTCTTTTTTTTCTGTTTACAAAGTAAACGATTATTAAAGCTAAACCTAGAATTAAAAATAATCCGTTGCCGCTTATAAATGACATGATATCCATAGTTTTACTTTTTATGTATTCTTTTTTTATTGTATCTAAATATTAAATAAGCTATTAATACTAATACTACAAACGGTAGCATGGAGCCAATGAACACTCCAATTTCGTAATTAGAATCGGGTGCATTATTAATTTTTTCTTCAATATCTACTTGGCTAAGAAAAGTGATTAATAAGTTCATTGTAATTATTTTTTTTGCCTATTATCAATCAAAGTTAATTGTTTTTTGATAGCGGAATGAATATTTTTCTGAATATTAAAATTAATGGAAAACCTCGCGCGATTATCCAGAATGTTAAGGCTATAAAAATGGCATAAAGTTTATAATTGAGATAATCTAACCAAAATAGAATAGGAATAAACACTAAAAAGGTTGATGCTAAAAGCACGTTGCGCAACACTTTCATTTTACCTAAACCTTTAAAAATACCATCGAAAATAAAAGCGAGTGCACACAGTGGTTGCATGGCTAAAACCACCCAAAATACGCTGTAAAATTGTTTTAAAACGCCAGGGTCTTTAGTAAAGATGTTTCCTAAAGGGTAATACAAAACGCCTCCAATTATGGTCATTAATAGGCCTATAACAACACCGTATTTTATTAGTTTATTACTTAGTGTAATTAGTAGGCTGTATTCTTTTCCGCCGTATAGTTTACCCGATAAGATATTGCCTGCACTGGCATAGCCATCTACAATAAAAGCCCCAAGAAACCATAAATTAATTGCAATGGTGTATGCTGCAATATATGTTGCCCCATAACTAGTGGCAAAAGCACTGGCATAATAAAGGGTAACGTTTAATGCAATGGTGCGCACAAAAAGATTAAGAATCATTAATATAAAACGATTAATTTCTTTGTTAAAAGGAAAGCTTAGCCTTAAAGGAATTGTCGTTTTTTTAAGCAAATAATATACCGAGAAAATAGCCATTAGCAATTGTGCTATAACACTTGCATAAGCAGCGCCTTTAATATGCATTGGAGCAATATAGCCTTCAATGCCGTAAACCAGAATAAAGTCTAAAACAACGTTTACAATAGTTCCTATAATAGCAATAAGCATAGGGTAATAGGTGTTTTGTAACCCTCTAAAAGCGCCAAAAACAGCTATGGTAAAAAGTGTAAAAGGGAACCCGAAAACACGAATTTTGTAGTATGCTACACTGTAATCTAAAATTAAGCCAGAAGCATTATAAAGTTTAAAAATATAATTTGCAAAAGGATATGTTCCTACAATTATTAAAATACTTAATGATGTTATAATGAAGATGGCTTGCGCTGGTAGGTTTTTAATTTTATCGAGCTTATTGGCTCCAACATATTGCGACACGATTGATGAAATGGCACTACGCGTTTGCCCTAAAACCCAGATTAGCATAGATAAAAAAGTGGTTACAATACCAACTGCCGCTAAAGATTCGGTGGCATTAAATGCTATATTTCCAACAATAGCGGCATCGGTTAACGATAATATAGGCTCGGATACTCCAGATATTAAAGCTGGAATAGCTAATTTATTTATATGTTTTAAACTTATGTTTGTACTCATAATACTAATTCGTAACAGTAAAAAGGATGATGACTTTGCTTAGGAAAATAAATATTTCCTAGACGTTTGTAACCACGTACTTCATAAAATTTCTGGTTTCTTTTGTTTTGAGAAAAAGTGTCTAACCTAATAGAGGTGTACTTATTTTCTGCGGCAAATTTTTCAGTAAAAGTCATTAATTTTTGCGCATAGCCTTTGCCTTGATATTCTGGGTGAATGGCTAAACGGTGAATGTAAATATTACGTTCGCTTTCAGTTACCCAAGAAATGGGTATGTATTCGTTATCCATAATTGATGAAATAACGACGCAACCAACAAGTATTTTGTTTTCTTCAATAACGTATAATTCGTCTCTTAAAACATCATTTTTAAAAGCAGCTTTATTTGGATAATGTTCATTCCATTGATAAATATCTTTATCTATCATAAAACGAGCACAAGCTTTAGTAACTTCTATAATTCTATCTATATCTTTAAGTGTTCCTTTACGAATCATTTTTAATGTTTACTTTTGCATAAATATCGCTACAAATTTAGTCTTTTAAACTTTTTATTATGAAGAATATTTTAGTACCAGTAGGATCATCAAAAAATGCTTTGAGCCATTTGCAGTATGCAGTAGATTTTGCCAAAGCTTTTAATGCTAAACTTTATGTCGTACAAGTTTATAACGTGTATACAAAAGCAGGCACGATGATTAAAGTAGATGGTATTATTGAAAGAGAAAGCAAAGCATTTTTAAATGATTTGGTTTCTAAAATTGATACCAAAACAGTTGATATAACTGTAAAAGTTTTAAAAGGAAATTTAATTGATACTTTAGCATTGGCTTGTAAAACTGCCGAGGTTGACTTAATTTTAGTAGAACCTAGAACAAATTCTATTAAAGATGAGGTGTTTTTAGGAAAAACCTCTGGTAAAATTATAAAACAAACACAAATACCAGCACTTATTGTTCCAGAAGATTATAAATTTAAGGCTATTAAAAATATTTTGGTAGCACTTAAATCTGCTATTATAAAAAAGAAAAACGTTTTACAACCACTTAGCGATATTAAAGACCAATTTAAAGCCGAAGCTAATTTGTTATTAGTTAAAACGCCTTATTATAATGAAGATGATTTTAAATTAAATAACGATTTACAAGCTTTGGTTTCTAATACAATGTATTCAGAAAAGGCGACAACTTATCAAGGTGTATTAGAGCATTATAGAACTACTAAACCAGATATATTGTGTGTAGTGAGAAGAAAACGAGGGTTCTTCATGAAAAAATGGGAAAAAAATGTAATCTTGAAAAAAGATTTTAATAGTAGCTTACCTGTTTTAGTGTTAAGCGAAGCGGGTTAAAATAAAAATATGGGGATGTAGCTCAGTTGGCTAGAGTGCTTGACTGGCAGTCAAGAGGTCGTCGGTTCGAATCCGATCTTCTCCACAACAATAAAAAAACTTTCAAGAGATTGAAAGTTTTTTTTTGATTTATACAGAAAAGTAAGGTTGTATGCATTTAAATAACAACTAAAACGTTTAATAAATGTAGCATTTTAATGCGTAAGAACATTTATTTTAAAAAGAACCAAAACATAATTTAGGT
>Ga0316189_10001731_pt1 | contig 21642 bp, 23 predicted proteins | sample LowCovwburrow_MG_FD_204930 | JGI IMG/M metagenome (GOLD analysis project Ga0316189, IMG submission 204930) | Coastal sediment microbial communities from Maine, United States - Lowes Cove worm burrow | ecosystem: Environmental > Aquatic > Marine > Coastal > Sediment | place: USA: Maine... | reverse complement strand
TAGTCGGCATAAAACCAGTAGCCGTCGACAGTCAGCAGAGTCTCGGGGGTACCCACGATCTGGTCGCCGGTTTTTGCTCGTCCCGTGATCCCAATGCGGGGTTTAGCCATTCATCACCTCATCTACATACCAGTCGACCAGACGTCGACACTGTCGCACGTTGGCCTCGTGGTGGATTTTTTGTTCCGCTATCACCGCGGGAATGTCAATACTGTATTGCTCGAGGTAGTCCGGGTCACCATTCTCGAGCCAGAGTTCCGCATGGAGGGGGTTGACTTCGGGATGGAACTGGGTGCCGACCGTGCGACCGAGCCGGAAAAGCTGTTCGGACGATGCATTGCGAGCCAGGAGTTCTGCCTCGGCAGGGGCGGTGAAGCGGTCGTGATGCCACTGAAACCAGGGGCCTGCTCCCGCTGGCCCGGGAAGTTCTGGGTCCATGGCGAACCATCCGATCTCAGGCTCCGGAGCAGCTTCAACCGTCCCGCCCAAGGCTTTAGCCAGAAGTTGGCCGCCGAAGCAGATGCCAAAAATCGGTGTACCCCGGTGGTGGGCGTTAGCGAGCCAGTCCAGTTCGTCTTGCATCCAGGGTGCGATATTGTTGGGGTCGGCCAGGGACTGCACCGACCCCAACACCAGGATCAGGTCATAGGGGGTAAACGAGGGGAGCGGTTGTGGAGCGGCGTCAAGTGACTCGAGGATCACATGTTCGTCGATGACAAAACCCCGTTCCTGCAGGTGGGCCCCGAATTCACCCGCTGGTCCGTCGGGTTCGTGCAAAACAGCAAGCGCGCGCATATCACCAGCTTAGGGTCGTTTGGTGCCAAACAAAAAGTGTCCGTAAAGTAGTGTCCGTAAGGTAAGGAAGGAGAGATTACGCGGAACGGGAAGGACGTTGAGATGACCACCACCAACAGTTTGGGGGCAGCATTGTTGGCGCCGGGGGGAATCCGATGATTGACACCAAGATTGGCGCCACGGCGTGGCGCGAATCCGGCGATGGTACTCCGGTGGTGTTTCTCCACGGGCTGGGCGGCACCCGAGAATCCTGGAACCCCCAGCTCACCGATATGTCGGCCCAGTGGCGATGCCTGGCCTGGGATATGCCCGGCTACGGAGACAGCGACCCTGAAACTCCGCTGACGTTTCCCTCCATCGCATCGCGGCTGGTCGATTTTCTTGACGCTGCCAGCATCGATTCCGCCCATCTGGTGGGCCTCTCATTTGGCGGGATGCACGCCCTCCATACGGCACTTCGATTTCCTGGCCGAGTTCGTTCCCTGGTGCTGGCCGACACCAGCGCCGCCTTTGGGGCCGATCCAGACGAATGGATCTCCGCTCGCCTCCAGGGGTTTGACCCTTCGGTGATCGATGCCATCGTTGGCCGGCCGCTGACTCCCACCATTGCCGCCGAACTCAAGGCGGCGTTTAGCCGTATCCCAGCCGAGGGTTTCGCGGCGGCCCTCCATTGTTTGGTCACCCATGATGTGGTCGACCAGCTCAGTGGCATCTTGACCCCGACCTTGGTGATGGTAGGGGCCCTTGACGAGGAAACACCGGTGAGCTACTCCCGTACCCTGGTTGACGGTATCGCTGACGCAACACTCGTGGTGCTTGACGGTGTTGGCCATTTGAGCCCGTCCGAAGCACCCGAAGTGTTCAACCACCACCTACGCTCGTTCCTGGCTCACATCGAAAGCCTGCCCCACACCGAAAGAGAGTCGACGTGATTCGCACCCCCGAACGAATGGAGTTGGTTGATCGAGTAGCACAACTCGGCCCCCAGTTTGCGGCTCGCTCCATCGAGATCGACACCAACTCCCAATTCCCCTACCAGAACTGGGCCGACCTGGCCGATGCTGGTTTGCTGAGCCTGGTGATCCCGGAAGAAGCGGGAGGCCTGGGCGCCGATTTCATCGGTTATGCGCTGGTGTCAGAAGAACTAGCCCGCCATTGCCCGTCAACGGCCCTCACGTTTAACATGCACACGGCCACCATGCTGCTCACGGGGCAAATCGCCGATGACATGACACTCACCCCTGAACATCGCATGATGCTCGAAGAAAACCGGGCTCACCTACGCGAAGGGGTTGTGCGACACCAGAAAATCCATAGCCAGCCCTTCTCTGAAGGCCAAGCGGCCGGCGCTACCGCCGGCTATTCCACCATCGCCACCCCGGTTGATGGGGGGTATCTGGTGAATGGTCGAAAGATCTTCGCCTCTCTTTCCGGGGCCGCAGACTTCCACAATGTGGTGTGTGTGGTGGAGGGCGATCCCCGTATCCGGTTGTTGGGTATGCCTGCCGGCGCCGAGGGGGTAACCATCGAAGGCGAATGGGATGCCCTGGGAATGCGCGGCACCGACTCCCGTAACTTGCGCATGAACGATGTCTTCGTTCCGGCCGAAAATGAGTGGATACCGCCAGGTTTGTTCGACCAAGCAGCTCACCGTTGGCCGTACTTTTACATGACGCTTTCGTTCAGCTTCCTGGGCTTGATGCGTGCCATCCTTGATGACACCGCCGAATACCTGATTGGCGATGGCGGCCCAGGGGCTCGCCGCGAACACCCCATCAAGCAGCAGGGGTGGGCCGAGATGAACCTGTTGTACGAACAAGCCCAGGGGTTGGCCTATCGGGTGTTGGCCGAATCCGGCGTCGATCCCAGTGAAGCCGCAGTGCGGCGAGCGTGGGCCTCAATGGTTACCACCATGGAAAACACCCCCAAGATGGCCTCCATCGCGGTGCGAGTGGCCGGTGGGCGTTCAATGCTTCGGCCGTCGCGAATCGAGCAGCACTACCGAGACGCTCGATGTGGGGCCACCATGTTGCCCTGGAGCGTTGAGGTGTGCCTCGGGCGCCTGGGACGGACCGGTCTTTTTGTCGACGAAAACGAGATTCCGGCATGAGCCCGTTGGTAGCCCAGACCCAGTGGGGGTGGATCGAACGATATCGTCAACAGTTTGCGGCCTGTGCCGTCACCGCTGAGGAGACAGTGGTGCTGCTGGCTGAGTCCCGCAGTCGCCCTGAGGTGGTGGAAACCGCTCGGCTGGCCTTGAGCGCCCTCGGAGTGTGCCCGGTGGCCGTTGTGCTTCCCACCCCGTCGAACCCTGGTCCGTTGCCGATCCGCTCCACCGGGGCATCGCAGGCGCTCGCTGGTAATCTGGCGGCGATGGCGGCCCTGTCGGCGGCTGATTTTGTGGCCGATTGCACGGTCGAGGGCCTGCTGCACGCCCCCGAACTGGGGGAGATCTTGGCCGCTGGCACCCGAGTTTTGATGGTGTCCAACGAACACCCAGAAAATGTCGAACGGTGGGCTCATGATCCTGGTCTGGCTGATCGGGTGGCCGTAGGCCTATCGATGATGGAAGCCGCTGCCACCATGACGGTTACCTCTGCCGCTGGCACCAACCTGGTGGTGCAACTACCCGGATCGTTTTGCGCTGGCTCTCACGGATGGTGCACTGAGCCGGGTTCGATCGCCCATTGGCCCGGGGGTTTGGTGCTGGCTTTTCCGGGTGCTGGTTCGGTGAACGGCGAGATTGTGTTACGCCCGGGCGATGTCAACCTCACGTTCAAGGAGTACCTGCGATCATCGGTGCGGCTGGTGATCGAAAACGACTACATCACCTCCGTCGACGGTGACGGTCACGATGCCCAACTCTTTGCCTCCTACCTCGGCGCATTCGGCGAACCTGAAGCCTACGCCACCAGTCATGTGGGGTGGGGCATGAACGAGGGCGCCCGGTGGGAAGCCATGGCCATGTGGGACAAAGCCGACCACAACGGCACCGAACTACGAGCGTTCGCCGGAAACTTCTTGTACTCGACGGGAGCCAACGAACAGGCAGGGCGGTTCTGTCGTGGTCATTTCGACCTTCCGATGCGCCACTGCACCGTGGCCCTTGATGGGCAACCAGTGGTGGAAAACGGTCAACTGATTCCGGCTCTTCGAGCAGAGACTTCTCAGGGCTTTGCTGGTTAAAGTCACGGCGTTGCTAGCCGTTCACCAGCAGCACACCACAGATCACGGCTCCGAGTGAAGCAACGAGGCCACCTCCACCGGTGGCGGCCTTGACCACCTTGGCGTCGCTGGTGGAGTGGATAAACGCCGCGGCGCCGGAAAGCGCCACCAGAATAAGCTTGATTCCCAACACGGCTTGGTATCCGGTGGTGGTTTGGCTGGTGTCCATCACCAGCATGCCCCACATACCAGTGAATACCAGCACCACATAGGCTGGCCAGGCCACGGTGGCAAACGCCCGGGCACTGAGTCGGGGCGCGTCGGTGCCGAACGTGCGCAGCACTCGCAAAAGGGCCGCCATCACAATTTGGCCACCGACCCACACGGCTACACCCAGTAAGTGGAGGGTAACCCGGACGGTGTCGGCTGAAAATTCAATCATAGATCAAACCATACATGGGCTTGACCGGTGCCGATGGCGGCCTCGTAGTCGCCGTATTGGGTGCCGGTGGCAGTGCAGGTGGAACCGCCCATGGCTCCAAGCATGGCAAGATAATGGCCGAAGCGACCTTCGGGACCGTGGGCTGAGAAGTCGTCCATCGCGTCGATTATCGCGGCGTGGTCCCCCTGCTTCATCAGCTCAAGCAATCCCAAGTCGAAGGCGGCCGCCTCCGGGGTGCGGATGTTTTCGAGTTTCGACGACTCTCGCGCCCGGAGTTGGCGGAGTGGCCAGAATCGGTGGCTCAAGCCTCCACTAGCCAATACCACGACCCGGCGGTCGAGATCGGCCACCGTGGCTGCGAGCAGCTGACCCAACAGCAGGAAGTCGTCGGGTTGCCCGGTTTGGCAAATGGACGCACTCACCCAGGCTTCGCGATCGCCTTGGCAGAACCCCAAAAGGTTGGTGGTAGCGTAATAAATCGGCAGGTAGGGATCGTCGATGGCCGTTACCCAGGTGTCGTTTCGGCCGTCCGCTTGGGCAGCCCAGGCCTCGGCCAGTTGACGGTCACCGGGAATGTCGTAGGGCACTTGTCGCATGCCGCGGGGGAGTTCCGATGAGGTGAAGATTCCGTGCCGTCGGTCGTGGCTGGTTACGACATGTTCGACGGTGGTAAACCAGTGGGAGTCAAACACCACGATGGTGTCGGGCTCGAGGGGGCGAATCTTTTCTTCTGCCAGTTGGCGAAGACCAGGAACGAGCGAGATCTCCTCGCCGCCGTTGAGTTCTCGCCGAACTTCCTCCGGGAGCACCATGGTAGGCACATGGGCCACCAGCGCCGCGCCAACGATCTCTCCCATGTCACGCACTCACTTTCACCGGTAGTCGCTTGATACCGGCAATGAAATTTGAACGCAGACGAGCCACCGGCCCGGTTTGCTCGATATGGCCGACTCGCTTCATCAGTTCTTCGATGACGAGTCGGAGTTCCATTCGCGCCAGCCACGCTCCGAGGCAGAGGTGGGGGCCGTTGCGTCCGAATGTCATATGGTCGTTGTTGGGGCGTTGCAGGTCGTAGCGGTAAGGGTTCGCGAACCGCTCCGGGTCGTAGTTGGCTCCCGTATACCAGATCACCACCTTGTCGCCGGCCTTAATCTGTTGCCCCCGAAGCTCCACGTCAGCCGTGGCGGTTCGACGAAAATGCATGGTGACAGTGCTGGTACGAAGCACCTCTTCAATTGCGGTGGGGGTGAGTTCAGGGTTGGCTTTCCATGCCTCCCACAAGCTGGGGTGATTGATGAGCGACCACATAACATGGGCCATGGAGTATCGGGTCGTATCGTTGCCCGCTCCCACCAACAGGGTGAAGAAGTTGTTGAACTCGTGGTCCGATAGGGGCGAACCGTCGGTGGTAGGCGAGAGGAGTTTCGTGATCAGATCGTCTCGGGGGCATGCCCGGCGATCGGTGGCCTGTTCCTGGGCGTACTGAAAGATCTGGTACGACACGGGACTGCGGAACGGCACCTTACGGAACTCTTCGGTGTCGACGAGGTCGACAGGGAAGTCCGTGAACTCGGGATCGGTGTTGCCCAGGAGTGCGTCGCCCCACTTCACGAGTTTGTGACCGTCTTCGTCGCTGGTGCCCAGCAGCCGACCGAGCATTCGCATCGGGAGTTTTTCGGCGATTTCGTGGACGAAATCAAACTCGGTTTTGGCCAGTGCCTCTTCGATCACTTCAATCGCCAGGTCGCGAATGGTGTCTTCGTAGGCTTCGACCGATCGACGAGTGAAGCCTCGGCTGACCAGCCGGCGGTAGCGTGTGTGCTCGGGTGGGTCGTATTCCATCAGGGTACGACGAGCCTCGAGTTCGTCTTCGGCCATCTCCTCCAAACGGATTCCTTTGGCCGAGGTAAACGTGGCTACGTCGCCGCTTACCGCCAGACAGTCGTCGTAGCGAAATACCGACCAGAACCCTGACCCGTCGGCCTCTTCGGTCCACGAGACCGGTGATGTCGCCCGCAACCGGTCAAACGTGGCGTACGGAACTCCGGCGGTGTACACATCGTGGCTGGTGATGTCAGCGTCGTCGGGGCCGAGATCGGTGATGTAGTTGTCGACGTATGGCATTCCACTAGTCTAATCGTTTGGTACCAAACGACTCAAGTCTTTGATTCCATCGTTGCGTTGCCGACCACCACCCGGAGGAGGGCGGCCAGGTCTTGTTGCTCCTCGGTGTTGAGGCCGCGTACCATCTGCTGCTCGAAACGGTTGAACTCGGGGAAGAGCTCGGTGATCACCTGTTCTCCTGACTGGGAAAGGCTCACCAGTATCCGTCGGCGATCAGACGTATGTTTGGTTCGATTCACCAGGCCCTGGCGCTCGAGGGTCGAGACCATGCCGGAAACCGTTCCCTTGCTCAGGTTGCATTCATTGGCCAGGCTCGCGGTTTCCATTTCTCCCCATACCCACAACACCCAGAGCATGGTAAATCCGCCCCAGGAAAGGCGGTTGTCGGCCAGGACCGTTTGCTCCGCACGCTGGCGGACAGCCGCGGCCGCTCGATAGATATTGGAAATCGCGGCCATGGCGGCAAAGTCCAGGCCATGCGCTCCCAGCCGTTCGGTAACGGTGCTTTCTGCTTCAAGTAGCTTTTCGTGTTTCAATTCGGGCACCCAGGCGTCAGTTTAGGGCGCGAATCGGGCTTTCGGGGGAGGGGTGGTGGGAGGAGGAGGGTCGACGCACAAAAAGACCTGAGCGGCTCTGGAGGGAGGGAACCAGAACCGCTCAGGGAGGGCATTCTTTGGGAGAGAATATATATATGAGAGAGAATATATAGAAAGAGAGAGAGTTAGGTTGCTGAGGCCTCACCTCCCGACAAACTTTCGAGGTGTCGATTCCAGACGAGCCAGATCGACACGGCGAACATGGAGAGACCGAGGATTATGGCGCCGACCGAATACTGCCAGTGCAGGATTGGTTCGGCCCCGATCGACCAGGGGCGGGTGAAATCGGCGACGCCGATACCCGCTAGGTCGAGCCAGCCAAACGATCGGCCAGCCTGTACTGCGGGGCGAGGGCGCCGCCCCATCCATACTCCTCGTGCGGCGGCCGCGATGAGGGCGATCGAGGCCACAACGATGGCGAAAGTAACGATTTGTTGGAATTGAGAATACGAGGCCGTGTGGACCTTCAGGAGGGGGAGGATGAGCCACCACCCGAGTTCTACGCCTACCTCGGCTTTGTACACCGCCATGAAGGTGGCGGCGACCATTTGGACGATGACTCCGAGGGCGGCGACTATTATCGATGCCCTCAGCATTGGGCACCCGCAATGTTTTTTGTCATTGGGACTTTATGCCTTCGTGAAACGGTCGAATAAGAAAGTGGAGGGTTTAGCCAAGAAGGCCCGGGTCGAGATTATTGTTTCGGCCCGGGCCTTCCCTGGTTTTGGGGAGGAGCCTTCCGTGGGTGCGCCTTCCGTGGAGCAGATGCCTTCCGTGGGGGAGTTGCCTTCCATGAGCAGTCCCCGTCCGTGGGGCAAGTGTCATCCGTGGGTGCGCCATCCGTGGAGCAGGTACCCTCCGTGGGGAGGGGAACGCTAGTTGGTTTCGGCCTGGACAACCCAGGTAGCGGTACCGGAACCGGTGGCCGCACTGGCGGTGGTGACGATCATGCCTACGGGAACTGAGTCGCCAGCAGCGATAGTCACAACACCAGTGGCGGCGTTGGTGACACCAGTTGGGTCGAAGACCAAGGGGGCCTGATCCCACTGGGCGTCTTCGGGTGCGACATCGGTGGGGTAGGCACCGGTGTTGGTGGGATTACCGAGCCATACCTCAAGGTGCTTGCCGGCCCAGTCGCCCGCTGCGGCGCCTGTTCCGATGCTTACATCGAGAGGAACCGTGCAGTTGTTCTCGATGACGAATACTTCGTCAGCAGTTACACGGTCACCGGTAACGCCATTAATGGTGATGCTTTCCTGGGTCACGTCAACACCATCTACGGTGGTGACCGTGGCGGTGTCGAACCCGAAGCCGTCGGGGAAACTGGTGACGTCTTCGCCGGCCGTCTTGATCAGACAGGGGGGTGGCCCTGCCGAAAACTCGGCGGTCATGAAGTTCTGAATCAAAACATTGGCGAGGGCAGGGCCAGCTGAGAATAACATGGCAAACGCCACCGCGGCTCCAGCCGCACGCCGTTTCTTCTTCTTGTTAGTGCCCGCTGTAGGCGCGGGGGCACTGGTTTCTAAATTGCCATCCACAGGGTCAGTCCTTTGTTGTGCACTCAGCCCGATCATCGAGTGAGTAATTCAAATGTCAACTAAATTAACGGCACGAAGTTGCAGGAACTTAGTAGTTCATTCGCCTATTTGTTGAAATTTGTAAGACTGTTGGGTGGATTGACCTCGTGGAAGGTTGGCAAAAAGATCTGGGTGGCTCTGGATGAATCCAGAGCCACCCTGTTCCTCTCCCCGAGTCGGGATGGGGAGATTTGAACTCCCGGCCCCCTGCTCCCAAAGCAGGTGCGCTAGCCAAACTGCGCCACATCCCGATTTCGTGTTCTATAAATGTACAGCCTTTCGGGAGGATTCGCGGCCGACTTACACAGTTGTTGTTCACGGCGGCTTGCAAACGGTCGGTATTTTCGCTGGTGGCGAAGGCCCATTTTGTTGGTGCTGAGCGGGATTGGTGGTTGGTCGGTACACTTCTATGCGTGAAATCGTCAGTTGAGGCCCTAGAAGGCAACAAGGTAAAAGTAGTAGTCGAACTCGATGAAGCCGAGTTCGAAAAAGACCTGGATGCCGCATTCCGTCGCCTAGCGCAGGAGGTTCGTTTGCCGGGCTTCCGGCCGGGCAAAGCCCCTCGTAAGGTGTTGGAGGCGCGCATCGGTCAGGGGTATGCCCGTGAAGAGGCCTTCCGGGAGGCGCTGCCGAGTTATTACGCCAACGCCGTCAAGGAGCATGAGGTCGATGTCATCGCTCCTCCCGAGATTGATATCACCAACGGCCGAGAAGATGGTGCCGTGGCCTTCGATGCAGTCGTCGAGGTTCGCCCGTCGGTGACGGTGGACGGATATCAGAGCCTTGAGGTGGAAATCACCTCTCCGACCATCACCGATGAGGATGTAGACCAGCGGGTCAACCAGTTCGTCAGTCGCTTCGGAGAGTTGGAGTCAATCGACCGGGCCGCAGTCAAGGGTGACACCGTGGTGATCGACATCGCCACCTACCAGCACGGCGAACCGCTCGACGCTATGACCGCCACCGACTATGCCTACGAGGTTGGTTCCGGTGGATTGCTTCCCGAGTTGGACGAAGCTTTGGAAGGGGTGTCTGAGGGCGACGAGGTGCAACTCGAAGTCGACCACCCGAACGAGGAAGAAGAAGAGCCACTCGAATTTCAGGTATCAGTTCTTGAGGTGCAAGAAAAGAAACTTCCGGAATTGACCGACGAGTTCGTGGTCGAAAACAGCGAGTTCGAGACGGTGGCCGAAATGCGGGCATCCTACGAAAAGGAGCTCACTGAAAGCCGACTGCAGATGGCTGACGCTCAACGCCGCAATGGGGTAGCTGAAGCGCTCGGAGAACTGGTTGACGACGCCTCGGTGCCCGAAGCCCTCGTCAACATGGAAACCGACAACCGGATCGAAGACATGGTGATGCGGCTTCGTTCATCGGGTATTGATCTGGAGCAATACATGCAGATCACGGGGCAAAGCCAAGAAGATATGGTGGCTGGCCTTCGGGTTGAAGCTGCGAGTGGCGCCAAACTCGACCTTGCCCTGCGCTCAATCGTGGTGGCCGAAGGCCTTGATGTCTCCGATGAAGAGATCGACGACGAGTTCAGCCAAGCGGCCGAGCAGATGGGGCGCTCTGTTGAGGAGATTCGCTCAGAAGTGACCGAACGGGGTCAGTTGCCCAGCATTAAATCGAGTCTGTCGAAGCAGAAAGCGCTTGACTGGGTAGTGGAACGCACCAAGCTCATTGACGAGGACGACGGGAGCGAGATCGACCCGGCGCTTCTTGAGACCCCCAATGAAGCCGAATCCGGAATTGACCCCGAAACCGACCCCGAAACCGACGAATCTGGAGCATCAGAAGAATGACCTCGACTCCCGCCAGAGCAAGTTACATCATTCCCCAGGTAATCGAGCAAACCAGTCGGGGGGAACGCACCGCTGATATCTATTCCCGACTGCTCAAAGACAACATCATCTTTCTTGGGACTCCCATCAACGATGACATCGCCAACCTGGTGAGCGCCGAACTCTTACATCTCGAATCTGAGAACCCCGACCGCGATATCAGCTTGTATATCAACTCACCGGGTGGCGACATCAACGCGATGTTCGCCATATACGACACGATGCAGTACATCCGCCCGGACATCACCACCATCTGTTTTGGGCAGGCGGCTTCGGCGGCTGCTATTTTGCTGGCCGCGGGCACGCCCGGCAAGCGACTGGCCCTCCCGAATTCACGAATCCTGTTGCACCAGCCGTATACCGGGGCACAAGGGCAAGTGTCTGATCTGGAGATCGCAGCCGCGGAAGTTGATCGTTTGAAAGCTGCCCTGGAGAACATCCTGGCTCGCCACACTGGGCAACCCATCGAGAAGATCGCGGCTGACACCGATCGCGATTTCGTAATGGATGCACAGGAAGCCAAGGATTATGGGATCATTGACGAAGTGCTGCAAGAGAGAGACGCGGTAGACAACTCAGGCCCAATTCGGGCCGTAGGATCTTAGGAGTCCAGCGTGGCCAAGTTCGGCGAAGGTGGAGAGCTGCTCAAGTGCTCATTCTGCGGGAAATCTCAAAAGCAGGTTAAGAAGCTGATCGCCGGGCCGGGCGTGTATATCTGCGACGAGTGCATCGACCTCTGTAACGAAATCATTGAGGAAGAGCTGGTAGAGGGTAGTGATGTCACCTTCGACGAACTGCTAAAGCCCCGAGAGATCTGTGAGTTTCTCGACGGTTACATCGTTGGCCAGAGCGACGCCAAAAAGATTCTGTCGGTAGCGGTGTACAACCACTACAAGCGGATCCAATACGGGGCACAGAGTGGCACCGACGTAGAACTGGCCAAATCGAACATCCTGCTGATGGGGCCGACCGGGTGCGGGAAGACTCTGCTCGCTCAAACCCTAGCCCGGATGCTCAATGTCCCCTTTGCTATCGCTGACGCCACAGCCCTCACCGAAGCCGGTTATGTAGGGGAAGACGTTGAAAATATCCTCCTGAAGCTGATTCAAGCGGCCGATTTCGACATCAAACGAGCCGAGACCGGCATTATCTACATCGACGAGATCGACAAGATCGCTCGGAAGAGCGAAAACCCGTCGATCACCAGGGATGTGTCGGGGGAAGGTGTTCAGCAGGCATTGCTGAAGATCTTAGAGGGCACGGTGGCCTCGGTGCCTCCGCAGGGTGGCCGTAAACATCCCCACCAAGACTTCATCCAGGTCGACACCACCAACATTCTGTTTATTTGCGGCGGTGCGTTTGCTGGGATCGAAAGCATTATTGAACGGAGAGTCGGTGGAACCTCCGTTGGGTTCAAGGCCGACATCGGCTCCTCATCGTCGAAGATCACGGATTTTTACTCCGAGGTCCAACCCGAAGATCTCCTGAAGTTTGGGTTGATTCCTGAGTTCGTTGGCCGTTTGCCGGTGCTGGGTACGGTGTCAAAGCTCTCCCATGAGGCCTTGATCGAGATCCTGGTTGAGCCGAAAAACGCACTCACCAAGCAGTATCAGAAATTCTTCGAGATGGAGGATGTTTCCCTCGAATTCACCCCGGAGGCCCTGGCGGCAATCGCTGATCAGGCGCTATTGCGGGGAACAGGGGCCCGTGGTCTGCGGGCTATCTTGGAAGAGGTCTTACTCGACGATATGTACGACTTGCCGGGGCGCGACGATGTCACCCACCGAGTCATCGACGAAGACGACGTTGTCCACAAGGTCAATCCTACGCTGGTACCCCGAAAGGGGCCGGTCACACATCGGGCGGCTTCGTAGCTGGTGGACTTTGATCGTGCGCTCAAGTTCCTTGACGAGCACACCAGCCTTGATGGGCACCGCGGTGACCGCTTTTCACTCGACGCCGGAACTACTGGAAAAACTCGGGTGGCAATGGACCTTCCCGAGGCAGGACAAACCGATGGGTTGTCGTTGGACCCTATGCGAAAGTTGCTCGATGCATTAGGGCAGCCTCAGAACGCGTATCGTACCGTTCATATCACCGGAACGAACGGGAAAGGCTCAACGGCCCGTTACCTCAGTTCCCTGCTTAAGGCTTCGGGCCTCTCGGTGGCCACCTATACCAGTCCGAACATTGAGCGGATCAATGAACGGCTTTGCTGGGATGGCGAGCCCATCAGCGACGAAGAATTTGGCCGGGTAATAGGCCTGTTAGCGGCCGTCGAGCCGCTAATCGATGTGACGCCCAGTCGCTTTGAGCTGTTGACCGCTGCCGCTTTTGTCTGGTTTGCCGATCTGGGAGCCGATGTGGCCGTGATCGAAGTTGGCATGCTGGGCCGCTTCGATGCCACCAATGTGATCGACGCAGATGTTGCCGTCATCACCAATGTTGGAAAAGATCACACCTCAGGGGGAGAAGGCTGGCGGGAATTAGTGGCTTCGGAGAAGGCGGGAATAATCAAGCCGTCCTCCCATTTGGTGCTCGGTTTCGACCCCGGTGAACTCGGCCCCATATTTGCGGCCGAAAATCCACGTGCCACATGGGTGGCGGGAACCGATTTCCGCGTCGACGCCAACAATTTGGCGGTCGGAGGCCGGTTGGCGGATATCACGACTCCCCACGGGAACCACGACGAAATATTCGTCCCGTTCCATGGTGCCCACCAAGCTCAGAATTTTGCCAATGCACTGGCGAGTTATGAGGCTTTCTTTGATCGTAAAGCCGAGCAGGACGTGATTGCGTCGGCGCTCGACGACGTCTCTCTGCCTGGTCGTTTCGAGGTGGTTGGTACTCGTCCCACGGTGATTCTGGATGGGGCCCATAATCCGGATGGAGCGCGGTCGGCGTATCGCACGTTGGTTGACGAGTTTGCGCGCATGGGTTCCTGGGTGTTGGTGGTGGGATTAGTGGGAAATAAAGACCCGGTCGAGATGCTCGAAGCGTTTAATGCCTCCAGTTTTGATGCGGTAATTTGCTGTGAGCCTGATTGGAGTCGCCGAGTTTCGGCCGACCGGGTGGCGGCAGCCGCAGACAAGCTCGGGATCGTTGCCGAAGTGGTGAAAGACCCGGTGGTCGCCCTGGAGCGGGCGTTGGCCGTGACGGCCGAGGAGGATCTGATCCTCGTTGGGGGAAGCATCTATGTCATAGGCGAGATAAAGAGCGAATTGCGGCGCTAGCATACTCTGACGTGAGTAGAACGCTTGTAATTTGTAAACCTGACGCTGTTGAGCGTGGATACGTGGGGCAAATCCTGTCACGCCTTGAACAGAAAGGTCTGAAACTCGTTGCTGGTGAGCTTCGGCTGTTGAATGAGGCGACACTAGGCCAGCATTATGAGGAGCACGTGGGCAAACCATTCTACGATTCACTGGTGGCTTTCATGAGCCGTTCACCAGTCTTCGTTGCTGTGGTGGAGGGCCCCGATGACACCTACAAGATCGTCCGCACGCTGATGGGCCCAACGAACCCGGCTGAGGCCCCTCCAGGAACCATTCGCGGCGATTTCGGTACCGAAATGACCGAAAACCTGGTGCACGGTTCGGACTCGAATGAGTCGGCCGAGCGTGAGATCGGGATATTTTTCCCGGCCCTGGTCTAGACTACAAAAAGATGCCCTCCGTATGGTCGCAGTTAGAGCCGCTTCTTTCGCGGGTGCAGAAACCCGCCCGTTATATTGGATGTGAGGACGGCGCAAAAGCCAAGGTTGTTGATGAAACCTTGGTGAATTGGTGCTTTGTCTATCCCGATACCTACGAGGTTGGTCTGCCCAATCAAGGGCTGCAGATCCTCTACGAGATCATCAACGAACATGCCGACGCCACCGCCGATCGCTCGTATGCTCCGTGGGTCGATATGGAAGCTCTGCTTCGAGAACACCAGATTCCGATGTTCTCAGTGGAGCACCACACCCCGCTAAACGAATTTGATGTCATCGGGTTCAACCTGTCGGCCGAGCTCACCTACACCAATCTGCTCAACTGTTTGGATCTGGGCGGCATACCCATCCGACAGTCAGAGCGCGGCAACGCTGACCCCCTCGTCGTCGTGGGCGGACACTGCACCTACAACCCGGAGCCTTTGGCCGATTTTGTTGATCTGGTCGTGTTAGGAGATGGGGAAGAGGTGGTGAGCGAGATAACGGCGGCCATTGCTTCGGCCTCCCTTGGCCACGATTCTGATGCTGGTGCCCGAGGTCGTTTGCTCGAGGAGTTGGCGAGTGTTGAGGGCGTTTACGTGCCCAGTCTCTACGAAGTGACCTTTGACGGCCCACGAACCGTATCGATGACCCCGATGAACGGGGCCCCGGATCTGGTGGAGAAGCGGACCATTGCCGACCTGGGGGAGTGGCCGTATCCGAAAACACCGTTGGTGCCACTCACTGAGGTTGTCCATGACCGGCTCAACGTCGAAGTGTTTCGAGGTTGTACTCGGGGTTGTCGATTCTGCCAAGCGGGAATGATCACCCGCCCGGTGCGAGAGCGCCCCGCCGAGCAGGTCCGGGCCATGGTAAACGCAGGCTTGGAACGCAGCGGCTACGACGAGGTGAGCCTCACCTCATTGTCGACCGCAGATTTCTCCGATGTTTCTTCGGTCGTCAGCACGCTGATGGATGATAGTGAGGAGGCTGGGGCCGGTCCGGTGACGATTTCGCTGCCAAGCCTTCGGGTCGACGCATTTGGGGTACAAATTGCGGCCCAGTTGCAGCGAGCCAAACGTAGCGGCCTGACCTTTGCCCCCGAAGCTGGCACCTGGCGCATGCGGCAGGTGATCAACAAGCTTATTCGAGAGCAAGATCTCTACGATGCCGTCGAAGCCGCGTACTCCCAGGGGTGGAGTCGAGTGAAGTTGTACTTCCTCGTCGGCCTTCCCTCCGAAACCGATGAAGACACGCTTGGAATTGCTGAGATGGCCAAAAACTGTGTGGCCATAGGAAAGCGGCATACCAAACGGGCCAGCGTTACGGTGTCTGTTGGCGGGTTTGTGCCGAAACCGTTCACCCCGTTTCAGTGGTTTGGCCAAAACACCATCGAGGAGCTCCAACGCAAGGTCAACTTGTTGCGAGACGCCACCCGACGGATGAAGGGTGTCCAACTCAAGTGGCATGACCCGAAAGCCACGGCGGTTGAAGGGCTGGGAAGTCGCGGGGACCGACGCCTCGGTCCGGTGATTGAACAGGTGTGGCGCGAAGGTGGCACATTCCAGGAATGGTCCGAATATTTCAACCTCGACCGATGGACCCAAGCGTTAGCCGATCACGGCATGAGCCTTGAGGACATTGTCTATCGGCATCGCACCGAAGATGAATTGCTGCCCTGGGATCATCTTTCGGCCGGGCTTCACAAGGACTTCTTGTGGCAAGAGTGGCAGGAGGCATTGGCCGAGGTTGGGCTGCCCGATTGTAGATGGACTCCCTGCTACGACTGTGGAGCCTGCACCGGCTTTGGAATTGAACATGTGGTTGCTTCAGCCACCCCTCCCGCTGGCGGCAGTCAGGGCACGGGCCAAGACCTATCTGGTGACCAGGGCAGTGCCCCCGTTCCGGTACAGCTCCAGGTCGGTGGCCGATGAGCGGTGGGAACCAACCCCAACAAACACTACGAATTCGTTTTACTAAGGCTGGCAAGGTTCGCTTTGTCAGCCATCGAGATGTGGCCCGGCTTTTTGAGCGGGCCCTGCGAAAGCTCCGTGTTCCTGTTGCCTACTCTGAGGGTTTTTCGCCTCGCCCCAAGCTGAGCTTCGGGCTGGCACTCTCAGTAGGCCACGAATCGGATGCTGAATACCTCGACCTTGCATTGGCCAGTCCAATCGACGTTGAGGCCCTCCCCGCACAACTGTCCGAAGCCTTGCCCCCGGGGCTCGATGTTTCCGACGCCGTTGTGCTCGCCCCCGGCTCCCCGTCGCTGCAGCAGGCAGTAGTTCGCTGTGACTGGCACATGGAGTTGCTGGGCCAGAACCGTGACGAAATCGAGCAAACGTCAGCGCAGCTTTTGGCGGCTGACGAAATCCTGCTTGAACGTGAACGGAAGGGGAAAACCGCAGTTGTTAATGTCCGCCCGGCGATTGTCAGTATCGAGATCGTGGGGCCGACCGACAACGGCGTAGCTATTCGGGTACAACTTGCTACCGAAGCAGTGTCGCTCCGGCCCAACGAGTTTGTCGGCCTGTTCGACGCCCTTGAAGGCAGAGTACGCCGAACCCACCAATGGATGATCGTCGACCAGGCCCGGTTGGAACCAATACCCGGCCCGTCGACTAGGCCCCTCCTGGAGGCGGCCGAATGAGAAGGGAACACCGAAATGTCCGAGGCAAACGATGGCGGAGGTTCATCGGCCAAGAGAGCAGCCGAGGGAGGAACCCCACCGAAACCAAAAATCGGTGATTCTCGCCCTGCTCCGAAGGCGGCGGCCAAGCCAAACCCATCAGCAAAACCATCCGGTACCCAACAAGCCCAACAGAATGGCGGCCAGTCAGCGAATCACCCTGATGACCGGCCTCGGCGTCGCCGTCGTCGGGGAAATAATCGCAAGCGGGGATCGCAGAACCAGGGGCAAGGCGGTAACTCGAACGCGAGAAGCAACCAGCAGAAACAACAACCTGTCAGCCAGATCCTGGTCGACGACGAGGTAACCCTGGACGAAAATAACCTCAAACGCCGCCGTGGCCGATCCCGCAAGGGTCGTCCTGTAGGCCGTTACCTGATGGTGGTGTCAAAACGAGACAACGCTACCCATATTGCGGTACTGGAGGGGCGCACCCTTATCGAATATTACGTATCTCGCCCCAGCGACGACGTCTTCCAGATCCACGGCAATATCTACCTTGGCCGGGTCCAGAATGTTTTGCCGGGCATGGAAGCAGCCTTTATCGACATCGGCACCCCCAAAAACGCGGTGATTTACCGCGGCGATGTGGAGTACGACAAGGACGACTTTGAGGGGCAAGCCGATCAACCAAAGATCGAGCAGATACTCAAGCCGCGCCAGAGCATCCTGTGCCAGGTAACCAAAAACCCGATCGCTCATAAAGGCGCCCGCCTGAGTTCTCAGGTGTCGCTGCCTGGTCGGTTTGTGGTGTTGGTACCCAATTCCACCACCTATGGCATCTCCAAGCGCCTGCCCGACGATGAGCGGAAACGATTGCGGCAAATCCTCGATCGGATCCGGCCGGAGGGCCACGGCCTGATCGTGCGGACGGCGGCCGAGAATGTAACCGCCGCTGAAATCGAACGTGATGTGGCCGGCCTGGTGACCCAGTGGCGACAGATCGAGAAGTTGGCCAAAAACGCTAAGGCTCCGAGCTTGCTTTATCAGGAGCCGGACATGGCCGTGCGGGTGATTCGAGAGGAATTTAATAAGGAGTACCGCGGCGTCGTGATCGACGACCGAGAACTCCACGAAGAAATGTCGGAGTACATTTCCCATATCACCCCGGCCTTGGCCGACAGGGTGGAGCACTATGACCGTGACAAGAAGCCCTTGTCGCTCTTTGAGCGCTATCACGTGCACGAACAGCTCCATAAAGCCTTAGATCGCAAGGTCTGGCTCCCGTCTGGTGGCTCGCTCATTATCGAATCGACCGAAGCCTTGACGGTAATCGACGTCAACACCGGCAAGAACGTTGGTTCGTCGAGCCTGGAGGAAACCGTCTTCCAAAACAATTTGGAAGCGGCGGAGGGCATTGCCCACCAGCTGCGCCTTCGAGATATCGGCGGGATTATCGTGATCGACTTTGTTGACATGGAATCCAAGAAGAATCGCGAACAGGTGATGAAGGTATTCCGCTCGGCGTTGGCTCGCGACAAAACTCGTACCCAAGTCTTCGATATATCGGAACTCGGGTTGGCCGAAATGACCCGGAAACGGATCGGGGAGGGGTTGCTTGAGTCCCTCTCGGACGGCTGCCCCCATTGTGACGGGCGAGGAATCGAATTGAAGGCCGACATTCTGAGCGAAGTCGAGTAAACCAACGGTAGGCTACACCGGTTGAATACGCTAGAATGGATCGTCTATGTACGCAGTGGTAGCCACGGGTGGCAAACAGTACCGGGTTGAGCAAGGCCAGACGCTGAACGTTGAGCGACTGGGAGCCCCCGGCGACGAAGTAGAACTGAAAGCGGTGATGGTGGTAGACGGCGACACGGTTCGCGCTACCCCCGATCAGCTTTCGGGAGTTTCGGTCAGCGCTCGAGTCGTCGAAGACGCTCGCGGCCCGAAGATCGACGGCTTCATCTACAAGAACAAGTCGAACAACCGGCGCCGATTCGGGCACCGCCAAACTTACTCAAAGATCGAGATCACAGGGATTAACAATGTCTAAGACTAAAGGCGGCGGTTCAACACGAAACGGTCGCGATTCAAATGCCCAACGGCTGGGAGTCAAGGCCTACGACGGTGAGCAGATTCAGGCTGGCGCCATCATCATCCGTCAACGCGGCACCAAGTTCCACCCCGGCGTTAATGTCGGTCGCGGTGGCGACGATACCCTTTTCGCCACCTCCCATGGCAAGGTGAAGTTTGGCTTTCGGAAGGGTCGACGACTCGTTGACGTCGTGTAGGTGTCAAATTTCGTAGATGAAAGCAACTTCTGTGCCCGCGGCGGAGATGGCGGCGCAGGAGCGGTTTCATTCCGACGGGAAGCCCACGTACCTCGTGGCGGTCCCGACGGAGGCGATGGAGGCGATGGAGGAACGGTGTGGCTGATAGCCGACCGCAACGTCGCCTCCTTGCTCGCGTTTAGAGACCATCCTCACCGGATCGCCACCGACGGTTCCCACGGATCGGGCCAGCGTAAACACGGCAAACGAGGCCGCGATCTTGAAGTGAAAGTGCCTGAAGGCACCATGGTGTACACGCTGGAAGGCGAGTTCGTTGTGGACTTGGCCCATCACGGCGACCGCTGGCCAGCCTCCGAGGGGGGCCGCGGGGGTATGGGTAATGCTCGTTTTCTGTCGAACCGACGGCGGGCTCCGGCATTCGCCGAACAAGGCGAACATCGATCGGATCAGTGGTATCGGCTCGAACTGAAACTCCTGGCCGACGTGGCGCTTGTGGGGTTTCCGAGCGTTGGGAAATCCACGCTCATCTCGGTAATTTCGGCGGCGAAGCCCCGAATCGCCGACTATCCGTTCACCACCCTGGAGCCAAATTTGGGGGTCGTGCGACTTGACGGCACCGAGTACGTGGTCGCCGACCTGCCGGGACTCATCGAAGGAGCAGCCGAAGGCCGCGGCCTCGGTTTCAGATTCTTGCGTCACACCGAGCGGGCCCGAGTGCTGCTCTTTATGGTGGATCTGGCCGATTTGGAAGGCCCAAGCCCTCGCGAGCAACTCGAAACGTTGCGAGAAGAATTAGGGTCGTACCGCCCGGACTTGCTTGAACGCCCGTCATTAGTGGTCGGGACCAAGGCCGATGTGTTAACAGACGACGACTGGGGCGATGACGCTCCAGTCGACATGATCATTTCGTCGGTGACGGGTGAAGGGATTCAACCGTTGAAGTGGAAGCTCGCCGAACTCGTCGATTCAGTACGTGACACCGGTTTGCGTCCCGACTTTGTGGTGCACCGCCCGTTGGCTGAAGGGGTGCAGGTCACCCGGCAACCCGATGGGTCATGGGTAGTTGAAGGTCGCGAGGCCGAGCGAGCAGTGTCGCTTTCCGATATTAACGCTCCGGGGGCCTGGGAATACGCCCAAGGAAAACTGGACAAACTGGGAGTGAATCGAGCGCTGAAACGGGCTGGTGTTGGCGATGGAGACATCGTCCATATCGGTGACTTCGCGTTCGACTATGAAATGTCATGATTGTCGTCGCCAAGATTGGATCGAGTTCTCTCAGCGTTGACGGTCGCATCAACCACGACGCCATCACCAAACTGGCCAAGGAAGTCGCAGACCTACGCCGTGAGGGCATCGATGTGGTGGTGGTGACGAGCGGAGCGATTGCCGTTGGGATTGAAACGGTCGCTCCTGGTGTTGGCGCTGGCACCGCTACCAATACGCCTTCTCCTGATGTGTTGCGGGCGGCGTCTGCGGTCGGTCAGATCTCGCTTATCGGTCGATACCAGGATGCGTTCGCTGCTTATGGCCTGCCTATTGGGCAAGTGCTGCTCGCTCCCACCGATTTCTGGATACGCAGCCGCTATCTCAAGAGCCGAGGAACCATCGGAGCTCTGCTGGCCGCTGGTGTGGTGCCAATCATCAATGAGAACGATGCCATCGCCGACGAGGAGATTCGTTTTGGGGACAATGATCGACTCGCAGCCCTTGTGGCTCATCTTATTCGCGCCGACCTGATGGTGCTGCTTACTGACACCGCCGGCTTGTTTACCGCCGACCCCCGGGTAGACGATTCCGCGTCGTTGATCGAAGAAATCGCTGAGTTCGATCACCGGTTAGAGGAAGTGGCAGGCGAATCTCGAAGCGGCGTGGGTCGGGGAGGTATGGCGTCAAAACTGGCGGCGGCCAAGATCGCAGTGTGGTCCGGGGTGGAAACGGTGATCGCACAGGCGGAGCGCTCAGGGGTGTTGCAAGATGCCGTAGCCGACATTGCCGTTGGCACCGTCTTTCGGGCCCGGGGGCAGCGATTGGCGGCTCGCAAGCTTTGGATCGCCTTTGCCTCGCCCGCCAAGGGACGGGTACACGTAGACGTGGGGGCGCGGCGGGCGTTGGAACAACACCAGAAGTCGCTCCTTGCTGCGGGGGTAACCGCCTGCGAAGGTGAATTCTCACCCGATGATCCCGTTGAAATCGTTGATGACCAGGGTCATGTGTTCGCTAAGGGCCTGGCGTCGTGGTCAAGCGAAGAGCTCCGCACCCAGGCCGGGTTGCGGAGCTCTGAACTGCCTTCTCATATCTCACCCGAGGTGATTCACCGAGACGACCTCGTGGTGTTGCCCTAAGGCGTGAGGTTTGCCTTAACCGGCGGTGGTGTCGGTCTCCGTTGAGGCGTCGGTAATGGCTTCGGCACTATCCGAAGAACCAGCTTCGAGACCAATCTGCTCGCGGATCTTGCTGAGGCGAGCCTGGGCTTCCACATTGCGCGATG
>Ga0316189_10001730_pt1 | contig 21643 bp, 16 predicted proteins | sample LowCovwburrow_MG_FD_204930 | JGI IMG/M metagenome (GOLD analysis project Ga0316189, IMG submission 204930) | Coastal sediment microbial communities from Maine, United States - Lowes Cove worm burrow | ecosystem: Environmental > Aquatic > Marine > Coastal > Sediment | place: USA: Maine... | reverse complement strand
TATCAATATTAGGAGTATTATCTAAAAGATCTGGTTTTCCAATATAATGCCAACATTCTACTTTATGTCCCTTTTTCATGGCCTCGTCGATGACCGGACTCATGACAGCGTACCAGTTCATACGAGCTATGTGGAAAACTATTCTCATAGTACGTAGAGAGTTAAAAAGTACAGGTTGTAGCCAGATGAGATAGCAATGGCTTCACCAAATTCGATTTACATTCAACACAATTTTCACACAGAGTTCCCGACACCTCGGAGGCTAAGTGCTTTTTTCTCATCGCAACGGCTAAATTTGATCCCCAAGCATCTTTCACCAGTACCTTGTTTAAATCAGCTACAGCAAGATAATTCTGAAAATCTACACAGCACATCGTGTAGTACCCTTCACATGTTACATGAAAACGGTTGAACAAAAGACTGCATGGCAAGGTAATTGTTGCGGGTTTATTTCGTTGACTCATGTACCCGCCTTGGTTGCCTTCAGAGAAAAAAAGTAACTCGTCACATCTTGCCCCTATTACCTCCTTGGCTACGTCAACTTCATGGCGATTAGTCTCGGTTATTATGAAAGTTGAGTATATACGAAGAGGTACCTTTTCTTTATCACGATACTTTTTAATCTGTCTCAGGTTCTCAAGTACCTTATCAAAGTCATCACGACCGTGGACCGCTTTATAGCATGTTCGGGAAGCACCATTTATTGAAAATTTAATTGAATCAAGGCCGACTGCGACCAGCGTTTTAATTTTTTCCACCTCGGCAAATGCACCATTAGTTGTCAAGTAAATATACTTATACCCTATCCTTTTGGCCTCGTTAACTGCCCAGTCTAAATCCTTATAGAGTAACGGCTCCCCGGTCGCATAAAAACCTATTTCACGGGTGCCTAAATCGTATGCCTGAATTAATACTGACTGCAAAAGTTTTCTTTCAATAGATCGCTTTTTTCTCGTCATTTTAGAATTGGCACAAAAAATACAGGCATGATTACAGGCGTTCGTCACTTCAACCAGCATATTCAACGGGAAAGGCGGGACAGGCACAAATACATCTTTATCTGGATGGTATATCTCTTGGCTGCGCCTTTTCATTGAATTAATAATTTTTCTGTCAGGCATCAATATCTTTCCTCGGTCAATCCAGATAATTCTATTGTTTTTTAATTTAATAGCATAGAAATTTTCTTTTTTAGCATTGATATCATTCATTTTTGACCGACTTGACCATTAGTTGTTTCAAATCGTGAGAATGTCAGGGAGCTAAAAACCCGCCCGTAGGGCGCTAAGTTCACTATGCGGCTATTTTACATTTCAAGAGAAAAAAATCATATGTGGAAATTTTATGCGTCACTTCTTGAGTGATAGCGAATCTGTTTTTCAGCACATTGACCAACTCCTCGCGTTTTCGACAGTATTTCCCTCTATCCAAAGCTATCAACAAACGTTGAATAAAAGCCCTTCCCCCACGTTTTTCTGGATACACCATATCTTGGATTACCAATATTCCGTCTTTATGTAATAAATCCGTCAGTTGCTCCAGCAACCTTGCAATGTAATCATCCGATAAATGATGAAAAACGGAGTCTATTAAAATAAAATCAAATAAAGGTTCTTGCAACGGTGTCTCAACCATATTTATCAAGTGAAATGATAACTCAGGAAAACGTTCTCTCGCACGTATTATACAAGAGTCTGAAACTTCGACCCCAACATAATCATATTGTGTTTTATCACAGAAAAGAACGGCTGCTTGACCGGTTCCACAACCAACATCCAGAACTCTGGCTGGTACAGGAAGCGAACTGCTCTCTATCATTTTTTTTAAGTTGAGATGTTTTCCACGTACAAAAATATTCTGAATAAATTCGTAAAATAGAGGTTCCCACCTGTTCATTATTTCTTCCTAACCTATTAATGATGTTGACAATGATCAGCAAATAAAAAATTCAGCCTAAATTCATGACAGATATGAAGCGAGCATTATATCAACACGTTCATATAAAAAATAAAAATCAGTTGATCTCCGCTTTAGTATCCTGTTTAAAAACTGAAATATATTGAGCACCTAAAGGGAAGTCCCCCATTAAGCTTTCAACCATATCAGGTAAAAAGCCAATCCAGGGCAAGTAAAGTATATACTTGGTGTTGATTTCAACAAAGCCTGCTTCATTAGTGCATTTAACTAACGCTGAAGGATTTAACAGCACTGCGTCCTTATCAAACGGACAGTCTCTAACCACTTTTAACGTAAGTAAATTTAAAGGATTGTGTTCAAAGACAACAACGATACCATTAACAGAAAGACAACGCCGTACTTGTACCAAAAGAGAAATCCTATCTAAGGGTGAAACATGATGGAGAACGTTAGCTAAAATTATCAGGTCAAAAGGTTCTTCTGGCCTTGGTTCAGTAATCCACTCAACATTTTTTTGATCATATAACTGTTCTTTTGCAATTGTCATGATATCTGTCGAAATGTCAAATCCTGTTATATGAGCTGCGGGTAACTCTTTCACGAGTTCTTTCATCACACCGCCTGTTCCACACCCGTAATCCAAAATTCGACGACAGCACTCTACACCCGGTACCATACGTTTAATGCAATGTACTTTATGTTTGTTGAAAAAAGTTTTTTCATTACAAGCAACAGCTAAACCACCTAGACTTTTATGTACCTCTTGATCATATGTCTTAGCATATTTATCAAAAAGTTGAGCCGTTTTTTTTTCGGACATAGAACTCACTGTTATGAAAAAATAGTCTTAGTGTTACGAACATATTGCCACGTTTCGGCTAATTTTTCCTCAAAATTACTGAATTTAAAACCAGGACATTTCGTTAGGATACGTTTACAATCAAGAATTGTCGAGACATTGTCAAAATCTCTTCTGGGCAACATGCGAACCGAAAAACGATGTTTGATTACCCTCTTAAAAATCGCCAGCAACTCGGTAACGGCTATCCCCTGTCCGCTACCGACATTATATGTACCAGAATCAGAAAGAGATTCAAGAGATTGCCCGATCAATTCAGCAACATCGTCTACAAAAATATAATCTCTTAACGTCTTCGAATCACCATAGACCAATACATCCTGTTCATGTAAAATACTATTCATCCAGTGTGCAATTACCCCTTGGGGTCGATGCATTGGCTGACGAGGCCCATAAGCATTTCCGACCCGATATATATCCGCTTCTAATTGACCATGCTCTCGATAATAATTAAGAAAATGCTCTATAGTTATTTTCCCTATGCCATAGGGTGTGAAGGGGCGCTCTAACACATTTTCGTCTGTGACCCCCTCATGACGTCCATATACAGTGCCTCCTGATGAGACATACGCTATTTTTTGAACCCCATGCTCAGAAGCGATTTTAAAAAATTGAACAGACCGACGGATGTTTTCGTCAATCTCAATAAACGGATCGTTCCAACTTGAGGCAGGGCTAGTTGTAGAAATAAAATGGTATACAATGTCCTGTCCCTTGACGGCCTTTGCTACATCATCTCTGTTGGCGAATTCACCGGAAATTAATTTGATACTATTATGCAGATGCTCAAGATTACGGGTGGCTCCACAGGAAAAACGCCCAAAAACAGATAGTTGACATCCACGACTCAATGCATACTCTACGAAATGCGATCCAATAAAACCGTCTCCGCCGAGAACCAAAACGTTCACGATCCAGAGTCCTCTTCAGTCTTTTCAGCAACTATGGCTATCGGCCAACGTCGGGAATTATCTAGAAGGCGTATCATATACTCTCCAAGGATTCCAGATGAAACAAGCTGGACCCCTCCCATAAACGCAATTAAGACTATTGTTGAGAGATAACCCGGTACATTAAATGGTCGTATGCTCCAGATAATAAAAGCAACAATGGTAAACGAACAGGCAATAAAACTGGCGGCTAATCCTAAATACGTGGATAATCGTAGAGGAAGATTAGAAAACATTAAAATTCCTGTCATTGCAAGTTTTATATATTTTCGCAAGGTGTAACCGGATTCTCCCTGGAAGCGGGCTGAACGTTCATACTCAACCCCTATCTGACGAAAACCAACCCAGTAACGAAATCCTCTTAAAAAAGGGGTTGCATCATACATTTCAAGCATTGCATCAACTACGCAACGTCTCATAGCACAAAAATCTCCAGAATCCTGGGGAATGTCAACTCGTGAAACCAAAGTAAGTATCTTGTAAAAACTTCGAAACAGTACCCGTTTCACCAGCCCTTCTTTTCGTTTCTGTCGCACACCATAGGCAACGTCATATCCATCCTGCAATTTTTTATATAAGACCGACAACAATTCCGGTGGGTCCTGAAGATCATCATCTATAATTGCCACATAATTACCATTAGCCTGTTGTAATCCGACTGATAACGCCGCTTGATGTCCAAAATTTCTCGATAGTCGATACCCTCTTACCCCAAAAAAGATGGATGATAGTCGTTTGATCTCTAAAAATGAATCATCAGAGCTACCGTCATCTACCAAAAGCAGCTCAAAAGGTATTTCAGCATTTTTTAAAACCTTAGTCACACGAATGACCAAGGGTTCCAGTGTACTGCAAGAGTTGTAAACCGGAACGACTATCGAATAAATTTGCTGTACTGTTTTTTTCGTCATAAAATGTGATCAATCTCTGTACGGATTTCTGCACTTATTAATTCACTTCATTTTCCATAACTACACTATTATTTCTTATTTTCTTCCAAGTAATACGATCATGCTCAACTACAACATAGCCATTAAAACCCATTCTTTCGGTTTCAGCCAGTAAAATCGAATCCGATAACATCTCTTTATCACTCTCAATATATAATTGGCTTGGATAATCACCAAGTCCATAAAGATGCATCCGATCAACACCATACGGCAGGCCAAATATTGCCGGGACTTCGGAAATAGCCGGAAGATAAAAACCTGCAAACTGCTGATGCTGCCTGTTCGGTTTCCAGAATATTTTTTCTTTTTTAGGTATATATACAAGAAATCGATCGTTCTTGGCTCGTTCCTTTATCTCCAGCAATGTTGTTAAATATTTCCCCCTTTTATTTGGAGCAACATTGCTCTCTGCTTCTTCCTGCAAACGGCATATCGTTTCTTTAATTATCGGCACCCCGTACATGAGTACACTTACCGAACATACAATCATAATAGCCCCCAAGACCGATGGTATTATCTTGAAGCAACCGCCCTCTATCTTATTATCCACTGTCGTCTGATACTGTATACATACCAGTATCATCGGCAAAGCAATAAACATAGAAATATTTGAAAAATATGTAAAAGCGGCACCGGCAACATCAAAAAAAGACGCCGCCAAAAAACCTATGACCACCGCTCCTATATTAAAAACTAAAAAAAACAATACATTTTGAATATTGAGAGTGTAATTTTCACTAAAAGAGTGTCGCCATAAAAGAATAGTACAGCACAGCAGAATAGCCATCCAGGAGTAAATAAAATGCCCAAAAATGAAATAAGCAATTGAGGTCAATGAGTTGGAAAGGTGGAGATAGTAATTTAGATGATGAAATAAAACAAACCCTATTCTGCTGCCATGAACATTTTGATTTCCTGCTGTCATATTCAAAATAAGCCAGCCGACTACAGCTGCAATACTTATTGAAAATAAATAATATTTCCGCCCAAGCAAGGATCTGTTTCTCCACATTGTATAGAGAAAAATACAAACGCCGACGGCACCGGTGGATATTTTCGCCAAGGTGGCAAGAATAACCCCGGCTCCCATGCCGCAGACTCTCAGATGAAGAGAGCGAGCAAATCCGCAGGAGATGGCTGCAAGTAAAAACGTTAAACCAAGGTTGTAGGACTGCGACACCAAATAATTATCAATAACATAAAGTGATTCAAGCCTCGGATAATAGGGCAGGCCGCCAACGAGCAAACACAGTGCAATTGATCGTATAAACAAAGTCCGAACATTACGGCTTGGAAAAACATCCTCTGCACATCCCAACAATGCCACAAAGACCAATGGTGCAATATTTATAAAGTAAATGTAAATATAGAGAGAAAGAGAGCTGATATCATGTAATGAGGCTATAGCAGCAAGAAATCGATGAGAAAAAACATGATAAACTATTTCTGTTTCGCAGCCATGCAATCCTGTACTTACTTGTCCGCAGCTGCGAAGCATTGACACTACACTGGAATGAAAAAGGATATCGGCATTAACAGCCTCATACATCATTTTTTTTTCAAATAAAAAACCGCATTGCTTCTGAGCTGCAACTAATATAATTAATCCGAGAAACACCCCTGCACCACAAAGAATTGCTATAATTGCCAGCAACCGAGGCCAAGTAGAGTTGGAAATTGATCGAGTGCGGAGGCGTAATGTGATAAACAGCAAATATAGTATTTGTAGGGCATAAAAGGTCACTGGATGGTCAAGCAATAAAGCAGCATAAAGTGACAGAACAGACAAAAGCAACGCCGAACCATTATTTCGGGTTATAATAGAAAAGGCGTATATGCCAAGACCCAAAGATAAATGAATTTCAATAGCAGTTAACAGGACGTTAATGTCACAATCCGGGCTAAACCATAAGACGGCAGATAACATTAATAATCCGACAGAAAAATATAAAACAATCAGCAGGCCGCTGAAGCCCGCAGACTGTTTACGTTGATCTATGAACAACGAGTGAATATGATTTGCAATCAACATTATTAAATTAACACCTATACAAAACAATCCCATTTAACAGGAGTGCCGCACTTGATATTTTTTTTTACGGACAATCCGATTAATTTCTCAAGATATTTCGGCGACAATCCCAAACCTGGTCTGATTGCTCGTAGACATTCTGCAGTTAATTCCTCCCCAATCTTTATATCCTTTGAAAAATATAACGACCTTCTGTAGTGCTTCGACTTTTTTTCCTGATCGCTTGTTGGACCATAAATCACAGCCCCTAATGCCTGCCAAGCTTTTTTAGTTTCCTCTACAAGAGTTTTCATCTCTTTAGGCTCAAGTGAAAAGGCGGCATCGACACCACCATCAGCACGTTGAAGAGTAAAATGCTTTTCAATGACTGTCGCACCTAAAGCTACGGCGGCTGTTGCTACCCCTATCCCCATAGTATGATCTGACAGACCAATTTCACAATCAAACAATTCCTGCATATGGGGAATCGTCCGTATATTCGTTTCTTTCGGACTGGCAGGATATGTACTGGTACATTTCAAAAGAATAAGTTCATCACACCCGGCTTTACGAGCTTCTCGCACGGTTTCATCCAATTCACCGGCAGTTGCCATACCGGTTGAAATGATCATCGGTTTACCGGTTGCAGCCACTTTTCTAATTAACGGAATATCTGTACTTTCAAATGATGCAATTTTGTAACAGGGAACATCCAACTCTTCGAGAAAATTTACAGCGGTTTCATCAAAAGGAGTACTGAAGGCAATTAATCCAAGTTCTTTGGCCCGATCAAAAATGAGTTTATGCCATTTCCAAGGGGTGTGTGCTTCATCATACAGTTCATACAGGCTCTTGCCCGTCCAAAGACTATCCGAATCGGAAATAAGAAACTCTCCTTCCCTGATATCCAGAGTCATTGTGTCGGCAGTGTAGGTTTGCAGCTTTATCGCATCAACTCCGCTTTCAGCAGCAGCTTCTACTATCTGTAACGCCCTTTCCAATGATTGATTATGATTACCGGACATCTCCGCTATGATGAATGGTGCAACGTCCCGTCCAATTTTCCGGTTATCAATTTTCATCTGTTTTCTCCGAGGGATACCGGTAATGCAGTACACCGGGAATCTGTTTTTCCTGTATCAGCGAGAAGGAAAGACGAGATAAATTTTTTTGCGAGATAATGTTTGATGTTTTGACCCGAGCGACGATGCTTGCTTTTTTTTTATGAAGAAAAAATTCCTTCATTGCTGTTTCAAGAAATAATTTACCAATCCCGCGTCCACGATATTGCTTGGCAAGTGAATAATGCAGCTCATATGTTTCCATCTCCACTTGTTGAAATCTGACCTGACCAAGTGGTCTTTGACGTTTATCTTCAATAAGATAAAAAAAACAGCCGGAATTCTGTTCTTCAAGACGCCTTCTGAACCATTGGTGATGCTCTTCCAGAGTTATGGCCTTTTGAGAAAAGGCATTCCGCCTAGTCTGGGAGTCATTAGCCCAAGCAAGCAAAAGTGCTTGGTCTGTTTCTGTAACTGGTCGGGCGCGATATTTTTCTGCACAGTCGGAAAACAGTATCTTGGCAACTCGCTCGGTCCCCTCGCCGTCCACAAGCTTCATGCACCGTTGTGACCACTCCGCACTGATTCCCTGCTGAAGTATCGTACTTAACGCTTTCCGCAGGGCTTCTATATCGACAGCTTCGGCATCTCCCAACCAGTGTATGTATTCTTTTTCATGCAGATAGGCTGCCGTTTTTTTCTGATTTTCCGCCACAGTAACAACAATAGACGGGAGACCAAGACACATTCGTTCTAGAGTAGTCCCCCCGCATGCTCCTATTGCCAGATCCGCATGCGCCATCAGGGGAGCAAGCGATGGTAGGGTGCTGTGGATATGTATATTTCGGTATTCAGCCATCGCTGTACGAAAAGCATCAGTATATGAATACGAACTGCCCAAGACAATGTCAACCTGGAGATACTTTTTGTTTATCAACAGTACGGCCTCAGCAACTTTTCTTGTGAAGTTGTCTTGATCTGCACCGCCAAAAAAAATCAGGAGTCGTTTAACTCGCCCTTGGCGAGGCTCGCAAAGCGATCGATATTTACTATAATCAGGCTGCAGCAATGCATACTTCGGCCCCGTCAGCAGTTCACAGCCTTTATCAATGAGATCGCTATAACGCATCGCGGAATTACTGACAAAGGTCTGGTCAAGAAGCACATCACAATCATGTCTCCGATTCGCCAAATCATCAATAACAAAAATATGCTCGACGGCTGAACGTAACTGCCCTTCCCAACGTTCGTCAATCCCATAATGATCAACAAGCAGCCATGCCGGTCGGTTGTCAAGAGCATCAATTGCCTCCAGAGTTTCATCCGCATCCTGCCGCCATCCTGCCCCCAACCAAGCGGCGTAGTCCGAAGTTCGATTCAGCCAGCCCTTGCTTTCCCTGTGAAACGGAAGACGATGCACGGTAAAACCTTCGTGTTCAAGCAGATCACAAAGATTTCCTGTATGCAGGCGGCTTACAAACATAATCTCAGCACCCTTTTTACGCAGGTATTTTGCCAAGGTCAAGCAACGCATTACATGGCCTGTGCCAATATTAGCGGAAGCATCCGCTCGTATTACAATCTGCATAAAAATATCAAAAATCAGTTCAGTCGTTTGAAACCGGCATGACAAACCGGGCCGTTAAGCAATCTATGCGGCTCGTACTCTCCCGCCTCACATTCTTGAATAAGAGCAAAAACAGGATCAAGCGCGGCAAAATAACTTTCTAAAATTGCAGGAGTATGGTCAATGCAAGCATACACACAATTCCCGGCTAAAAAACCTTTGGACAGCATTTCCTGCGTAATAAGCGTCTTATAAACCAAGGAATGAGGACTTCCAATATTGAAACCAGCAAGAGATGGCAGCCCGAACAGTTCAATATCAATCGAATATTTTTTTGACAATTGCAGCCATCCTTGTTTAATCTGTTCACCGACAGCCGTTATCCGGTCCCATGATTTCAGCCGCTCCATCACCTCCAGAGTCTTCAAAGCCGCTGTCGGCCCGATACGCTCTGTCCAGAACGTGCTGCTGATAAAACTGGCTTGCGCTGCTTTCATAATTTCCCGCCGCCCGATAACCGCCGTTATTGCGTAGCCGTTTCCCAATGCTTTGCCGAACAGGGCCATATCCGGCTCCACACCGTAAAATTTATGCAATCCACCAAAAACCTGTCGAAAACCGGAAGTACATTCATCAAAAATAAGAACTATCCCCTTTCGGGTAGCCAGTTCCCGGACTTTCTCTAAAAAGCCGTTTTCCGGTCCTTGATTACGTGAAACCTCCATCTTTATAACACCAACATCGTGTTGCGCAACCACCCTTTCCAATTCATCAAACCGGTTATACCGAAAGGGATAGACTGTATCTCGCAAACTGGTCGGAACTCCATTCGGTTCAAGTCCGGGCAGTAGATGGCCTGATAATTTTTTTTCATCACCGATATTCGCCGCAAGATACCAGTCATGCCAGCCATGGTATCCACAAATAGCGATTTTCTCTCTACCACTTGCAGCTCGAGCAATACGAACCGCTATCGCATTCCCCTCACCCCCGGTCCGGGAAAAACGCACCATCTCCGCCCAAGGATGCAGCTCGACCAAGCGTTCCGCCAAGTAAACTTCCTCCGGACAGTTCAGTGTACTCATGTTGCCGAGATCAACAATTCGGCGTACGGCGTCATCAACCTCCTTATGACCGTATCCCAGAATATTGGTACCGATCCCCATAATAGACATATCAATATATTCCTTCCCGTCCAAGTCCCAGACCCGGCATCCTTCAGCTTTACTGAAATAGCTGGGCCATTGATCCGGGAGAAACATTTCTGCCCGTTTGGAAAGCAGCATATTACCGCCTGGAATAACTCGCTTGGCTCGTTTCCAAAGTTTCTGACCGGTGCCAAGTTGTGCACCTTGATTACGGGTCAAATGACGGTTGGCTGCAAACCAATGCGGATAGGTCTGACGCAATGCAAGAATATCAAGCCAGCTGAAATCTATACGCGGATGAAAGTACTCAAGCACCTTTTGTACAACTGCGAAGTCTTCAGGCTCATCCACTGTCCAACGTTCAGACGATTCATCGCTGCTGCTTCTGAGGTTAGTCCGAATAAACAGTGATGATTCTCTTAAGAAAGGAGTTACATGTTCACGATGTTGAGGATTATTCTTTTCCATCCAAGCTGATTCCAAGGCATGATACGAAAAGACCTCAACATCAAGGCCATCCGGGTAGGTTGCTGGCTGTGTATTAGTTGCATAATCAGCACAATGATCGTAATAGAGACTGATTACCTGATCTGTAAGGCCCGGATCAATAAGCGGACAGTCACCGGTAATCCTAACAATGACATCGGTGTTCAGCTGGCGGGAAATTTGATAATAGCGATCTAACACATCATGTTCGCTTCCCTGATATACTCTATAACCGGCGTCCTGAACGCATTGAACCAAAGATACATTGCCGGGATCATCCGAAGTGGCAAGGACAATCTGATCAATACGTTCAGACAGAGCAAGCCGTTCAAGTAAAATCAGGATCAAAGGTTTTCCGTTCACCGGAAGCATGACTTTGCCAGGGAGGCGTGTCGACCCCATACGGGCCTGAACAATTGCAGTAATATTCATAAACAGGTTTTCTGGACACCTTCCAGCTCATTAATCTTTTTGCTATTCATCCCCGCCACCTTTCATATCACGTAATCTTGCCAGCAAAATAACATCAGAAAGAGTGCCCCGATCTACAACATGATCCTGCAAACGCCCTTCCTGTATAAAGCCGTTCTTCAAGAAAGCATGCTGTGACGCAACATTCTCCTGATAACAGCCAGCAAACAGTTTACGGATGGAAAAGCGGTCAAAAGCCGCATCTGCTGCTAACCCTATAGCCTCTGTAGCATACCCTCTTCCCCAGCAATCTTTGGCTCCGATCAGTATCCCGATTTCCGCTGTTTTGTACAATGCATTACGCATGCTTATTTTCAGATTTCCAACATGTCGGCTCGTGGCACTATCTTCTATTGCCAGAAACCAAACTGAGGGATCATTATGCTGAGAAAGTATATACTCTTCAAGTTGTTCACTGGTGTATGAACGGAAGCGGCTTTCAAGAAATCGTGTAACATCAGTATCATTCATCCATTGTACATATTTTCCCCAAGCATCGGACGGCCGCATAAAACGAAGACGTACCCTCCTGCCTACAGCCAAAATCTTTGAAGTTTCCCAAAGATCCGGTCGTAGCAGCTCAAGAGGAACGTACCGTTTGCCCAATGCATCAAGCTCCCATAATATATCGAGAGATAATTCTTTCTTCCAGGACACAACATTTCTCAACACCTGATCAGGCTGCTCCGCACCGAAAACCGCTAGGCATTCCGGCCAATGGTGTCGGACATAACCAAGGGCTAACTCACGAGCTGTTTTCTTTGTTCTTGTTGTGAGCTCGGTAAGAGGCTCCAAATACCTACGGGCATGACGAATCTGTTCGGGCAAATCATCAGTAGGCAGCAGCAGTGCCCCCTGAAGAAAGATACTGCGGATCATTATTTTTTTGCCCAGGCCTTTCGCCAGTGACATCACACCAGCATATTCATGTCGCCGGTCTAACATATTAGCCGGAATTTGCACCAAATCAATCCCTTGAGTTTCGAGGGCTTGACGAGCGAATTTCGGCTCATAAACAGAAATACCAATTTCTTGAAACATCCCTTGCTGACGGCATTCCCGCAAGACATCTCCAAGTCCTTCCGACCAGTACAGCAACTGATCTTCTCTATGAAGCATCATGACGCCAAGCCCGGTACCAAACAGATCGGCACTCTGTTGAACCGCCTTTCGGACCGCCGTAAAATCAGTATGGTCTGTTGTCGGATCAATCTTGCTCAAAACACAAACTTGATCGGCTATTCCAAGCTCATGTAAAACCTGAGCAAGAACATGTTCGCTTGTACCATAAGCTTGAGCCGTATCAAAAAAATGAATGCCGGATTCCCACGCTGCCTTAACAATAGCTTTAGCTTTTTTAGTATCCGGTTGACCTGTTGCGTTGGCAACGCCATAGGGCATTCCCAACTGCGCGGTTCCCAGAACGAGGTGATGACATTCAGCAGATACCATCAGTCTTCTGAAAGGACTGACTGAGAGAACAGCGCGACATCTTCCTCCTCCTCTTCCGCCTGCTTGTCAACAGCCCTTAATTCTTCGACTGTCAGAAAATGTTCGTTTTCTCCTGAGTTGTAGGAAAAATCCTGCGGAACCTCCCGACCTTTCTCCCCCAACTTATTCACATGATACGACTGATTTCTATGAAGAAACTTCGCAGTTGACCAAAATTCTATACTAGGTCGAATAACATAGTGATCGGCAAATTCCAGTGTCAGGTGTGAATCGTCAGCTGGGCACATAATTTCATGCAGCTTCTCGCCAGGACGAATCCCCTTAACTTGTGTAGGAACACCAGGAGCTAGGGATTCGGCAAGATCCATGATCCTCATAGAAGGAATTTTGGGAACAAAAATCTCTCCGCCATGCATGCGCTCAATATTCTTAAAAACAAAATCTACTCCCTGTTGCAGGGTAATCCAAAAACGAGTCATCTCCAGATGGGTTATCGGCAAAAACTCCGCTCCCTCGGCAAGCAGTTTTTTAAAAAAGGGAACTACCGACCCTCTTGATCCGACAACATTGCCGTACCGCACAACAGCAAATGAAGTTCGGGCTTGGCCGATCATATTATTGGCCGCGATAAACAGCTTGTCCGAAGCAAGTTTGGTCGCGCCATACAGATTGATGGGATTTGCCGCTTTATCCGTTGACAAAGCTATAACCTTTTCCACGTTATTTTCTATGGCTGCCCTGATAACATTTTCAGCACCATAAATATTTGTTTTGATACATTCCATAGGATTATATTCAGCGGCAGGAACCTGCTTCAATGCTGCAGCATGAATAACAAAATCAACATTCCGAAATGCTTCCATAAGACGAACCGGATCCCGAACATCGCCAAGAAAATAACGCATACACGAGCTATTATACACCTGCTGCATTTCGAACTGTTTTAGTTCGTCACGAGATAAAACAATTAATCTTTTCGGCTTGTATCGTTGCAAGATGGTCTTGATGTATCGCTTGCCGAACGACCCTGTGCCGCCTGTAATAAGAATTGATTTTCCATTAAACATTATTTCAGCAACCCTTTTTTCCTTATTGTACAAGCTGTGCAGCACATAAATTCTTGTACGTTACACTGCGCTTCATTAATTCGTCATGTGTACCTTCGACTTCTACCATTCCTCGGTTAAGAACAACTATTTTATCCGCATGTCGTACTGTAGATAAACGATGAGCGATTACCAAGGCGGTTTTTGCTTTTACAACCTCATTAATAGCCCCCTGTACCAGAGCTTCTGATTCCGTATCCAGAGAACTGGTCGCTTCGTCCAGAATGAGAATCGAAGGACAGCCGTACACTGCCCTAGCAATAGCGATACGTTGACGCTGTCCACCGGAAAGGCGAAGCCCTCTTTCTCCAAGTGCGGTATCCAAGCCATTTGGGAGTTCGCTGATAAAACTTGATGCATTAGCAACAGCAATAGACTGTTCAAGAAGTTTTTCATTGCAATCACGTCCATAAAGAATATTATCACGCAGACTGGCATTAAACAGCTGACATTCTTGAGGGACCACCCCAAAAAGTTTCCTGTAACTTTCCTGTTGAAGCGAACGTATGTCCCGACCGTCAAGCAGAATATCTCCTTGATCAGGATCATAAAATCGGAGCATAAGATCTGCTAGTGTAGATTTCCCACTCCCACTAGGGCCGACAACTGCAACGGTCTCACCTTTCCTGATGGTAAGATTGATCTGGCGCAATACTTCCTTCTTGCCCGCATATCGGAAAGAAACGTTCCTTATTATTAAGGCACCTGTCATCTCTTCGGCTCTGCAGCTTCCTTCTGGCAACGTACTGCTGATATTAAAAAATTCTATTAACCGCTCGGCAGAACCAAGCATTCCTGAAATAGCCAACACATGGGTTGAAAGTAAGGAAATAGGACTTATAACCTGCCTAGATAAAATAATAAACAATCCGAATCCTTCCAAAGAAAGGCGGCCAGCCTGCATTGCCTGAAATGTAAGCAGAAGGACCAGAGACACTGCAACGGCATCGGCTGCAAATCTCAATGGTTCCTCGATATGTTTTGCCAATGCATATTGCATGCTCATTGAACGATGTTTTTCTGCTTCAGCAGTAAAACGTTTCAATTCAAAAAGTTCCGCAGCAAATGACTTGATCACTCGAATAGCCGTCAAAGCTTCCTGTAGTACAGAAGAGAGATCCCCCAACGCTGTGTTCTGAGCAACCATTCTCTTTTTTAGCCGTTCCGCTAACAGTCGTGTTATGACAAAATGTCCTGCTCCGAAAAAAAAAGCGGCTACGGCAAGAATAGGTTCCGTTTTGACAAGCAAAGCAATACTGATCAAAACCTGAATAAAAGACTGCAGAACACCTCGAATGATCGAATCCAACGCGTATCCTGTTCCTCGTGCATCTTCAGTAAACCTGCTCATGATATCTCCACTTCTCCGGTGCTGGAAAAACGATAGCGGCAAGGAAAGCACATGCTGAAAAAGATCAACGACTATGTCCCGGGCGACATGCGTTCTCACATGCATCGCCATGAGATAGGCACAAAAATTTAATGCAGCATAACTTACTGAAACAACAACATAGGACACGATAACTATCAAAATAATATTCCAAGGTTCCCCTGCATCCAGCTGCAGTATCGACAGCATTGTCGGCCCGAGATTATTTAGAGACAAATCGGAAAGCCCACTCGCCGGGGCAGTTGAAGCCAAAGTGATGATATGCAGGGCTGGAGCGAGTACCAAGGCGGTCATGGGCAACATAAAAGCTGCAAGCAGGCTAAGCACTAACAACAAAAGTATTTTCAGCCAATACGGCGAAGCATATTTGCTCAGGAGAAATGGCAGTGCCTTGATATCATTTTTTTTTGCTGCCTTGTTCATACCTAGAATTTTTCCTTTTTTGGGCCAGCTGTCAGTTCCTTAAGAGCTTTAATCACGGTACAGACATTCTCCTCATCCATTCCGGGCCATATAGGCAGGCTGAGAATATGCTGATATTCTTTTTCTGCCACCGGACACAATCCTTTTTTTGTTGCATGATTTTTCAGGTAGTACGGATGAAGATGTACCGGCATATAATGCACATTTACTCCAATCCCAACACTTCTCAGCTCGTTAAAGAGAATTTGCCGGAAATCTGCATCACTCACCTTTACGACATAGAGATGCCAAGCATGACGAATATCATTTCTAACAGCCAGAGGCATAACGCTCTGAAGCCCGGCCAACAAATCATTGTACAGTGAAGCAAGGTATTCACGCCGTTGAAGAAAGAAGGATATCTTTTTTAATTGACTAATTCCCAAGGCACATTGTATATCCGAAATACGATAATTAACCCCTAAGTCGATCATCTCGTAATACCAAGATCCCTGTTTCTCACGTTCACGAAAATCTGTAGAAATACCATGATTACGAAATAATCTCATCCGCTTTGCATACTCGTCATTATCCGTAACTGCCATCCCGCCCTCACCTGTAGTAATAGGCTTGACTGGATGAAAACTGAACACGGTGATATCAGCGAGTGAGCCGAGATACTTGTCCTGGTATTTTGCCCCAAGAGCATGACAACTGTCAGCCAGCAGTACTAAATTATTTAAATCTGCAATGCTACGTAAAGCTTCATAATCACATGGCTGACCAGCATAATCAACAGCTACAATCGCCTTAGTTTTCGGAGTAATAAGTTTCTTTACGCATTCAGGATCAACAAGAAATGTATCCGGAATGACATCTGCAAAAACGGGAATTCCGCCTTGAAAAACAATACTGTTGGCAGTGGCTGCAAATGTCATAGTCGGGACAATAACCTCATCACCTTTACGTATATTTACAGCATGCATAGCACAATGAAGCGCCGCAGTACCACTACTCACAGCAACTCCATGTTCCGCACCAACATATCGGCTCAACGCACGTTCAAACTCCTCAACAGCAGGGCCAGTTGTTAACCAATCAGAACGTAACACATCACAAACTGCGGCAATATCCCGTTCATCTATAACTTGTTTCCCATAGGGTATTTTCTTTTCACTCATCAAGAAAGTCAATCCTACTTACAATGCATTTTTTATCCAATACTTTTCGCCAGAAAATTAACCAAGGGATTACCAAGTATTTTAAGCAGAATCTTCTGCAGTTTGCCAGCCCTGTTCATCCTCTGCTGCAAAAAAAGAAACTCTTCTTTTTCGTTGACTTCAGGAGACACGCTTTCGAGCACGGCCAGTGCCCCCTCAAGCTCTGTCCCGAAAAGTACAACCTTCTGCCGCAGAAAAGAAAGCAGACCCTGCTGCAGACCACTACCGATATTATCGGCACTGCGGTAATACTTTTTGCGATCCCCTTTGACCCACACCCTGCGTACCAGCCCGAGCTGCTCAAGCTGGCGAACAGCTATACTGATCGACGCCTTGCTCAGGGCAAGCGCCTCGCCGATGCTGTCTAATGACTGAGCATCTTTTTGCAAATAAAGATGCACCATGATCTGGCCAACGATACGGCCTGCACCGAGATCCTGTGAGGTCCGTCCGCCGGTTTCCACCAGCTGCATCCGTACTTCTGTCAGCGTATCCTGTTCACTCATCTCTTCATTAGCAAATTTTACAATTTTCTAAAAATACAACACCGTCTGATAAAATGCAACGGTATTTTTTCACGCCTGTTGAAAATATCTCTGTTAAATGTTCGCTGCTGTTCAACTAGTTCCATTGTTTTTGTTAAGGTTTTCATTGAGGCTCTTTTACGTCGGGAACCTGCACAATACGAATCGCTTTATTTTCAAAGACCGTACGAAGACGATCATCCTGCTGTATATCTCGAACAAAATAATCCGGATACACGCCAAGGTTAGTGATTTCCTGATCAACAGGCGCAACAAGATGTTTTTTAACAACCACTGCACCTATATCGAAGTTACGCAAAATAGCTATACGCAGATCATTGTCAGCCTGCCAAAATTCTCGAAGATGGTAATTCATATACCATTCATGGGGAACAGGAAAAAGTCGATAATTCCCTTCCGGGTACATAAAAACCTTGGCTGGCACGGGAGAATTTTTCCGCAACCAGGAAATAGCCTCTTTCAATTCCGGCGTAACCTGCCGCAAGCGATAAGTTTTGGTCAACACATATCCCCCTTGAAGGATAGCAAGACTGGCCAACAGGGAGATGAGCCACTTAGGTCGCGGAAGACAGACGGTCTGCTCCGCAATCGGAAGAAGGAGAAAGGGAAGACCGGGGAGAAAGAAGCGGGCGTCGGGTGCGCTTTTGAGAAACATGGCTGCCAGAAAAGTATAGGATAGCCCTGTGCCCCATAACCAGAAGCTCTTTTCCCGAACAGGATGCTTGCAACGCAACCCCATCCGCTGCAGGACGGCAGCTACGGCACCGGCCAAAATCAGAAGCCAGAGCAGTAAGCCACCATAGATAAAAAAATTAGCCTTTATTCGCAGATCACCGGGATGATTTGCAATGATTGAAGCCTGCTGCTCGGAGATAATCTTTGCCTGATCATCAGGGGTCTTTCCAGGAGGAACCTGCTGTTTTATTGTAACAGAACCGGCCTGTTGTCGAACAGTACGAACCGCAGATCCGGCAAGAATCTTTTCTTGTTTGTTTGCTTTGATCGGTTCTTTTTCCCGCGAGCTGATTTCCTCCTGAACAAGGTGCAATATCTGATGAAATTTTTCAACAGGATAAAAGGTCGAACCGGCATACACATTAATGGACCTACCCAATCCCCAAGTACAGAGGGCAATTATCAGCAGAGAAGTGCAGACAATCACCGCTGTCTTGCCGACCCTGCAACGCCGAACAGTCCATACAAACAGACAGGTAAAAAAAGCCGGAAAAAAGAGAATGGCTGTTACTTTCACAGCCAAGGCAAACCCCATAAAAAAGGTGGCTATCAGCCAGCGTTCTTTCCGCAAAAAATAAAAAGCGGTCAACACCTGGGCCGCCATGGGAACATCCTGATAAAAGGTGACCGAAAAAATCAGGGTCATCGGCACCGTGGCCAAAATCAGCAAATAAGGTAAGGCCGATCTGGTCTGCACCCCGCGTCGGCTGCGGGCCAACAAATAGGCTACACCGAGAAATTGGGCTAGAAAGAGGGCCTGATACAGCTGAATCACAGCAAAGGAACCGCCGAACAGGCGATACAGTACAGCCCCCAGATAATGCCAGCCGAAAGAGTGGGGATATCTCCGTACTTCCGTTGCGCCCCAGCCGGAGGGAATTTCAGCCATAAAATTCGGTCGGGGCAGGAGCTTGGCCTGAGTTTTCATCATATAATAATGGGTCACCTCATCGCCGACCATAACCTGGGGCGCGGACAGCCCGACCAGAAAGACAGCGCATACAGCGATGCAAATAATCAGCGGTGCGCCCCAGCTGGTTCCCCGTTTTGGGCGACGGAACAGGCGGGAAGGTAACCCCTTCAGCTTTTTTCTGATCCTGCTCAGGAAGCCGCTTATTCCTTTTTCCGCTGCCTCCAGGTTCGCTGGACTCGCGGAATTCACCGGGGTTAGCGGATGTTGTGCCACCGTCCCCCTGCCCTGCTCCAGTCGCCTAATCCGCTCCAGTAAAGTCTGTTGCTTCTTGTCTAACTCTGAAAGCGTTATGGAGAAATGAAAGACCAGCAGCAAGAGAAAAACTATGAACAGCCCGGCTACAGCCACGCCGTAATGCAGGCCGAGCAGACTGGGAAAAGACTGAAGCAGGCCGGGAAACAGGGCTGTGAGCAGGACAATGAGCCCGGCTGCTCCCCACGTCAGGCCGTAACGTTTTTGCAGTCCTGTTTTAGCCCAGGCCGTGCCGGTCAGGACGAGCAGGGACATACTGAACAGCACGGCGATCAGCCGGAGACGAAACCCCGGATCAAGCCCGCCGATAAAGCGGGCAATGCTTTCTTCCAAGGCGACAGAGGCCATAAACAGGCCGATCAGCACCCCGAAAATACCGCCCAGCCGATTTATCCGCCGGTCCCAGAGAGCGGTGACCACCAAAATGACCAGCAGAATGCCGAGAAAAAGGAGAAAAAGCTGCGGCAGAGCCGTGCCAAGCCATTGATGGATAAAATTACTGATGCGTTGCACGGTATTTTTTTTGCCCTTCTTTTATCATTTCCCGAACTACGTCTTCCAGAACAAAAGCGGCCTTCCACCTGAGTTCCTGTTCCGCCTTGGCCGGATTACCGCAACCTTCCCGGATATCAGTAGGACGGAGCAGGGTTTTATCGGCAACCACATGGTCGCGCCAATCAAGTCCGACTTCTTGAAAAGCAAGGGCGACAAATTCTTCCAACGACCTGCTTGTGCCGGTGGCAATCACGTAATCACAGGGCTTCTCCTGTTGCAGCATCAAATGCATAGCCTCAACGTATTCCGGTGCCCACCCCCAGTCACGTCGGATGTCTATATTACCTAGCCGCAATTTCTCCTTGGATCCCTCACCGATCCGGCAGGCAGAGGCAATGATTTTGCCGGTGACAAAGCGTTCCGGTCGCAGAGGAGATTCATGGTTGAACAGAATTCCGGTACAGGCGAACAGATTATAGGCTTCTCGGTAATTGGCCACGATCCAATGGGCAGAAGCCTTGGCCACAGCATAGGGACTGCGGGGTCGGAACGGGGTTTCCTCTTCCGCCTTTTTTCCGCCGGTATCGCCGAAGCACTCGCTGGAACCGGCGTTATAGAATTTTATATTTTTACCGGTAAATCTCATAGCTTCAAGGAAGTTCAGAGTCGCCGTACTGATGCTTTCCAAGGTTTCCACCGGCTGTTCAAAGGACAGACCGACCGAACTCTGCCCGGCAAGATTATAGACCTCTTCCGGCTCAATCTCCTGCAATGCCTGGAGCACGCTGCGGAAATCATTAGCCGCCAAGGAGACGGTTCTGATCTGATCTTTGATCCCAAGGCTGTGCAGATTGGCGAACGAGCAGGATTGGGCATCACGGGAGGCTCCATACACCTGATATCCTTTCTCCAACAGGAGGCGGGCAAGATAGGCTCCGTCCTGTCCAGATGCCCCGCTGATCAAGGCTTTTTTTTGCATCAACTTTTCTTCTCCTTAACAATTGAACGCAACACCCCGAGGGTCTGCGCCGCAGTCCGTTCCCATGTAAAGCTCTCAGCCCATTGACGGCCCTGATCAATCCGCTGCTCACGCTCATCATCAGGCAGCATGAGAACCTCCATGATTTTCTCGGCAAGCAGGGGCGGTTCAGGTGCATTGACGTAAAAGGCATGTTCACCGCCGACTTCCGGCAGGGAAGCCGCCTTTACGGTCACAACGGACAGCCCGGCCATCATGGCCTCGACCACGGGCAGACCGAAGCCCTCATAGCTGGAAGGAAGCACAAATATTGCCGCCTCCTGATAAAGCACCCGGAGTTCCTGCTCCGCCAGCCCGTGCAGACGGATCACCCGATTCGGCTCATTCAGATTCAGCAGACTTTCTTTGACCGCTGGCTCTCCTCGACGGCCCTTACCCACCAGAACAAGCTGATGTGGTATTCTGTCCTGGATAAGAGAAAAGGCGGCAACAAGCTTATCCACATTCTTATGGGGATAGGTGTGGGCCACGCAAAGGAGAAAAGGGCTGCGGACGCAAACACCCAAAGTATGCAGGGTTTGCTCGGTAGTTTGCTCGGCATCACCTCCTGACACAGCCCTGTCGGCAAAGGCATTAGTGACACCGAGCAGCGTGGTATGTACCTTGTCCGCCCT
>Ga0316189_10001729_pt1 | contig 21646 bp, 16 predicted proteins | sample LowCovwburrow_MG_FD_204930 | JGI IMG/M metagenome (GOLD analysis project Ga0316189, IMG submission 204930) | Coastal sediment microbial communities from Maine, United States - Lowes Cove worm burrow | ecosystem: Environmental > Aquatic > Marine > Coastal > Sediment | place: USA: Maine... | reverse complement strand
GATGCATTGGTCGACGTCATCGAAGCGGTGCTGTCGGCGCCCACGCTCACGAGACCGCCTTCGGTCGCGATCGCCGAGCGCGCGCCATTGTTGATCATGTAGGTCGTCACCGCGCCCGGAAACGAATAGGGCTTATTGTCACCGAACGAGTACATCCCCTCAGTGCCGGCCGAGTCGGCTAGGAAGGCGGCCACTTCAAACGTGGCTTGCGGCACGATTGGTGGCTGACTGCTCAGTGTTCCGATTGCATCGAATGTCATCAGTCCGAATTTGATGCGCTCGAGATAGGTATCGAGGACGCCGTTGCCGCTCTGGGTTCCGGTGTACGTGCCAAGCTCTTGCGGGAGCTGAATGTGCGGAAGGAAATACCCTTCGTCGTATTGACCGCTGTAGATGCCCCCAAGGCGCGTCTCCGCATTGCACTCGTAGGGGCTGAACTCGCCGGTGAGTGCCTGGGCGACGATCGACCATCGATTCTCTTCGTAGGCCCCAGGGGCACACGTGGGAATACACTCGAGGCACGCCGGGGTTGAACAAATGCAATCGGGCTTTCGTTCCATCGAGCCCGAAGTGTCTACCAAGAGCATCACGTGGGGACGGATGTTTCGGATGTCCGGACCCTGCGCGGACGCGCTGTCGGCGACGGAAAGCGACGCCACCAAAGAGCAGAAGGCCAGGATGGGAATCAAGAATCTCATTGTGTCCCCGTGATGAACGGCCCGCTGATGATGTATGCGCGCATGTCGGCCGCTGTTTCGTTCTGCTGGCGATTCTGGTCGCCGGCCTGAACCCTGTCCGTCCCGCTGCGCAGCTGCGCTCGACCGCGGGCCGTCAAGGTCGTGCGCATGTATTTGAACTTCGTTCCGCCCTGCGCGGCGGCGCCCGGGGAAAGCTTATTGATGATGTGTTCGTCGTAGATGTCCGTGACGACGAGCGGTTCGTACGCAGCGCTTGGTCCGAACGCGCTATCGGCCTCGTAGGGCGTGCTCACGAGCAGGCCTGGATCCTTGCCGCCGCTTCCATTGTCTCGCTCTTGGAGCGCGGTGAAATGCTCCGGGTAGAGCCGGTACGCGCGACGATTGTTCGCAAGTGGCGGCTCTGGATAGCACTCGCCTCCGCTGCAGCTGAACTGCACCGTGTCGCCCGGTTGCGTGACCATGATGTTGCGGACGGTCTCCGGGCCGAAGATGTCGAACCACTCGAGCGCACCGATCAGGCCAGCGCGCGCAACGTATCGAGTCTGGAGCTGCTGTCGCGCGAAGCCGCTGCCTCGCACTTCGTGCGAAACGGTCGTCGCTGCGAAGACGGCGCTGGCCGTGCCGGCCATGACGACCATCAAGACCACGAAGAGGGCGGCGCCTTCCTGCTTGTTGTCTGGCCGTTTCATAGGTTCCTCCTCGCGATGTTCATGACGGGAATCTCGATCTCGATGTTGCGGACGCGCGCCGAACCCTTTTGCTGATCGTCGACCTCGAACCGCGTGCCTCCGTCGGGGACGATGTTCATGAATTCGACATCGCGATCCTCGACCGGGCTACGGATACCGAGCTCGATGATCACTGCTCGGACATCCTCTGGGGCCGAGTTGATGCTGCTCTGGGCCGTGGTGCCCGTGATCGAAGCAGCAGAAATGCTCGGTGCGTTGGTCGTTCCGGAGTTGGCGTCGACCAGGAAACGAACGCGGAAGTTGGTGACGAACTCGGCGATCACCTGCGTCGTGTTCGGCAGCACATTGCCCGTCGTCGCGTCCAAGATGCGCCGAACCAAGACCAAATTGGGTGACTCACGAAGGTCGTTCGCCGTGGTGTTTTTGAGCTGAAACGAAGGGCTGTCCGGATCGAGGTCGATGAAGAACATCCCGTCGAAGTTGAAGAATTCCGCGCCCACTTCGCTCGCATCGAATGGGTCGACCACCGCGTACTCGACCCATTGAAGAGGTGCGGCGGTCGAGCCTTCTGCCGCTCCCGGAAGGCAGGCGGTACCGACCGGCAGGGGCGGCGTCACGGTGATGCGCACCTCGTCCTGGGTGTTGCCGGTCCGGGCGAACACCGAGCGGAAGAAGTGCCGCCCCTCGGGGGTTTCGATGTGGAGCAGCGACCCGGTCTGGAACGCGCGCGCTCCCTTCTGCGCGATGCCTTTCCAACTGGCGCTCTCACCCGCCCAGGCGCTATCCCAGCCGAGATCGCCTTGCAGATACTCTGGCGCGCTCCCGCTCGTGAACGGGCCGGCGCTCTGACCCCAGGCGAACGTGCGGCGATACGCCTGATTGCCGCTTTGAATCACCACGACGTCACCGCTATTGCTTGCGGAGTCGAGCTGGAGCTGATCGGTGAGATAGAGGCTCGTGAGCACCCTCAAGCGGTCCGCGTGAACCCCTGGGTTGTTGCCGTCCGGATCGAGCGTCGTCGTGAGGTCCGTGTCCGCGTAGTATTGGAACGCGCCCATCGGTCCGGAGCTGCCCGTGAGGAACGGTAGTCCAGGTGGTGATGCGTCGCAGGTTGGTTCGAGCGTGCCGTTCGGTGATCCGAAGAGGCCCGCCCGGGAGATGTCCCGCCTGAGCTCCATGATCGCGACACGTGAGGTGCCTTGCGATGTCGCCACGCGTTGCTCTTCATAGAACTGCTTGCTCATCGAGGAGCCGAGGCTGTAGACGGCCGACACGGCGGAAAGGCCGATCACCATCGCCACCATCATCTCGATTAGGGTGAACCCGCTCTTGTTCACGGCGCCTCCCTTCGCGTCCAGCGCACCACAGTCGAGGCGAAGACCACTTCGACGTTCGGCGCCAGACCTAGCTCCCATCCGTCTGCGGTCGCCGCATCGCAGTCTGCGCCCCGGAAGTCCGCGCCGGTGACCCACTTCGAGTGCTTGGGCCCGTCGAGGATGTAGCCTTCACGGAACCAGAAGGTGCGGATGTCGACGCGGGCCGAGCTTCCCTGTCGGAGCCAACTCATGCTCAAATTCGTGCAGAATTTGGTGCTGTTGCCGTCGACATCGTCCCGGCCGCGAAAGTCGAATGCGGCAGCCTCGTTGTTGGTGTCGGACGGCACTGGTGTGAACCATCCGGTCGGTTCGAGTGAGCCAGCGATCTCCTTGAGGTAAGCCGTGGACGTGAGAGCGCTGGAGTTCATTCCTTCTGCGGTCCACGAAAGCGCGTCGCGATCGATTCGCTCGACCCAGCGCTCGGTAATCGCGATGGCGGTGTTCATCTCGTTCGCCGATCGGTTCGCGGCGCTGACGGCGTGGTGCATCGAGAGGATGCCCAAGGATCCGACGGTCATGATGCCAACGGCGATCATGACCTCGACCAGCGTGAATCCCGATCGACTGCCCCGGTGACACTCGCTCATTGCAGCACCCTTGGATTTCCTGCGCCCATGGGCACCAAGACCTTTCGTGCGACGCCGAATGGATCGCCATCACGCTCGCGGTAGACGACGAAACCGAAGCCTGCCCGGGCGGTGCCGGTCTGCCAGTTCGAAAAGAGAGCGGTGTCGATGAACACCTGATTGTTCGAACCACCCTCGTAACAGAACGAGGTGTCGTTCCAGCCGTCGACTCTCACCAGGTCGGTGTCGCCGGGGTCGGCGTCGTACGTGTTGGCGTAGAGGTAGTCGACGCAGCGCCAGTTCGAACCGCAGTCGAGGTCTGCAAGGGCGAACGATCCGTTCTGGTACGTGGTCAGTGAGCAGGCGCCGCCCGTTCCGCGCAAGGTCTCGAAGGCCCAGGCCTGGTCCGTCAGCCCCGTCCCCGAGTCATTGGCGTAGACGACCTGGTGCGCGCGCCCGTAGGCGAGCGACATGTACCGGGCGCGCCGGAACAAGCTGACCACATCCCGAGCGACCATCGCGACCCTGCGATCGGCGAAGCCCTGGCTCATACTGGGCATCGCGGCGCTCACCAGGACGCCCATCACGGCGAGCACCACCATGAGCTCTACCAGCGTGAAGCCGCTCTTATTTTTCCGAGAAACACGAGGCACGTGCACTAAGAGTGCAATCCCCGTACCGAGATGCAGATTCAGCTAAGTCATTGAAAACAAAGGACTTAGCTTTCTGCTGAGCTCTGGCGAGCCCAATACTTAGTGCGGGCTCTATGAAAATATTACAGAGCTTTCGGGAGCCCTGGTGCGGAAGAGAGGACTCGAACCTCCACGTCCTTGCGGACACATGAACCTGAATCATGCGCGTCTGCCAATTCCGCCACTTCCGCGAAAGAAGGGGCGAGATAGTGGTTGGGTTCGTCGCTGTCAAGCCAGGTCGGGGCAGTGTCAAGCCGCTTGGGAGTGCCGTGAGAGTTTCTGCGCGCCGTGCATGGAGACCGCGAGAACCAGCCCCTTCATCGACAAGCGACAACGAGGTCCGTCCACGAGGCCCTGAGCATCGAGCCGGCAGAGCATCTCCTGAACAGCCGCCTCGGGACGATCCAACCAGGTTGCGAGCACCTCGGCCGTGGCTTCGATATCGGCGTGACCCAGCTCGTACAGTGTTTCGAGTAGGCGAAAAGCCATTTTTTCTTGGTCTTTTTGCATAGGAAGGAGAGGATCGCTCAGTACTGAAAATCAGTCCAGTTTTTGGTGTTCAGTACGTCCGAAACCTACGGGTCCTGACCAGGATAGACCCTATTCCGTTCAGATCTCAAGCGTCACGAGGACGAACTTGTTGTGGTCCCGGGCCGTCGAGAGCTCGCTGAGCTGCCGCTCGCCGACGAGCTTCTCAAGACGCCGAAGCCGCTTTCGTTCGAGCACGACATAGACCCGGCGCCCCTCGTGCTGCTCCATCCACTTCTTGATTCGCTTGTTGTCGGTCTCGGCGAAGACGTAGACACGATTGCCCGTGTAGAAGTTCTCGCCTTTCCAGTTCATCTGCCAGGCGAGCAAGGGCTCGTCGGGGCTCGAACGCTCGGCGTAGTAGCGTGCCGTGAGGTCCCGAAGCCCCCAGTGCGCAGAGAGGTCGTGCATGTAGACGTTTAGCCCCCAGGCGCAGAACGCCACGGCGATGCCGGCCAGCATTCGCACCGCGGCAGGGCGCCAGCGGGGAAGACCTCCGAGTGCCGCCGCGACGCCGCTCGCGATCGCGAAGCCGCAAAGGGCCGGGCGGTAGTCGAAATGCTCGGGCCACGCGCGCCCGTAGTTGTAGACGAAGAGATGGATGAGTCGCTCGTAGCCTTGTGGACGAGCGGAGGTGGTCCAGCTCAGGTCGCGTCCGACGAAGGCGACGAGGCAGGCGCCGACGATCAACGCGACGCCGACCGCGGTCGCGCGACTCTCGGGTTCGAGGTGGGTTCGAGCGCGCGCGAGCTCGGCTCGGGCGAGCGCACCAAGGACGAGCGCGACCGCAAGCACGGCGCATGCTTCGAAGACGCGGCTCTGCTGCAGGACCCAGTCCTCGGCGCCCATCGTGTCCTCGGGGATCACGCCCCGGGCATCACCCCATAGCCAGGCGAAACCGAGCGCGAGACAGAGCCCGGCACCGGCGGCGAGTGCCGTCGCTCTCAGTCGAGTCGGGCCCCAGACCCGATCGAGACCGATGCCGACGAGGACTCCAAGCGGCGGCAATAGCGGCAGGATGTAGTGGTGGAACTTGGTCACCATCGCGCTGAACAATACGAAGGACGAGAGAAGCCATGCGCCCAGGAAAAGTGTCGTCTGCTTCTGCTCGTCTCGTGCGGGTCGCCTCACGATCGACAAGCTCCAGGCCAGGGCGAGCGGCGCCAAGGCGATCCACGGAAACGTCGCGTAGCCGAGCTGCGTCACGAAATATTCGATGGTGCCCTGGTCGCCATGGACGCCTGCGGCGAGTCGGTTGATGTGGTCATGAATCAGAAGCCGATTGATGAAGCCGCTTCCGTGACGCACGTACATCGCCAGGTACCAGGGGAGACTCACCGCACACACGATGAGCGCGCCAAACGAGACCCCGAGGCGTCCGTCCCCAAGGAGCGACCAACGCCTCGAGGTCAGAAGGTAGAAGAGTGCGGCGGCTCCGGGAATGGCTATGCCTGGAAGCCCCTTGGCCATGAACGCGAGGGCGCAGGCGAGGTAGAACCCCATCATCCACAGCGTTGCCGCACGGCGCTCGCGGCGAAGCCCCCATGCCAGCGCACCGAGCGCCGTGAGCCAGAGCAGTCCTTGCAGGAACGGCTGGCCGAGCACCCCAGCAACCGCGGGGAGTTGGTCCCGCGGAGCTGGATTTCCGGGCACGTCCACGTTGCCGGCCGACCCGTACAGAAAACGATCTGGGTGCGCTACCAGACCCGCGCCCTCGACGAACGATACGTTTCGCGAGAGTAGGTACGTCACCTGCGGAAGCACGATCAGGATCAGCAAGAAGAGCAGAACGTGCTGCAATGAGATCGTGAAGCGACCGAAGCGAATCATGCGCGCCTCGGCATCCGAGCTCTCGCGGATCGCGAGCAAGAAGCAGCAACATGCGATCGTGATGGCGGCCACGAGCGGCATGTCGGTAGTCGCCTGGTGCGAGATGAAGAAGAACTGCGGCATCGTCGCGATCACCAGCGTCGCGAGCACCCCTGCACGGGTTCCGAAGATGCGGCGCACGGTCTGATAGACCGCCACTAGCGCCGCGAGGGTGAACAGCATCGCCGGAATTCGAAGCGCCCACTCGGCGTGCGCCGGATTCGCATCGGGTAGAAAGTCGACGCCGAGCATTCCCATGCTGAGCGCTTCGAGCCAGAAGGTGAGCACCGGTTTCGACCAGAACCATTTGTCCTGCGCCCACCAGAGGCTGATCCAATCGTTCCGCGCGAGGATCTCGCGGGCGACTTCGCCGTAGTGGGTTTCCCAGGGATCCCAAAGGCTCGTTGCGCCCAGCCAAGGAAGGTACAGCAGACCGATGACGAGCATCAGCGCGAGACCCGGCCGGTGCTTCGCCGGCGGAACCAAGCAGAAGAGCGAGGCAACGATCGCGTAGGGAAGGGCGTCGTCCCCGCCGAACACGGCGCCGGCTACCAAGACGAGCGCCGCGAGCGCCGCGAAGGCTAGTGGAGACCAGCGTTCATCGTCTCGCCGGCCGAGTGAAGTGTCTCGCCAAGAGATCCCGGCGTCGGGGGCGCTCGGCACGAGCCACGCGACCCAGGCAGCGGCAGTCGCGAGCGCGAGGCAGGACCCCCAAAGCGGCCCAAGCCAGAACGGATCGCGATTCGCCATCCAGAGCGTCATGCCGACGCTTCCCGCGATCGCGATTCCCAAAAGGGCGCGTCGGCTCGATCTAGCAGCCGGGTTCACCGGATTATCAAGACCCATCGGTCGCATCTTTGAGCTTGAAGCGCGTCACACCGCTTGCTGGCACCGATAGCGCTCGCACCTCCTCGATCCCGAGGGTTTCCCGTCCGTAGCGGGTGATCTGAACCTGATACGCGCCGGGCTGAAGGCGTACGGTATGCTTGAAAACCTCGGCTTTTCCTTCCGGGCGCCGCAATCGGACGCTCATGACCGCCTGACCATCTTGCAGATAGTCGACCGCGAGCTCCTCGACTTCGGGTCCCACATCGAAGGCCACGCGGACTTGCCGGGGCCACACCGCGGCCAGCCGACTGCCCACGAACGCAATGCCGATGATGGCGACCAGAGTCGCGATCCGGCGACGACTGGACGTCGACCCTATGTTCAGCTTGAAGCCCTTCATTCACGAAGCTTTCACCGTAGTCGCAGCCAGGTCAGTACCTTGGCACCAATTGGAGACGGTGTTAACTTGGGAAGACTACGTAGTGTACCGCCATGGTCCGCCTCACCAACATTCTTGAAAAGGTGCAAGGATACCATCCCCGAGCGGATACGGATCTGATCAACAAGGCCTACGTCTATGCTGCCCGCAAGCACGACGGGCAGATGCGCAAGTCCGGGGACGCCTACTTCACCCACCCTGTCTCGGTTGCCGACATCATCGCCGACATGCGGCTTGATGCCTCGAGTGTATGCGCCGCTCTGCTTCACGACGTCGTAGAAGATTGCGATGCCGACGTGTCCGATATCCAAACGGTCTTTGGTGACGAAGTCGCGTTTCTCGTCGATGGTGTCACCAAGCTCGGCAAGGTGAACTTCGCGTCGCGCGAAGACCGCCAAGCCGAGAGCTTCCGCAAAATGCTCGTCGCGATGGCGCGCGACATCCGCGTGCTCCTAGTGAAGCTTGCGGACCGCCTCGACAACATGCGCACGCTCGACCACATGTCGCCCGCCTCGCAGGATCGAATCGCCCGCGAGACGCTCGAAATCTACGCGCCGCTCGCCGGGCGACTCGGAATTCAGTGGCTCAAGGCCGAGCTCGAGGACCTCAGCTTCAAGTACCTCGAGCCCGAAGCGCACGACGTCCTCGAAGTGCAGGTCAAGGCGGTCGCGAAGAACACCGACAGCCACTTGAGCGAAGTCACCTCCAAGCTCCAAAAGATGTTGGTGACACGCGGGTTTTCGGTTCAGGTGAGCGGCCGACGCAAGCACCTCTATTCACTTCACCGCAAGATGAGGGCCAGCGGGATTGGCTTCGAGCAGGTACACGACTTCGTTGCTTTTCGTGTCATCACGGAGAGCGTTGCCGATTGTTATGCGACACTCGGGGTCATCCACTCCGAATGGACGCCCGTCCCGGGCCGCTTCAAGGACTACATCGCCCTGCCGAAGTCCAACATGTACCAGTCGCTTCACACGACGGTCATTGGGCCCGGGAATCGAAGGGTGGAGATTCAGATTCGCACTCACGAGATGCACCGGACGGCCGAGTACGGCATCGCCGCGCACTGGCAGTACAAGGAGCACACGGGGGGCATCGATCCCAAGGACGCCGCGCGTTTCGTCTGGCTTCGACAGCTGATGGAATTCCAAAAGGAGGTGGCCGACCCGGAGGAGTTCTACGAGAGCGTCAAGGTCGACCTCTTCCCCGACGATGTGTACGTCTTCACGCCCAAGGGCGATGTAAAGACCTTTCCCCGCGGCTCGACACCGGTCGACTTCGCGTACGCCGTTCACTCGGAAGTCGGGCATCGTTGCTCTGGTGCGAGAGTCAACGGCGCTATCGTTCCGTTGCGGCACAAGCTCCAAAACGGCGACGTCGTGGAGATCATCACCAGCAAGAACCATCATCCGAGCAAGGACTGGCTAGAGTTCGTCGTTACGAGTCGCGCACGCTCGCGTATTCGTACCTACCTACGAGCCGAGGAACGCAAGGATGCCGTGAAGCTCGGTAAGGACCTGCTCGAAAAGGAGCTCCGCAAGGGGGGGGTTTCGCTCTCACGCTTTCTCAAGAGCAAGCGGACCAAAGAGGTGTACAGCCGATTCCGAGTCGGGAACGAAGAGGACCTCTTCGCTCGGATCGGCATCGGGAAGCTCGCGCTCCCAGTCGTCGTCGAGGCGATCGTTCCCGCCGAGAGCAACGACCGAGAGAGCCTTCGACCGGGCTTCTTCGAGCGCACCGTCCAGCGCGTGGCCGGCGCGCCCGATGCCGAGGGCATTCGAATCCAGGGTATGGACAACATGCTCGTCCGCTTTGCCCACTGCTGTAACCCCGTTCCGGGTGACCCGGTGAGTGGCTGGATTACGCGCGGCCGCGGGGTATCCGTTCATCGCCGTGGTTGCCCACGCGTGCTCGAGCTCGACCCGGAGCGCCGTGTGCAGGTCAGCTGGGCCGACGACGTTCGAGTCGACCTTCCCGTATCGCTGCGGGTCACGACCGACGATCGCGCCGGCATCCTGGCGTCGGTATCGTCCGTGTTCTCATCGAAGGGCGTGAGCATCAGCGAGGCGTCCTGCCTCTCGAAGGACGGTCGAGCCGAGAACATGTTCCACTTCCGCGTGGGCGACATCGACCGTCTCCGCGAAATCATGCGGGGCGTTGCGAAGGTCAAGGGTGTGCTCGACGTCGAGCGGGTCTAAGTCTCCCCCGGCTCGCCATCCGTCGAGCGCCAAACGATCGCGAGAGCCAACGAAGCGCCTCCAAGCGAAAGCAGTAAAAGCCAAGGGCTTATGTGCTCTACCTGCTGGCCGAGCGTATTGAACCCCTCGATACGAATCAGCGTCGGCGGTACGAGCACGGGCATGGCGTTTACTCCAGCATGTAGTGCGATACTGCCGAGCGTGGAGCGAGTGCGAAGAGCGACCGCACCGAGCACCAGACCGGCAAGCGATGCATACACGATCGCGGATGCTTGGAGGTGCGCGAGCCCGAATATGAGCGAGCTCCACAAGAGGGCAGGCGTGGTCCCATACCGCGCTTCCAAGTCGCGCAGCAGCCAGCCGCGAAACAGGAGCTCCTCGGTCACAGGCGCCACTATCACGAGTGCGAGCAACACCGTCAGGCCGCCCGACCAGGTCGTGGGGTTGACCAAGCGGTGACGTCTCGCGAGGTCATCGAAGCTAATCGGCCAGAGCTCTTGGGCGAGATTGCCGATTTCGGCGAATGGAAGCTGAAGCATCATCCCCGCGCCAAAGCAGAGTGCGACGATGCCGCCTACGAGTGGGCGTACCTGCACCGCCTCGAGGAAACTCTCGCCCCGGGAGCGATGCGGGAATGCGATGATGAAGATGACCCCGACGCTGGCGGCCTGCACTAGGGCGAAGTTGAGTGGGGTCCCGATTCCGGCCTGGATCGCTTCTGCCCAGGTCGCCGAGGTGCTCCGGAGCTGTAGAAAGCCGGCAAACCCCAGGAAGAGGTGGTTCAGCATGGGCATCGCCATCGCGATGACTAGGGCGCGTAGGTATCCGCTCACAACGAGGCGTAGCCTGACACGAGCTACGCGGTATCGGGCAAGATATGAGCCTGCCGCAGTCGACCGACCCTGCTATAGCCGCCGGGCAGCATGAGACTCCGTTTTTTGTTCATTCTTGGCCTGCTGAGCCTCGCAAGCGCGTGCGCCCACCAGAAGGGGTCGACCGCCGGGGCCAGAGTCGACGCCGCGGAGCCGATTCCGCAGGCTGATTACCCAGACGCCGAGCGTCGTTTTCTGACGATGCCCTTGCCCGATCCGGAGCGTGTGCCGCTTCGCGATAGGCTCATCGCGACAGTCCTCGGGCAGGCGCAGGTCCTCGCCGATGTCGATGACTACGAAGGAGTCGTCATTGAGGTCAATCGCCTCACGACGTTTCTCTCCCCGAACGACTACGCGGCAGGCGTTCTGCCGAGGCGCGTCGAACCCATCGCGAAGTACATCGCGGACCGTGGTGGCAGACTCGGCCAAGAAGGGTACGTCCTCGCCGCGAATTTCATGCTGCTGCGCCTCACGAACGAGGAAGAGTACCGCCGTGAATACGAAACCATCGCCTCATGGGGCCGCGAGTCGCGCGCGAACCTCGAGACGGTGTCCGAGCAGTACGCAGGCCTGATCGCCGTCTGGTCGCAGCACGCAGAAATGACCCCCGCACCCGAGGTGCTCGATACGCTGGCCGGCCTTCATATCGCCGGGCGCGACGCCGTTGCCGCGGAAACGAATGAGACTCGTCAGCGTCTCGGCATCGGTGCGGAACGTCAGCTTCGCTTGGCGCCTCTCAACGTCGCCGCCGTGTACCTCAGCCATGGGGACGTCGGCTCTGCCGTGGCCAAGGTGGAGTCGATGGGCGGAGGAGGGGAGCTTCAACTCCGCTTGCTCGACCTGATGCGCGTCGCGAACGGAACCGATGCGGTCGCCGCTGCAGCGACCTTCGAGCTCGTCGAGGGATACCGCGTGGCACGACCGGACGTCGCCGCAGGCCTCTGTCGCTCATCGCTGCTGCGATTCCCGCAGGATTATCGCTTCCCCACGTGCATGGCGCGCGTCGCTGCCGACGCGGAACGCTTCGCCGACGCCACGGCCTGGTACGTCATTGCGATCGACCTCGCGCCCGAGATGATGGAGCTCTACGACGAGGCGCTGGGTCAGCTCGATGAGTTCATCGAGGTCCGCCTGAACGACCCGCACCCCGAGCGCTCGAGCGCGCTCGCCCGTGGCGCCGAGACCATTCTGGACGAGCGCCAGAAGCGTTGGCCGAGCTCCGAACCGCCAATCTCCCCGAACCGCCTCGAGTTTCTCATCGGCATGCTGGAGATGAACGCGGGGCACGCGGAACAAGCTCAGCAGCGCTTCGAGCGGAGCCTCACCACCGAGGAGGATGCGGGCGCCTTGCTTCAGCTCGGCCTGCTCCTCGAGCGAACCGGCAAGCTCGACGAGGCCGAGCAGCGCTATCGTCGTGCGCTCACGCTGACGCCCAAGGGGTCACTCCCCGATGAGCTCCGACGTTCGGAGATTCTCGAACACATGGGCGACATCGCCCGTGCTCGCGGCGACACGGCCGAGATGACCTCCCGGTACCAGCAGGCGCTGGCCGCCTGGACCGCGGCTCGGGATCAGGTCGAAGGGCCGACGGGGGCGCTGGTCGAGATGCGCCGGGGTGTACTGCTCGATCAGCTCGGCCGTCACGAAGAGGCGGTCGACGCGTTCGAGAGCGCCATGACGCACGCTCCCCAGTGGCGTGATGTCTACGCGACCATCCTCTCCCACCTGGTCTCAGCCTCGCCCGATTTCGAACTGGCTACATCCGTGTGGCGGCGCTCGCAGCTTCAACTGACCTTGCCCCCGGAGTGGAAGGTCTACTTCACGCTTTGGATCCAGTTCATCGCTGCGCGTGCAGACCAGGAGCCGCTCGCGGAGCATACCGAGCTGCTTCGCCGGCTCTCCCTGAGCTCGAATTGGTGGGGCAAGCTCGCGAGCTTCGGCGCTGGCGACCTCGACTATGCGGCCCTGACGACCGTGGCCTCGAGCCTCGGCGAGGAGACCGAGGCTCTCTACTACGAAGCCACACGCCTCTACATCGTCGGCGAGCGCGTGGAAGCCAAGGAACAGTTTGAGCGGGTCCTGAAGACCAATATGGTGAGCTTCTACGAGTTCGAGATGGCCCGTAAGCTCCTCATCGAGGAATCAAGGGTGCCGTGATCGACTTCGAGAAGCTTGGAAAGCTCTACCTTGGTCGCCGCTATGACGCCGACACAGGCAAGCCCACCGAGGTTCCCGTTCTCTACGACAGCAAGGACCTGACCACGCACGCGGTGTGCGTAGGGATGACGGGCAGCGGAAAGACCGGCCTCTGCCTCAGCCTTCTCGAAGAGGCTGCCATCGATGGGATTCCTGCGATTTGCATCGACCCGAAAGGCGACCTCGGCAACCTATTGCTGACGTTCCCCGACCTTGCCCCGAGCGACTTCGAGCCTTGGGTCGATCCGGCCGAGGCCGAGCGAAAAGGGCGAACCGTGCAGGAGCAAGCCGAGGCGGTAGCCGAGCTATGGCGCAACGGCCTCGCGAACTGGGGACAGGACGGGGAGCGAATCGCGCGTCTTCGAAAGAGCGTCGACTTCGCCATTTACACGCCCGGAAGTAGCGCGGGGCGCCCGCTTCGAGTGCTCGAGTCGTTCGCACCGCCCGACGCTTCCGCAGACCCAGACGCCGAGCGAGACCAGATCATGGCTTCGGTGTCGAGCCTGCTCGCGCTCCTCGGGATCGACCCCGATCCGGTCGCGAGTCGGGAGCACATCTTGCTCTCGAATCTTCTGTCCGATGCATGGTCTCGAGGACAGACGCTCGAGCTTTCTGACCTCGTTCGCTCGATCTCCGACCCGCCCTTCGATCGGATTGGCGTCATGGATGTCGAATCCTTTTACCCCGCATCGGATCGGCAGAAGCTCGCCATGCGGATCAACGGAGTGCTTGCCTCTCCAGGGTTCTCCGCTTGGCTCGACGGGGAGCCCCTCGACGTCCAACGTCTTCTCTTCGGGGAAGACGGCAAGCCGCAAATGACCATCCTCTCCATCGCACATCTCAGCGAAGCCGAGAGGATGTTCTTCGTCAGCATTCTGTTGAGTCGCGTCGTCTCGTGGATGCGTGGGCAAACAGGGACGTCGAGCCTTCGGGCCTTGCTCTACATGGATGAGGTCTTCGGCTTCCTACCACCGGTCGCCGAGCCACCGTCCAAGCGGCCGCTACTGACGCTCCTCAAGCAGGCGCGCGCCTATGGCCTTGGGGTCGTATTAGCGACCCAGAACCCAGTCGATATCGACTACAAAGCGCTCTCGAACTGCGGCACGTGGTTTCTTGGCCGCCTTCAGACGGAGCGCGACGTGGCGCGGGTGGTCGAAGGGCTCGACGGCGCAGCGTCCGCCGCAGGACAATCCCTCGATCGGGGAGCCATCGAGCGCCTGCTAGCGGGCCTTCGAAGCCGAGTGTTCCTGCTGAACAGTGCCCACCAAGATGGCCCCGTCCTCTTCCACACTCGTTGGGCCATGTCGTACCTACGTGGCCCCATGACGCGGCAGGAGATCAAGCGACTGACCCCGAGATCAGACGCAAAGAGCGACGCCCCTGCGCGCACCGCAACCACTGGGGCGCGAGCGCGCGGCGCGAGTCGGCCCGTACTGCCCCCGGGCATCGAGGAGGGCTTCGTGGACTCCGGCCCCGGCACCTACAGCCCCTTCATCACGGCTACGGTGTCGCTGCATTACGTCCGTGCGTCCCACGGGCTCGATGCGTGGGAGGAGCGACAGATCCTCGGACCACTCGCAGAAGACTCGCCCTGGGACTCCGCCGAGCTCGTTGATCCTGCCGACGTCGAGCTCGACGACGAGGCCCCCGCGGAGGCCGACTTCGTTGCTCCACCCTCGAAGTCTATCGGAAAAGCGCGATTCCGGAGCTACGCGAAGCAGATCCGAACTCACGTCTATCAGACCCAGCCGAAGCTCTTGTGGCGCTGCAAGGCGCTCAAGCTCTCGTCGAAGCCCGGCGAGACCAAGGCCCAGTTCGCGTCCGCAGTGCAGCTTGCTCACCGAGAGAAGCGCGACGCCGGTGTCGAGAAGCTCCGCGTCCGGTTCGCGGGAAAGCTCAAGAGGGTCGAAAGTCAGATCCAGCGGGCCGAGGCCCGAGTCGACCGCGAGCAGAGTCAGTACGACGACCAGAAGCTCCAGACCGGCATCTCGGTCGGTGCGACGGTGCTCGGAGCCATTTTCGGTCGCGGCGGCATTGGACGCGCGACCACGACAGCGCGCGGCGCCGGGAGGGTTGCCCGCGAACGACAAGACGTACTACGTGCGGAAGACGCACTCGAGAACCTGCTGAAGACTCGTGACGATCTCGAGATCGAAGTCGAAGAAGAGATTCGCGCCTTCCAAGCCGAACGCGAACGCGACTTGCCCGAGATCGAAGAAATTGTCGTCCGGCCGCGTAAGTCGGACATCGAGGTTGCGGGTCTCAAGCTGGCGTGGATGCGCCGCTGATCGTTTCGAAGGCGTCGCGCACCTCGGGCGGGGCCTCGACCAACTCGATCAGAACGCCTTCGCCACCGATCGGTGCCGACTCGTTGCCCTTTGGATGAATGAAGGTGACGCGATGTCCCGCGGCGCCAGGGCGAACCCCGCCGGGCGTGAAGCGAACCCCTTGCTCGCTCAGCCAGTTGACGGCCGCATCGATGTCGTCGACCCAGAGCCCGATGTGATTGAGCGCAGGAGAGTCGACGCGGGGCTTCTTCTCGGGGTCGATCGGCTGCATGAGGTCGACCTCGACCGTGAACGGACCTGCACCCATCGTGACGATGTCTTCGTCGACGTTCTCTTTTTCGCTCTTGTAGTTGCCGTGCGGAGTGAGGCCGAGCGTGTCCACCCAGAGTCGACGCAGGGCGCTCTTGTCGGCCGCCCCGACGGCGACTTGTTGAATTCCGAGAATCTTGAACGGACGATTGGTCATGCTGCCTCTTTTCGGAGTTCGCGAAGATACCCCGGTTGCCGGGCATGTCCACATGCGACAACCTCTGGCCGGTGAAGACTTCGCTCACCGGCATCAAGCCGACGCATCTGCCGCACCTTGGAAACTATCTGGGCGCCATCCGGCCGGCGCTCTCGCTCGTCGAGGAGTATCAGACGCTCTACTTCATCGCGGACTATCATGCGGTGACGTCGGTTCGAGATGCTGAATCGCTTCGTGGCTACATTCGCGACGTGGCTGCCACATGGCTCGCTTGCGGCCTCGATCCGGAGCGCACCTTGCTCTACCGCCAGTCCGACGTTCCCCGGTGTTCGAGCTCGCTTGGGTGCTGAGTTGTCTCCTGGCGACCGGTCAGCTCGAACGCGGTCACGCTTACAAAGACGCCGTAGCGCGTGGCGAGGCTCCCAACGCGGGGATCTTCAACTACCCCACACTCATGGCCGCGGACATCCTTCTCTACGACACGGACGTCGTCCCGGTCGGCAAAGACCAGAAGCAGCACATGGAGCTCACCCGAGACGTCGCGATGAGGCTCAATCACGTCTACGGCGAAGGAACGCTCGTCGTGCCCGAGGCTCTGATCAGCGAGGCACCCCTGGTGCCCGGGACCGACGGAGAGAAGATGAGCAAGAGCCGAGGGAACGGCATCCCACTCTTCGCGCCTCCGAAGAAGCTTCGCAAAGTGATCATGGGCATCAAGACCACCTCCGAAACACTCGAAGACCCCAAGACCGCCGAGGGCTCGACGGTGTACCAGCTCTACTCCCTCGTCGCGCCGGAGCGCGCGCCCGAGATGAAAAAGAAGCTCGAAGCGGGCGGCTACGGTTGGGGTCACGCGAAGCAGGACCTCTACGAAGCGATCGAAGAGGAGCTCGGACCCAAGCGCGAGGCCTATCTAGGGATTCGAGGCGACGAAGAGCGACTCGACGCGCTTCTGCATGAGGGGGCGGGCAAGGCGCGCGAGATTGCCAACCGAACGCTCCGACGGGTTCGACACGCCATCGGCATCGAGTGAGTTAGTAGACGCTTCCCCACTCGGCGTCTTGTTCGAAGTTCTCGGGTGCTGCTTCCTCTGGCGTGATCGCTGCCTGACTGCCCTCAGGAATCATCAATAGCCCGGGGTGCCCGCTCTCGATCGACTCGGTCGTCAGCAGGAACGTCTGCTTGTGCTTCTGCCAGGTCTGACGGATCACCGTGTTGGCGAGCACCATCGTGCTCTCGTCATACCAGCGGACGGCGATACGCGAGAATGCGCCGGCACCTTCCTCGTCGGTCTCAGGACTCATGCCGAGGATCTCGGTGTCCGCGATTTGAATGTCGCGACCCCAACGGACGTGCGACGCCTGGTACTGAGGTCGGAAGCCTGGAGCGACGTAGCCGCTCGCAACATCCATTCGTCCCCAACGTGCGCCCTCGTTGAGCTCGATCACCGCGTCGCGCATACGGGTCTCGGGACTGAGGTTCTGTAACAAGCAGCCCGAGAGGCCGATGAGTACTCCGGCCCACCAGAATCGTTTCGACATGCCCTGACGCTAGGCTCGTCGGGTGCCGATGGGCAACTATTTGGCTGCGCGCGCGCCGTTGCTCGCCAGGCGGGAACGCGCGACCTTGTTCCCCGGATCGAGCTCCAGGGCCTTGCGCCATGCGGATCGCGCCTGGCTGACCTTGCCCTGCAGCTGCAGCGCATCGCCGTACAGAATGTGATACTGCGCCCGCTTGGAGCGCTTTCTCACGGCTTTCTTGGCCCATTTAGCTGCGCGATCGGCGTCTTTGCGTGCCAAGTAGAGCGACGCATAACCGGCCATCGCCTGGGGGTTCTTGGGGTCGAGCTCCCAGGCGCGGTCGAGCGTCGCCTCGGCAAGGTCGAGCTGTCCGGCTCGGATGAGCGGCAGTGAGCGGTGTACCAAAATGTCCGATGCCTTCGCCGGATCACGCGGGAGACCCTGCGTCGGAATGGATGGGGGCTGAGCTGCCGCCTTCCGCTGCTGTTTCGGTGCCTCTCGCTTCGCCTGCTTGGCTGGAGCCTCGCTTGGGGCTGCCGGCTTCGGCTCGTCGAGCACCTCGGGCTCCGCTGCCGCCGCTACCTGCGCCTCTTGCTCGTCAGGGCTTGGCTCCTCGGCGACGTCGGTCTTCTGCACCACCGCTTTCGGTTCGGCTGGCGTCGGCTCCTCGGCTTCGAGCCCGTTCACCGTGCCGGTGATGAGCCCCCGGGCCGACTCTGCATCTGCCACGGCGCCGATCTCGTCTTCCGGCGGCAACGGGGCGGCACCGCGTGACCAGAGCAACCAGCCTGCGACGCCAACGCCGAGGACGATCGTGAATAGAAGCATCGCCTGCAGCCATGCCGGGGACCCCCCAGTGCCTGGCGCAGGCGCGATCATCGTTGCGCCCTCGAGAGCGGCTGCAAGCGGTTCGAGCCCTTCGCCCTCTTCGAAGAGGGGCGGCGGTGCCGAGCGTTGGACTCGTGGTGGCGGCGGTGGTGGCGGTGTTGGCTTTCGCGGCGGGGGAATTGTGAGCTCCTCCTCGAGCGCCTCGTCCGGGAGGGCCTCGAACACGGGCGCGAGCCCGAGCTGAGTCGACTTCTTCGAGCGAGCGACTGCGTGGTCGGTGTGCTCAGTCCCCGCCAGCGCTTCATGCACGTCTCGAGTCACCGGCACCGTCTGGCGTCGGGTTTCGACGCGGCCGAGCAGCCTCGCAACCTTGTTGGTGGGCGCTTCTTCCGTCGGGAAGGCAGCCGGTCCCGCACCATCGGTCTCGCCGCGCCGGTGTTGAAAGCGGGGCGGCGCCATCGTCCTCGCGTCGTCCAGCAATGCCGGTTCCTCGGCGCCAGGCGGGACGGTCGCGTGCTCGTCGACCTCAGGCTGCGCCGGTGGCATCGTTTCGGCGTTCACCTCGATGCTGCCGTTGCTCCCGTCCGTGAAGCCGAGCTCGTGCGACACGACGCCGAGCGCTTCATCGACGGGCATCATGATGTTCGCGACGGATGGTAAGTCTTGCTCGCGAACGGAGACGCGCCCCGCGGTCATCCCCCAGGCGGCCATCAGTGCAGGCATCCCTTGCAGGGTGTGCGTGCCGTTCTCGTTCAGCGTGGCGTAGGCACCGACGATCGAATTGTCAGCGATGTCGATCTGGACGTTTCGCTTGTGTCCGGAGATGGCCACGTGGCGGACCCCCGCTATCGAGCCGAGTGCGCGGAGCAATCGGCCCGGGCCTACGAGTTCAAGCCGCGTATCGAAGTCGACTTCGTCTTCGACCCGCTGTTCGATCTCACGGTCCTGCTCGATGAGCGGATAAATTCGGGATGCCAGTTGCGCGATGTCCGGCGAAGCCTCCGAAGAGGACGAGGGCCAGAAGTCTTCCCATCGAACCACGAGCATGGAAGCCCAGCGAAGCTGCGGGTCTCGACGGATCGCCCGCACGAAATCCAAGCCCTGCCCGCCGACGGCTCCCGAATCGAGCACGACGACCTGCGGGTCAATCTCACGAATCCTCGGGATGACGGCGGTTGAGAAATCCGCAGCTGCGATCTGCACGCCGCGCTGGATCAATACCTGCGCGAGCTTCTCGGCCCGGAGCTCGTCCGAGTCGAGAATCACCACCCGCGCTCCCCTGAGCCCCGAGAGATCGACTTCCGCGGGCTCGATTGGGCCTGGAAGTGCGGAGAGGCGTCCGCCGCTCGTCTCGTGAAACTCGTATTCGAGCGGTTCGGAATGGCCGATGGCGTCTCGCAGGCGGTCGAGAATGAGCTCCATATTGTGGGCGCTCGGGTTCTCGGTCTCGACGACCATTGGCATGCCTTCTACTGCACCCTTCGGGGAGCGGATGCTCAGCAGCCCTGTCTTGGTGTCATTCGATACGAGATCGACCACGTCCTGAAGGTTGTGCTCGTTCAGCTCGCCCGAGACCACACCCGGGCGGTTCGGAACCTCCTCGGCAAGCTCGGTGAGGCGTCTTGCGATCGCGTCGGCGCCAGAGCCCCGTGGAACCACGGCAACAGCCCCGTTCCGAAAGCTCTGTCCGTTGTGTTTCAGAACCGCGTCGTTCGACACCACGGCGACCGGAAGGACGTCCGTCGCCCGGTTTCCCGCCATTCGACGCACGACGCTCGCGCCCGCCCGTACAGCGGCATCACCTACCAATACCACTAGGTCCGGTGCGTAAACGCGAACCGCCTGTTCGAGCTCCGCCGTTGCGCAACCGGCTACGGAGATACCGTGGCGCCGCAACGCCTCCCCCAACTCGGCCTGCATCGGCTCGCCCTGGCCCACCATTAGAATGGTCGGCCGGTGCTCCACTTCCGCCATCGTTACGATGGTGGCTGATTCTGGTCGATTTCGCCAGCTTGGTGCGTCTCCACTTGTTGGCTATGCTCCGCGCCTCATGACCGTTCAGCCAATCGAGTTCCTCCAAGACCATTTTCCCAAGCTATTCGCCCGCGGGGTTGACGTCCTCAAGACCCGCGCGTCAGGCGGTGACGAGCGTGCCCAGCGCATCCTCGATGACGTCGTCGGCGTGACCGGCGCTGCGAGCCTCCAGATCGACGACGACCCACCCGTGGTCCTCTCGGCGAAGGAGGGCGTGCTGAGCGTCGGGGGGGCTCCGGGTGACGGTGTCGACGTGAAAATTGCCGCTTCCCTGCCCGGGAATGCGCTGACACTGCTCCTCGGCGAAGCCGTGAAAGCCGGGGCCCTCGACGACGAGGAAGTCGCCGTTGGCGCGGCGCAAACCGCCTCGAAGCGCTTCGAGGCGGCGCTCGCGGGCCAGCCGATGACCTGCCACGTGACGCTGCGCGGGGTGCCCGACCTCGGCGACGTTCAGGTTCGGGTCGGGTTCAACGTCTCCGAGCCGCCAACGGACCCCGGGTTCACCACCGAGCTTCAATATGGCGACCTCGAAAGCGTCCAGCGTGGGGATCTCACGATGCAGGAGCTGTTCCTCGGCGGGAAGCTCAAGATGGAGGGCGACTATTCGCTCGCGCTCCAGATCGCGATGCAGCTTCTCACCAATCCCCTCTGAACGGACGATCCCCTTCCAGGCGCCCGCTCGGATCTCTTGCTGGGCGTAACTTGCCCGAGCGACCATCGGTTGGATACCCTGACGTTGGTTATCGGGGGATCATGTTCCGGGCTATTGCCAAGAGTCGTTATCTCGTTCCGGGATTTTTGTGCTTCGCGCTCGCCTTCGTGGTCGGGCCCGTTGGCGTATCGTCCGGTGCACTCGTCGGTGCGCAAGCGGCGTCCATCGCTGGCGTCGCGGCAGCCGTTCTTTGTTTGTTCGGGCTGCTGATCATTGCGTCTGGCTTGCCTCCATCGATCGAGGTGGAGGAAGTCGATGCGCAACTGCGCGTGATCTACGGCGAGATCGAATCGGTCGAGACCTCGATCAGTGACAACGTAGGCGCGCTGACCGATGGACTCGGCGAGCAGATGGTCGCCGTCGAAGAAACCGCCCGCGCTCTGAAGTCGATGGCGATCTCCCTTCAGGCCATCAGCGACCGCGTCGATGCCTTGTCATCGAGCACCGAGGAGAGTTCGTCGAGCATCCTGCAGATGACCGCGACGAACCAAGAGGTCGCAGAGAACATGTCCAATCTCGGTTCCAGCGTCCGGGAGACGGCCTCTTCGATCGAGGAGATGACCTACAGCATCAAGGAAGTCGCGCGAAACGTGGACGCGCTGGCCCTGACGGCCGAGGAAACCTCTTCGTCGATGAACGAGATGGACGTCTCGATCGATCAGGTGCAGTCGAACGCGAACGAAACCGCGAGGCTCTCCGAGGAGGTCGCGGCGGATGCCGAGACCGGTGCGGATTCCATCGTCAAGATCACGGACGAGATTCAGCGAATCAAGTCTTCTTCGCTCGAGGCAGTCAGCACGATCTCGAGTCTCGGGGACCGAATCGGAGCGATTGGCGAGATCTTGAA
>Ga0316189_10001728_pt1 | contig 21663 bp, 17 predicted proteins | sample LowCovwburrow_MG_FD_204930 | JGI IMG/M metagenome (GOLD analysis project Ga0316189, IMG submission 204930) | Coastal sediment microbial communities from Maine, United States - Lowes Cove worm burrow | ecosystem: Environmental > Aquatic > Marine > Coastal > Sediment | place: USA: Maine... | reverse complement strand
ACCTGGGTCGGTGGTAGGTACTCGGTTTGGTCTTCAGTATCATTATCAGCTGCGCTTGTTATCGGAATTGAGAAATTTGAAGAGTTCTTATCAGGAGCCGCCGAACTGGATAAGCATTTTTACACAGAACCACTAGAATCAAATGGTTGCTTTCTAGCAGCGATGTTGGACCATTATTATACGAATTTTCTAGGCGTTAAGTCTCGTGCTATTTTTGCTTATGACTTCCGGCTACGCTCGCTTGTAGACTATCTGCAACAGTTAGAGACAGAGAGTAATGGAAAGGATCGACAACGTGACGGAGACCCTGTAGATCAGCAGACCTCACCTGTAGTATGGGGTGGCGTAGGCACCGATGTCCAACATTCAGTATTTCAAATGCTGCATCAAGGTACATCATTGATACCATCGGAATTTATTTTAGTTCGGCTCCCTGACCATGACTTACTTGATCATCATAAGGAGCTCTTGGCAAACGGTTTGGCTCAACCTGCGGCATTATTAGAAGGCCAAGATAAAGTCCAGATTGATAATATTCATGCCCAGGACGAGCTAAGCAATATTGCCAAGAAAGCAAAACTTTTTACTGGCGATCGCCCATCAACAACAATACTGCTAGATAAACTTACCCCTAAGGCCTTAGGGGCGTTATTAGCATTCTATGAGCATCGTACCTTTTGCTTTGGCGTGTTTGCGAATATCAATTCTTACGATCAGATGGGTGTCGAATTGGGAAAACGTTTAGCAATCCAGGTTAAGCCTCTCCTCGACGAATCGCAGCCACAAAAAAACGCGGAGGGTCTCGACCCATCCACGTTTAGTTTGTTAAGGAGACTCTGATTAAGTCAGGTACGTAACAGTTAGTCTAATCTAAACTGAACCTTGGTTGATATTGATGTGCTGCGAACAGCTAATCCCGTAGTTTGGTTTCGAGCTGGAGAGAAGCGCCATTTCTTTACAGATTTTGTCGCAGCGTCATCGAACGTGCCTTTTGGCTCTGATTCAACAACAGTGACATCAGCGGGTCGACCGTCGGTATCAATGACAAACCGGACCTGAACCCAGCCTTCGACACTATTTTTCAATGCTCGTGATGGATAGCGAGGTGCTTCTCGGCTTATGATTTTAGCCGGAATTATCTTTTGAGGCTCCGCTTCAACTTCTTGCGCTACTGGTGCTGCCGTTTCTGCTGCTGTCTCAGCTGCTAATGCAGCTGCGGCCGCTTGTCGCGCTTTGACCTTCGCATTTAATTCTTTTAAACCGTCACGATCAACATTTAAACGTCTAATCAGCGCTGTATATTTGCTAAGGTCTTCAGCGTTTTCAGCATCAAATGCCGTATTGGCAAGCTTCAGTAAACCTGCGCTTAGGGCTTTGACTCGCGGCTCAGAATTTGACTTGCTGATCTTATTGCTCTGCAAAGCCTGAGACACAAGTGAATAGGCATTGTCTTTTGCGGGTGGGGTAAGATTACCTTTCTCAAGCGCTTCATCGATACTAACGATCAAGACTTGCTCAGCTCTCAATGCCGCTGCTGCAGACGATGCGCCTTCTTGTTCCTCACCTAAACGGTCTAAAACAGCCGTGGTTTTGGCGATATCTTCTGCTGAGCCATTCTCCTGAATATCTTTGACGTGAGCTGATATCGCCTCACCGAGGTCATCGGTAAGTTTATCATTATCGAGATTTAGTGGTTCAATCGCGCGCAAAGCTTCAACGGTCTCTAAGGCCTTATCGAAATCAGCTGATGCTACATGTTGGTTGTAAGACGTTCGTAAAGATTCAGCAACCGTTTTGCGACCTTCGTATGCCGTCGGATCGTAAGGATCAATCGCTAACACCTGGTCGTAGTACTCAAGTGCATTATCTCCTTTTGGTGAAATATACCGTCCGTCGAGCATGGCATTTGCCGCTTGCTGATTCAATTCGTTAGTAATCGAAACAGTTGACGCGCTATCTTCAGCAACTTCCGCCGTCTCTTGTAGTGTACTATTCACTACGACTGGCGCAGTGGCGTCGTCGCCGCCCAAGAATAGAAAGGCGACGATGGCAAGTACCACAACGCCAATGCCTGCGTAAATAGCTGGGTTAGTTTTGCGACCGGCAGCGAGTGAGTCGATGCTGGCTTTGTTATCAGCAGGCCCAACACTCATGATGTCTTCGCCTGCTGCTTGCTTGACAACTAATTCGGCGTGTAGCGCATGACCCGATTTAAATGCTAAGAAAATTTGATTTGGACTCACTGGCTTGTTGAAAGCGCGGTATACCAATGGCTGAATATTTGATTTTAGAATCTCGCTAAGTGGATCCTTGTCACCGACTAAAATTAAAACTTGGGTAGGGTCAGCTTGCTTCAGCTTGATTGCCTGATCAATTGCAAGGTCTACCCCGCTCCCGGCACTGTCAATATCAAAGATAATTATGCCATTACCTTCTAGTAGGTCAGAGTTACTTAAAACCTCTCCCACTGACTCTCTCGCGTTGAATTTCTGGTCACTAGCGTTGTTGCCGATTATGGCTTCTACTACAGACGAATCGGCCGATATGACTAGCGCCGAAGGTTTGATATTGTCGTCAGACATGCATCCTCCTAGACTTGATTTTATTGGGGTGTATTGCGGCCTTAACTCGAAAATGCAGCGAGCTGAGGCCATACAATCTATATAGACTCGAACATAATAGCACCACAGTAGTTAATTGCCATCTTGTAATCATTGCAATCAGATAAAAATATTTGTTTTTGCGGTTATTTACAAATTTAGCATGACAGTTGTCGCCTGAGTGTGCTGAAGGAATGAACTTGAGCTTCGCACCTTTGGCTTTAAGCAAGGCTCTTTAATTTTGCTCGGTTTAGCTTCTTTTGATATCGGCTCTGAACTATAGCGCTAACGACGAGTACAGCTAGGATGAAGTAGAATGTTGTTTTAGACATTTGAAGAATTTCGTTCCCAAATAACTTCATATGAGACAGATGGCCACCTTCCGTTAATAACATGACGCCAACTAGAAATAAGATAAACAGGCCAAGTACCTCGTACATACGATTTTTATGCAGGAACTCAGATACGGTATCAGCCAGAACAACCATGAGGATGCCGCCGACGATAATGGCAGACGCCATTATCGGGAAGACATCGGTCACTGCCATGGCACTGAGAATAGAATCAAACGAGAAGACTACATTCATTGCTACGATCCAAAAGATAATAAAGCTTATAGGCTTTGCCTTTCGATCTTCGCTATCCAACTCTTCTAAGCTCATCATGTGTAAAATTTCCTTCATTGCTGTGTAAAGAATAAATGCACCACCGAACAGCACGATTACTGCATGAAGATTGAATGTAGCTTGGAAAATACCTTGCAAATTAATTGAAAATAGAACTTCTTGAAATGCCTGAATCATATTTAACAAAAGGAACAGCAAGACTATACGAAATACAACGGCAAGAATAATGCCCCAAAACCGAACTGACTTCTGCTTGTCGATTGGTGCTCGTTTACTTTCTAGTGAAATGTAGAGTAAGTTGTCAAAGCCAAGTACGGCTTGAAGAGCAATGAGTAAAACTAGGTCAACGAAGTTTCCTAAGGTAAAGAATTCGATCATGATGGTACCTTTATTTAAATTTTGGACTAATATTATTCAGCAATGACTATCGACTAATAATCTTGATATTTATCACCTAGGTGTTTTAAGTGATTTGCCAGTTTAGTGTTTGACCGGCGAAAAAGGGGATAATGGAATCGCCGTTTGACAGAGGTATCTCCTCTGGCATGATCCAAGGCTTGCGCGTTAGTGTTAGCTGTTCGGTGTTGCGTGGCAAGCCGTAAAAATCTGGGCCGTAAAACGATGCGAAGCCTTCTAAATTATCTAAGCAATTGAGATCATCAAAAACGTGGGTATAAAGCTCTAATGCTCCCCATGCGCTATAGCAACCTGCACATCCACAGGCGCTTTCCTTGGTATGTCTAGCGTGGGGTGCAGAATCGGTACCAAGAAAAAATTTAGGTGAGCCGCTAGCCACAACCTCTCGTAAACGTTGTTGGTGTGTATTGCGTTTTAATACTGGCAAACAATAGTTATGCGGCCTAATACCACCGACCAATAAATCATTTCGGTTTAATAAAAGGTGCTGAGGCGTAATCGTGGCGGCGACAGTGTTCGAGGCACTCAACACAAAGTCGGCAGCATCAGCAGTCGTAATATGCTCGAAAACAATTTTTAGCTCGGGAAAGCGATCGTGAATTGGCGCTAAGTGCTGATCTATAAAGAGGTGCTCGCGGTCAAAAATATCTGTTTCGAAATCGGTCACTTCACCATGTATGAGCAGCAACATACCGACTTCGCTCATAGTTTCAAATATCGGATAGAGTGATTCAATCCCGTTTACCGCGGCATCCGAATTGGTTGTCGCACCGGCCGGATAAAGTTTAGCTGCGGGAATGTCGCTGCCAACCGCTTGTCTTATATCATCAGACGTAGTTTCATTGGTTAGATAGAGTACCATCAAAGGATCAAAATCACTGCCTGCAGGCTTGGCAGCAAGAATACGTTGCTTATAGGCTAATGCTTCGGCTCTATTACGAACAGGGGGTACAAGGTTAGGCATCACGATCGCACGTTTAAAGCAACGTGCTGTTGCCGGCACAGTTTCATTGAGCAGTTCTCCATCGCGAAAATGTAGGTGCCAATCATCAGGTTTGGTAATAGTTATTTCAGACATTTGATTTGAGCTAAAAAAGGTTAAGGCAAGTGCTAATTTACCTGTTTAGTGCGTACGGATTTAAGGCTACAATAGCGAGCTTATGTACTTTTGAGTCGCATTTATTGTGATAACACTCTACATCAACAAGTTTAACAAAAAATAAACAGCGAATTCAGGAACATGTCGATCAATATTACTTTCCCAGATGGTGCGGTCAAGCAGTTTGATACTGCAATAACAGGTCTCGAAATTGCCGATGGCATAAGCAGTGGCTTACGGCGTAATGCTGTCGCCATTGAAGTTAACGGTGAGCCATGGGATTTAAGCCGAGAAATCACTAAAGACTCGAGTGTCGCGATTATTACTCGAGATACTGAAGCTGGCCTCGAAGTTCTGCGTCACGATGCGGCACACGTACTGGCTGAGGCGGTTAAAGAGCTCTACCCAGAGACTCAGGTTACTATTGGTCCATCGATTGAAAACGGTTTTTACTATGATTTTGCTCGAGAGGAAGCGTTTACCCCTGAAAATTTAGAACAAATAGAAGCGCGGATGAAAGAGATCGTCAAGCGTAACGAGAAAATCGAGCGCGAAGTTTGGGATCGAACCGAAGCGATTGATTATTTTAATGGCATTGGTGAGACCTACAAGGCTGAGATTATTACCGATTTGCCTGAAGGCGATACCATTACAGCCTATCGTCAAGGCGACTTCTTAGATTTGTGTCGCGGCCCACATCTACCATCAACTGGTATCTTGCGAGATGGATTTAAGCTTACTAAGTTAGCTGGCGCCTATTGGCGTGGCGATTCAAATAATGCACAACTGCAGCGAATCTATGGCACGGCCTGGTCTGACAAAAAGCAATTGAAAGCCTACCTAAAACGCTTAGAAGAAGCTGAAAAGCGTGATCATCGAAAATTAGGCAAAGCTTTAGATTTGTTTCATATTCAAGATGAGGCGCCGGGCAGCGTTTTCTGGCACCCTAAAGGGTGGGCGATTTATCAAGCCGTACAAACCTATATGGCTGAGAAGCAATATCAACGTGGATATCTGGAGATTAAAACACCGCAGCTTGTAGATATCTCGCTATGGGAGAAATCCGGTCATGCTGATAAGTTTGCCGAAAATATGTTTACCCTTAGCAGTGACGATCGAGAGTATGCGGTTAAGCCAATGAATTGCCCGTGCCACGTGCAAGTATTTAATCAAGGGCTAAAGAGTTATCGTGACCTTCCTTTACGTTTGGCTGAATTTGGTTCATGTCATCGTAATGAAATGTCTGGATCACTTCACGGTATAATGCGAGTGCGAAGCTTTGTGCAAGATGATGCTCATATCTTTTGTACCGAGCAACAAGTTCAAAGCGAAGTAAAAGAATTTATTGATTTTCTTCACGTTGTTTATGCGGATTTCGGTTTTGACGAAGTGATTTACAAACTATCTACTCGCCCAGAGCAGCGTGTTGGTAGCGATGAGGATTGGGATCGTGCTGAGCTTGCTCTTGAGCAGGCATTGAACGAAAACCAGCTAGATTGGGAATTACAACCTGGTGAGGGCGCGTTCTATGGTCCGAAAATTGAGTTTTCCCTGAAAGATTGTATTGGTCGAGTATGGCAATGCGGGACAGTGCAAGTGGATTTTTCTATGCCCGGTCGTTTGGGCGCAGAATATATTGCCGAAGATGGTAGTAAGCAAGTTCCGGTTATGGTGCATCGAGCGATTTTAGGCTCGATCGAACGTTTCCTCGGTATCTTGATTGAGCAGCACGCGGGGGCGTTACCCGCTTGGTTAGCTCCTCAACAAGTAATGGTGGCGACTATCGTGACTGATGCGAACGATTATGCCCAAGAGGTCGCGTTAGCACTTCGTAATGCCGGTATGCGTGCTGAAGTAGATCTTCGCAATGAAAAAATTGGTTATAAAGTGCGTGAACATAGCTTGCAAAAGATCCCTGCGATCTTATGTATTGGTAATCGCGAAGCTGAAGATGGTACTGTTGCAGTGCGTCGATTTGGAAGTAAGGCTCAAACGGTAATGCCGCTTGAAGACTTTATTGAGCAATTCGCCTTAGAAATCGAAGAAAAGCAGGTGTTTGAGGCTCAAACAGCCGCCAACGATTAAAATAAAATTATAAATATGGATTTGAACATTACCCCTAAATTTCTCACCCTAGAGAAAGGAGAATAATATGAGTTTAACTAAAAGTATTTTACTAGCAGCCGGAATTGCTGTTGTCGGAACAGGCACCTACTTTGCAACTGTTTCAACCCCCGAGAGTGTTGCACACGCGGCCGATACCTCACCGCTCGATCTTTCTACTGATGCTGCTAAGCTTGGTTACACTTTTGGTGCTCAGATCGCGACTGATATGAAGCGACAAAACCTGCAAGACGACATTAGTATCGAAGCTATGTTTGCCGCATTTGGCGATGTTTTTGCCGATAAAGAGCCTCGTTTGAGTCTTGATGATATGCAGGCGGCACAGCTTGGCTATCAAGCGAAGCAGAAAGCTAAATACCAAGCTGTGGTCGATGAGAATAAGGCTGCCGGTGATGCATTTTTAGCTGAAAATGCTAAAAAATCGGGTGTAAAGACCACCGAAAGTGGTCTTCAATACGAAGTTCTTCGCAAAGGTAAGGGCGCGCAACCAAAGCCAACTGACACTATCAAGGTTCATTACACAGGTACGCTGATTGATGGCACTAAGTTTGACAGTTCTTATGATCGTGGTGCGCCGGCTGACTTCGGTGTGTCGGGTGTAATTCCAGGTTTTGGTGAAGGCTTGCAGCTGATGAAAGAAGGCGCGAAATATCGTTTTACTATTCCAGCTAACATCGCTTACGGCGAGCAAGGCCCAGCGAGCATTGGCCCTAATCAAGCGTTGATTTTTGAAGTTGAGTTAATTGAAGTCGTAACTCAGTCGACAAATAAGAAAGCACCTTAATAATGGAACCGAAACTCACACTCTATTATAGTAAGTACTGTTTTTTCTGTCAGAAGGTGCTGATGTTCCTGAGTGGTAAAGACCTCGACCTGGATTTACGTAATACTTCTGACCGTAATCACGCTCAGGCGCTTATGCAAGGTGGAGGTAAAACTCAAGTGCCTTGTTTAGCTATAGAGCAGGCTGATGGTAGTGTTGAATGGATGTATGAGTCGGACGATATTATCCGTTATTTGAGCTAGCTGTTCGTCACGTAGCTTTTAATATCTATAGAACGTCCAGAAGCCGGTTGCTCACGCAACTGGCTTTTTTATTAGAGCTTATCCCTTAAACAGAGGCGCCTTAAGGAGCCTCTGATTGCCAGTAACCCCGATTTCAAACTGAAAAACCAGTCTCAAGCTAAGAAGGCAACACTAAGTCACGCGCTCACTCATCGACTGTCTTTACCGCCTTACGCCTACGACAACCTGTTCGAACGCGCTATCGCAGCAAACACAATATTGAGTGAAATGGAAAGAGTCGAGCCAATTTGTAACGTTGGCAAATGTTATGCCTATCAAAATGTTGGCTTCAACATGGTCGCGTCAGCAATTGTTGAGGTAGTAAATACAAGTTATACAGATACGGTCGTAAGCCGAGTGTTTGCCCCGCTAGATATGACCGGCGCCTGGTGGAATAAACGCTAACATAATCGATATGTCTAAATGGCTTAGTGCTCAGATGGGTAATTACCCAAATGTTCTTTCTCAGCTTGATTTGGCTAAGTTACATACTCAACAAGTTAAGACGCCCGCCGAGTTGCGCCGGACACGGCACATTGGGCGGGTTAGTGATGCACATTACGGCCTTGCTTGGCCGTATCTATCAGTACGCAGGGCACAAAGTGGTTAATCATTCTGGCACGGTTGAGGGCTATGGAGCGCAAATTGCATTTCTATCAGAAAGGAATGTCGGCATAGTTATGTTGGCCAATTCAAAAACAAAGCAGTTTTGGAATATTTTGCCGACTTTTCTGGAGCATGAGCCAGGATTAAAAAGCTCAAAGTGAGTTTTATTTGAGTTAACTGAGATAATCGTTTGACCTTGCTTAAGATCGCAAAACACCGGAACCGATAACAAGTAACTTGCAAAAAAAAGCTCTCGCGACTGCGAGAGCTCAGATAGCGTTGGCTAACCGTACAACTAAATCAAACTGCTTGGCTTAACAAAATCTAAACCTTGTGCTTGGGCAACGGCTTCATAGGTTAACTTGCCTTCGTGCACGTTTAATCCGTTTAGAAGATGATGGTCTTGTTGCATGGCTTTTTTCCAGCCTTGATTTGCGAGGCTAAGTGCAAATGGCAGGGTTGCGTTATTGAGCGCGTAGGTCGAGGTCTGGGGAACCGCGCCGGGCATATTGGCGACGCAATAATGTACCACTCCGTCAACCACAAATGTTGGCTCTTGAAAAGTGGTTGGTCTTGATGTTTCTAAGCAACCACCTTGGTCAATCGCGACATCCACGATTACTGAACCAGTTTTCATCGACTTGATGATTTCACGAGTGACTAACTTGGGAGCATTGGCACCCGGCAATAGTACTGCGCCAATGACTAAGTCGGCTGAAGCGCAGTGGCGTGCGATCGTTTCTTTGGTTGAGTATAAACAATTAACACGACCACCAAATTCAACGTCTAACTGACGCAAGCGGGGAATTGAGCGATCTACAATGGTTACATTGGCGCCCATGCCTTTAGCGATATAGGCGGCGTTCTGACCAACAACGCCTCCGCCAATTACGAATACGTCGGCTGGTTCAGTACCTGGAACGCCGCCCATCAATACACCGCTACCACCTTGTGCCCGCTCTAGGCAATGTGCGCCGGCTTGTGCCGATAGGCGGCCAGCGACTTCACTCATGGGCGCGAGCAAAGGTAGGGAGTTGTTTGGCCCTGTAACGGTTTCATAGGCTACCGCTGTGACACCAGATTCCAAAAGTGCTGCGGTCTGGGCTGGGTCTGGAGCAAGATGCAAATAAGTGAATAGCAACTGGCCTTTGTTGAGCTGTGAACACTCAGTGGGTTGAGGCTCTTTTACTTTAATAATCATGTCGCTTTCGGCAAAAATCGACTCGGCTGAGTTAGCAATCGTTACGCCTAGGTTTCGGTAAACATCATCACTTAAGCCAATGCCGGCCGCCGCACCTGCCTCGATAGTCACTTCATGACCGTGCGCTATCAACTCATGAGCACTCGCTGGGCTTAGGCCTACACGGTACTCGTGATTTTTAATCTCTTTAGGTACACCAATTTTCATCTTCGAATCCTCATTTTTGGGGCTATTTTGTTATACAGCTATGTTCTGATAATACTGCTGAGTTTGAAGCTGTTTAAGCCAATATCTAGTTATATTTTGCTTTATGCAGTAAAATTTCATTATATTGATGTAGATGACAGTGATTTTTACTCTAATTAATGACCTAGGCAGATAGAAGTGTTATGCAAGAACGTGTCCCACTAGACAAGTATGACCGCAATATCCTCAGTGTGTTGCAGCACGATGGACGAATTTCATTTACCGACCTTGGTAAGCGAGTTGGCCTAACCACTACTCCTTGCATCGATAGGGTGCGTAAGCTTGAGAGGGAGGGTTATATCAAGGGCTATTCAGCTCGGCTTAGCGCTAAACAATTAGATCGCGGATTGGTGGTGTTCGTGCAAATCAGTCTCGACCGTACCAGTAAGAAAACGTTTGAAGACTTCCGACGCTCTATTCAGAAAGTGCCATCAGTGCAAGAGTGTTATTTAGTAACAGGAAGCTTTGATTTTTTGGTAAAGGCACGTATTAGCGATATGTCCGCTTATCGTGATCTACTGGAAGGAGAGCTATTGAACCTACCAGGTGTTAAAGAATCTACTAGTATTGCAGCAATGGAGATCGTGAAAGAAACGCTTGAGATCAATTTCTAGCCAAATTGCACTGTATTGGTGCATATCAGTCTTATCTGAACTATATTGGTGCGACACGTTGCACTGCCTCGGCATGAAAGACGGTTTTAGGCTTGTTTATAGTCAATTTTGCCTTGAATAAGTTGGCATGATATTTGCTATAATTTTATCGCTGAATAAACTCAGCGATAAAGCAATAGGCAATCTCAGTGTTTAATTTATAGAAGTTACGCAGATATTAAAACGTTAAATATCTGGGTGTGCGCCTAAACGCTTAGAGATTCGTCGTTAATGAGTGCGTAATCAAACTGCAGTGCGTTACGCGCCCGACTAAATTTAATCCATATTTTGAGGAAAGGTAATGTCAGTTTCAGACGTACTAAAGCAGATAAAAGATGAAGATATCAAGTATATCGACCTTCGTTTCACCGACACGCGCGGTAAAGAGCAACACGTAACGGTACCTACATCAGTAGTCGATGAGGATACGTTTTCAGAAGGCAAGATGTTTGACGGTTCTTCAGTCGCCGGTTGGAAAGGAATTAATGAATCAGACATGATACTTATGCCTGATGCTGAGACAGCTGTTCTTGATCCGTTCTTCCAAGATAAAACACTTAATATTCGCTGCGACATCATAGAGCCTAGTTCTATGGCTGGTTACGAGCGAGACCCTCGCCAGATCGCAAAGCGTGCAGAAGCCTATCTTAATGAGACCGGTATCGGCGATACAGCTTACTTTGGCCCAGAAAATGAATTCTTCGTTTTCGACGATATTCGCTATTCTACCGATCCTCGAGGGACTTTCTTCGAGATTGATTCTGAAGAAGCGTGCTGGAACTCTGACAAATCTTACGATAGCGGTAACATGGGGCATCGCCCAGGTTTGAAAGGCGGTTATTTCCCAGTACCTCCAGTAGACTCGTTGCACGACTTACGAGCTGCAATGTGCCAATCAGCAGAAGCTATGGGCTGCCCAACCGAAGTGCATCATCATGAAGTAGCAACCGCCGGCCAATGTGAGATTGGCACTATCTTCAATACGTTGGTTAAAAAAGCGGACGAAGTGCAAATTTTCAAATATGCAGTTCACAACACGGCTCATATGTTTGGCAAAACCGCTACGTTTATGCCAAAACCAATCGTTGGCGACAACGGTTCAGGTATGCACGTTCATCAATCAATCTTTAAAGGCGGAGAAAATATCTTTGCTGGCGACGGCTACGGTGGATTGAGCGAAACCGCGTTGTTTTACATCGGTGGTATCTTTAAGCACGCAAAAGCAATCAACGCCTTTGCAAATGCCTCTACCAATAGTTACAAGCGTTTGGTGCCAGGGTTTGAAGCGCCAGTATTACTCGCTTATTCTGCACGTAACCGATCTGCTTCGTGTCGTATCCCGTATGTGACTAACCCTAAGGGTCGTCGTATCGAGATCCGTTTCCCTGACTCAACGGCTAACCCGTATCTAGCATTCGCGGCTATGCTAATGGCTGGTATTGATGGAATTAAAAACAAGATTCACCCTGGCGATGCGGCTGATGAAGATTTGTACGAATTGCCTGCGGCTGAGCAAGCGAAAATCCCGACTGTTGCGGCAGGCTTGGATTACGCTCTTGACGCTTTAGATAACGATCGCGAGTTCCTAACTGCTGGCGGCGTATTTACCGATAGCGCGATTGACGGTTACATTGAGCTTAAGCAAGCTGAGGTTGATGCTTTGCGTATGGCTACTCACCCGATAGAGTTCGAGTTGTCTTATAGTTGCTAGTTTAGATGATAGGAAGCGCCTCGAGAGATCGAGGCGTTTTTTTAAACGTGGATGCACTATTTTGGTGCAATTTGTCGGGATTTGTACTTTATCCTGACGTTAGATAATGAGTTAAGAAAAAAGGTCGATCAAAAAATGAGCTGTCGAAGTAAGCCATGAACTTTGCATCCCTAATCGAAAGCTTAGAATGCGCGGTAATTCTAATTGACTGTCGAAGTAAGATTCAGTTGGTCAACATCTCTGCGGAAACGCTATTCTGCCAGAGTCGTCGAAACCTGGTTGGGCAGTCGTTTGCAAGCTTGATCGCGGATCAGTCTGTCGAGAAGTGTATTCGAGAGTGCCTAGACAGCAATGCTCAATACACTCTGCGTGAGGTAGCTCTGGTTGTAGCCGGGAAGGAAACTCTCGTCGATATGACTCTATCAGGTGTCACTAATATAGAAGGTATAAAACCATCGGTACTGGTTGAACTTAACGTCATTAATCGTATTTCAAGGTTTATGAAGGAGAAAAACCAATTGGAGCGTCAACAGGCGTTTAGATTGATGATGCGAGGTCTGGCGCACGAAATCAAAAACCCCTTGGGCGGAATTCGTGGAGCTGCGCAATTACTTGATCGAGAGTTAGTCGAACCTTCACAGCAGGAGTTGACAGATATTTTAATTAAGGAGGCTGATCGTTTAACGCGCCTGGTAGACCGAGTAATGGGGTCTCGGCAACAACTTAAGCCGCAGGTATTAAATATTCACGAAGTTCTAGAGCATGTACTTCATTTGGTATCGGTGAAGTCGACCGAGCAGATTATTGTCGAGCGCTTTTATGACCCTGCATTACCTGAAATAAAAATTGATAAAGAACAAATGATTCAGGCGGTGCTGAATATAGTTGGTAACGCCATTGAGGCTCAGCAAGGCCTTGCAAGAATTAAACTTGGCTTTAATACACAATTTGAACGTTTTGTGACCTTGAATCAGCAAATGCATCGCCAAGTTTTAAAGATAAAAATTTGGGATAGTGGCCCCGGTGTGCCGTCAGAAATACGTAATAATTTATTTGATCCGCTTATAACTGGAAGGCCTGAGGGCACCGGCCTGGGATTGTCTATTACCCAAGAAATTGTTCAGCGCCATAATGGAGTTGTACAACTAGAGGATCATCATGGCAAAACCTGCTTCTCGGTTTATCTACCCTACACAAATGATGAATTACGCACGCGTGGAGAATAAGTATGCATAAAGTTTGGATAGTAGATGATGATTCATCGATTCGTTGGGTGTTAGCCCGAGCGCTGCGAGCTGAAGGTTTTGACGTAACCGACTTTGAAGATGCGGAATCTGCATTAATTCATCTTCAGCAAGACGCGCCTGAGGTGTTAATGACCGATATTCGCATGCCGGGAATGAGTGGCCTGGAGCTGGCAAAAATTTTACAGCAGCAGCACTCCAGTATCCCAGTAATTATAATGACCGCGCATACTGACCTCGATAGTGCCTTAGCCAGTTACGAAAGTGGTGCATTTGAATATTTGCCTAAGCCATTTGATTTAGATGAAGCGGTCCGTTTAGTGCTGCGGGCGACCGAACCTAAAGGCGGTGAAATAATTCATGAAGATGAGTTTAGCGAAGAGGTTGATATCATTGGCGAAGCTCCTGCCATGCAAGAAGTGTTTCGAGCGATTGGTCGTTTGGCTAAATCAAATATTAATGTAATGGTTTGTGGCCAGTCAGGCACTGGTAAAGAGCTGGTGGCGAATGCATTACATCATCATAGTCCAAGGGCCGCCAAGCCATTTGTGGCGATTAATATCGCCGCTATTCCTGCTGAGTTACTCGAATCGGAATTATTTGGCCATGAGAAAGGTGCCTTTACGGGTGCGCAAGCGCTTCGCAAAGGTCGCTTTGAGCAAGCTGATGGCGGCACACTTTTTCTTGATGAAATCGGCGAAATGAGTGCCGACTTGCAGACTCGTTTGTTGCGGGTGCTGTCCGATCGTAGGTTCTACCGCATTGGCGGACGTGACCTATTGTCGGTTGACGTTCGTGTGCTGGCGGCAACTAATCGTGATTTAGAAAAACAGGTTGAACAAGGACACTTTCGTGAAGACTTGTATCATAGATTAAACGTTATTCGGATTGATATTCCTTCTTTGCGAGAGCGCTCAGAAGATGTGCCGTTGTTAGCAAAGCGTTTTCTACGCGCCAGTGCTGAAGAACTAGAAGTTGAAATGAAAGTATTATCTGACCCAGCATTAGTGCAAATGATGGCCTATGACTGGCCTGGTAATGTTCGCCAATTGGAGAATATGTGTCGCTGGATTACTGTCATGGCACCGGCTAAATCCGTTAGTGTTGAAGATTTACCAAAAGAACTTAAGGGGGAGGCAACTGAGACGAGTGCACAGGATTGGGAATCTGCGTTAGCAAAATTGGTGCGTCAAAAACTTAACATGGGACAGCATGATGTTTTAGAAGATCTGCTAAAGCGTTTCGAAGGCGTAATGCTAAAGGTAGCCTTGGATCATACCGGTGGACATAGACAAAATGCAGCTAAGTTGCTCGGTTGGGGTCGAAATACACTTACTCGTAAGCTCAAAGATTCTGGCTTGGACTGAGTGAGGCTTCGGTAAGGACGATAAGGGCAACTATTTGTTTATCAGTGTTTGATGGGCCAGCAGCTCGGGTATAATATTCTCAGACCTCAGATTGATGTATCTTTGCTTGCCAAGAAAATGAAAAAACTAAAAGAAATCACACTTATTCTTATTGCCGTCGCCTCTGTGTCGGCTAGTGCCATAGTGACGGCACAAACGCGTTACGTTACCGACGACTTTAAGGTCATGTTACGTACAGGCCCAAGCGTTCAAAATAAAATTGTAGACTCACTTAATAGTGGCACTCAACTAGAGGTGCTGCGCGAAGATGCGGGTAACGGTCATAGCCAAGTACAAACTAGTAGCGGCACGATTGGTTACGTGTTAACGCGTTTCTTGAGCGACAATCGTTCAGCACGTAGCCGATTAAAATACCTCGAAAGTCAATTGCAGCAATTGCGTTCTAAGCCGGGCGAGTTACAGACATTGTTGGCGACGTCACAAGATGAGAACCAGCTATTGATTGAGCAAAACACACAATTGACTAATCAATATACAGCTGTGTCACAGGAGTTAGCGCAAATTAAAGCGGTCTCGGCTGATGCTGTTAACTTGTCGCAGCGTAGTGCCAAATTAGAAACCGAGGTTCAGCAATTATTATTGCAGCTCGACGATATTCGAATACAGAACGAGGTTCTCAAAGATCAAAGTTCCAAACGTTGGTTTGTATTAGGTGTTGGAGCAATACTGATTGGTTTGCTGTTAGGGTGGATTCTTTCGATTGCACAGAGGCCGAGGCGCCAATCCTGGGGAGCTTGATGGGCGGCGTGGCCTGACCTGATCTTGTTTAGATGATGTACTTCGCTCTAGCCCTAGCCATGAAGTCAACTAGTTATAAGTCAACTTGGCTTGGCAGGCATCATTGCTGATAGTGTCGTTCTCGGTTTTTGTTTCATCTATTATAAGCTTCTTAAAAACATTCTTTATCGTTAGTCATTATGGATTCATTCAAACAGCTAGGTCCTCAGTTGCTACATCTTTGGACAAACTTGTCGGCCTTGGAACAGTCGGTGCTGGCGATAATATCCACAATACTGATATTTTACCTAGTGCGCTTTGTGCTGTTGCGCCGTCTTGAAGTCTTAGCGGCTAAAACAGACAATGATTTCGACGACCGGTTGATACATTTTTTGAAGCAGTTTCTATGGTTAGCTGCACTCTTTAGCGGCTTAGTATGGGTGCTGAAAATTAATGGTATTCAGGTCGGCCCAGTGCTCGCAGGCGCAGGTATCTTTGGTATTGCTATCGCACTAGCCGCGAAGGAAACCTTGGCTGATATTTTGGCTGGTATTTTCCTAATAGCCGATCGTCCCATTCGAATTGGAGATCGCATTATGATCGACAGAATTGGCAAGCATTGGGGAGGGTGGGGTGATGTTGTTGACATCGGCTTGCGGCGCACTACGATTCGCAATACTGATGGCGTAGTTGTTAATTATCCTAACTCTGTACTCGCAGCCTCGACGATTAAGAATTTTTCGATTGACCCGCAACCGGTTCGTGCCCGAGTAAGGTTTCAAACAGACTACAGTGCTGATCCGGCGCTAGTAAAGGAAAAAGCCAAAGCGGCGATTGAGCGAGTTGATGGCATTATTGACGGCACCACTACTATTGTCATTCGATCCATCTGGGACGATGACCAAGGCCATATGTTGTCGGGCGTACTTTATGAAGCGCGTTATCGCTTAGTCGACGTTACTACTAGAACCACTTTAAGGTCGACCGTGCTAGAAAGCCTAATTCAAGAGTTTCACGAAAACGATATTCCAATGGCTGCGATGCCTATTAGGAAGGTATAAATCATGATCATTGATCTACGCAGCGACACCCTTACTCAGCCTTGTGATGCGATGCGTCAAGCGATGGCAAAGGCCGAGGTTGGTGATGATGTTTACGGTGAAGACCCAAGCGTTAATCGTCTTGAGATGGAACTAGCTGAGCGTGCCGGACATGAAGCGGGTCTGTTTTTTCCTAGCGGCACGCAGAGTAATCTAGTCGCGCTTCTCACTCATTGTCAGCGTGGAGATGAATACATCGTGGGGCAAAACGCACACACTTATAAATACGAAGGGGGTGGCGCGGCCGTATTGGGTAGTATTCAGCCACAGCCAATTGAGCATGACGAGGATGGGACAATACCCTTAAGTAAGATCGAGGCTGCGGTTAAGGCTAACGACTTTCATTTCGCCAAATCAAAATTGCTAGCCTTGGAAAATACCATTGGCGGCAAGATAATTGCACAGAATTATATCGCCCAAGCCAAGGCCTTAGCGCAAAAGCATTCACTATTGCTTCACCTCGATGGTGCACGCGCGTTTAATGCGGCCGTTGCTCAAGGGCTTGAGTTGGCTGAGATAACAAGTCAATTTGATTCGGCGTCATTGTGCCTGAGTAAAGGCTTAGGTGCTCCAGTGGGGTCGGTGTTGGTGTCTGCAAAGCCAGTCATTGATGAAGCGCGACGCTGGAGAAAAATGGTCGGTGGTGGTATGCGCCAAGCAGGTATTTTGGCGGCGGCGGGCTTATACGCGATTAATAATAACGTCGCTCGATTAGCAGATGATCATGCTCGAGCGAAACGTTTGGCTGACGGACTGCAAGGCATCGATGGCTTAAGTGTTGTCGGCGGTAAGGCGCACACTAATATGGTTTATTTGTCCACTGCATCATCGGTAAGCAGCGATTTTCTAGCCTATTGTTGTAGCCAGGGCTTATTGTTTAGCGGAGAGCCGTTATCCCGCCTAGTAGTTCATAGCGGTGTCGACGATTTGATGATCGAAAATGCAATCACTATTATTCAGACGTTTTTCGAATAAGTAGAAATTTAATGTAAGTCGGCTGACTCGAGAGAATTGCACTATTGAATTAAGGTGAGCCCAGTATTAATTGGTATTTAATATGCAGATGTGTATCATATGATCCATAATACTGTCAGTCAGACAGACACGGACAAAGTTTCATTAGTGGTGATGTATGGAAGTTAGATTGTTTTATCTAGGGGTTAGCTTGTTCCTAGGCCTTGTTGTTAGTTTTTCAGCCTCGGGCGCAAAGTTTCAATCAGTGTATTCGCTTAAACATTTGGGCAAGCAGCAAGACGCTGATGGCAATTCGTTTGAGCGGGTACAAGTTAGGTGTAACACTGGGCCAGAGTTAAGGTATTTACATCGCGATGACACTACCGAAGGTTGGTGTGTTAATGGCAATACTACGGAGTGCTTTAAAGCACGTCTTGATGCGGCTACTAAAGCTTGTAGTACTGACAAGAACGCAATTACTGCACCTGCTACGGCTAAGCAACCGAATGCAGAAAAGCTTCGAAAGCAAGCTGAACGAGACGCCTTGCAGAAGGAGTTGGTGATAAATCAACAGAAGAAAATCGAGCTTCGAAGTCGACGACTTGAGTTGAGAAAGCGCCAGTTAGAGCTACAAGCTCAACTAGACAGTAATTAGGAGATTGGTAGAACAGCTAGTTTTAGATTTACTCTGATGCGTTTATACCGTTACTGTTGCACTAAAACTTTGCTTTTAGCGGCTATCATTTCATAGGCTATTAAATATTCTTTCGGGCTATTTCGGACATTAGCTGTGCGTGGCTATCAGCGTCGTTTAAACATGGAATATAGCTATAGTGTTCTCCGCCAGCCTCGATGAAGTATTGTTTATTTTCACCCTCAATCTCTTCAAGTGTTTCTAAGCAATCTACACTGAAGCCTGGGCAAACGATATCCACTGATTTGATGCCTTGCTGAGGATAAGCCTTTAAGGTTTCGCTGCAATAAGGTTGAAGCCACTCCTCGGCGCCAAAGCGCGACTGGAACACAAGTTGCCATTCCTCGTCTTCGAGTTTGAGGTAATCTGCGATGCGCTGAGCGCTATTAGCACATTGAGACTGATACGGGTCTCCACGAGTAATATACTTTTGTGGGACACCGTGAAATGACATAAGCAGTTTTTGATTACGTCCATTAGTTTTCCAGTGATGTAAAATCGAATCACCAATGGCCTTAATGTAGTTGTTGTAGGAATAGTAATCACTTACGAAATTCAAGCTCGGAACCCAGCGTTGCTTGCTTAAAGCTTTGCCAATAGCATCAAAGGTTGAGCCGTTAGTGGCACCACTGTATTGGGGATAGAGTGGTACGACGATGATCTTGCGCACGCCTTTTTTATGCAAAGCTTGTATTTTCTCTTCGACGCTAGGGTGCCCATAGCGCATTGCCACCTCGACCTCAAAGTCATCACCTAGTATTTCTGCTGTTTTATCCCCAAGGCTTAGGCTGTTGGTCATTAGTGGTGAGCCGTCCTCAGTCCAAATTTCACGATATGTGGCGGCACTTTTGTGAGATCGAAAATTGACAATAAGCCCTTTTACCAAAATTAGGCGTAACAAGCTCGGTAGTTCAATTACCCGTGGGTCCATTAGGAATTCACCTAAGTATTTCCGCAAACTGGGGCAAACCGGTCTGTCCGGTGTGCCGAGGTTTATTAGCAATACACCAATTTTAGAATTGCTGTTGGCGATATCGTGTTCGGTTCCGAAGTATTTCATTAGGCTATTTTTAAAGGTCAGAGCGGTGCTAAGATTATGTTAATAACTGTTGATTTCTTGTGGTTGCCTTATATCTGTTGTGATATTAAATCTGCTAACAGCCGAGCCGAACTCGCCCGACCTAAATTAGAAAGTCGCGATCGCAAGCAATATAGGTACTTGATTATACTCCTATAGAAAGTAGCTAAGCTTTAAAAACACCGTGATACTTGAACTCGGTCTAAATAATTCGTTGTTATGCTGACAACTTGGTTACGAACGAGCCGAAGCGCCTCTTTGATGGGAGGGTGCCTCATTTTGTTAGTCTGCGTTTGAATGGCTTAGGCATCTCCTGTCACTTTCATATCAGGACGTATATGTGTATTGGCGAAGTCGACCATACGTTTTAGTGAGCGTTCAGCCTCTGCGCGAATAGTTTCGTCGATCAGAATTTCATTGCTGCCGGTGTTGAGCACTTTTTCGAGACGTTGGAGGTCGTTCATTTTCATCCAAGGGCATCGCGCACAACTCTGGCAAGTAGCGCCACTCCCAGCAGTCGGCGCAGCAATAAACTCTTTATCAGGTGAGTATTGCTTCATTTTGTGAAAGATACCGTCTTCAGTCGCCACGATAAATTTTTTATTAGGTAGTTCGCGTGTTGCATTCAAAATCTTACTGGTAGACCCAACCACATCAGCTAAGTCGACCACACTCATCGGTGATTCCGGATGTACCAGTACAGCTGCATCGGGGTGCTGCCGCTTCAAATCCAGCAGTGTTTCAGCTTTAAATTCTTCATGCACTATGCACGAACCTTGCCACATGATCATATCAGCGCCGGTTTCTTTTTGAATGTAACCGCCTAAAAACCTATCGGGCCCCCAAATGATTTTCTCACCTTTGTCGCGCAAGTAGGTGCATATCTCAAGAGCAATTGATGACGTAACGACCCAGTCTGCACGGGCTTTGACGGCGGCGCTGGTATTTGCATAGACCACCACTGTTCGGTCTGGGTGTTGGTCGCAAAAAGCTGAAAACTCATCGATTGGGCAGCCTATATCCAGCGAGCATTCAGCGTCGTTGTCCAGCAATAGCACTCGCTTCTCGGGGCTAAGAATCTTGGAGGTTTCAGCCATGAACTTCACACCAGCGACAACGATTGTGCTGGCTTTATGCTCATAGGCATAGCGTGCCATTTCGAGAGAGTCTGATACAGTACCTCCACTTTCTTCGGCCAAGTCTTGGAGGTCTTCGTCAACGTAATAGTGAGATACTAAAATAGCGTCTTGATCCTTCAGTTGCTTTAGCAGCTTGGCTCTTAGGTCCGAATGTGCTTTATCGCCGAGTGAGCTGTGTGTGATAGAGCGCGCAATCGCAGCGGTCTTGTTAATCTCTGTTTCGAGTCGTTTCGGAACATCTAGCGCTTTGGACATCTTGCTCTCCAGTTAATGCAATTGATCTATTCTGATCGTATCACAGCTTGCTTAATTACATATTACGCCCCACAAAAAGCCACTGCGAAACAGTGGCGTTATGTGGCACTTCAGCCTGCAATAGATTCTAAAATGGTTTAGGGATACTAAGGCCTGCCTTTTTAACAGTTTTCTTGGTAACTTTCTTGCTTACCTTTTTAGCGACTGCTTTATTAGTGACTTTCTTGGCCGTTTTTATCGGAGCGGCTTTTTTGGTAACTTTCTTGCTTACCTTTTTAGCGGCTGATTTATTAGTGGCTTTCTTGGCTGTTTTTATCGGAGCGGCCTTTTTGGTAACTTTCTTGCTTACCTTTTTAGCGGCTGCTTTATTAGTGGCTTTCTTGGCCGTTTTTATCGGAGCGGCCTTTTTGGTAACTTTTTTGCTTACCTTTTTAGCGGCTGATTTATTAGTGACTTTCTTGGCCGTTTTTATCGGAGCGGCTTTTTTGGTAACTTTCTTGCTTACCGTTTTAGCGGCTGATTTATTAGTGGCTTTCTTGGCCGTTTTTATCGGGGCGGCTTTTTTGGCAACTTTTTTGCTTACCTTTTTAGCGGCTGATTTATTAGTGGCTTTCTTGGCCGTTTTTATCGGAGCGGCCTTTTTGGTAACTTTTTTGCTTACCTTTTTAGCGACTGCCTTATTAGTGACTTTCTTGGCCGTTTTTATC
>Ga0316189_10001727_pt1 | contig 21664 bp, 14 predicted proteins | sample LowCovwburrow_MG_FD_204930 | JGI IMG/M metagenome (GOLD analysis project Ga0316189, IMG submission 204930) | Coastal sediment microbial communities from Maine, United States - Lowes Cove worm burrow | ecosystem: Environmental > Aquatic > Marine > Coastal > Sediment | place: USA: Maine... | reverse complement strand
ATAGAGAGGCTGAGCGCTATAAACGATTAGGTGTATTTAGATACTAAATTCTCTTTTTTCAGTGGCTTATTACGACGATGAGTTTTATTCGCGACTAGTTCGAGTTTCCGTAGAGGCATACTGGCCGTTAGACCAGACCATCAGCAGAACAGCTAGCCTTCAGTTGTGGTTGGGGGACGTAGTTGAGGTGATCTCGATGTGTTAGATTGTCGCTACGCGCCTGTAGCTCAACTGGATAGAGTACCGGCCTTCGAAGCCGGGTGTTGGGGGTTCGAGTCCCTCCAGGCGCGCCATATAGCCAAAAAGCCGTTGGGTATAACCCGGTCGCCAAATCTTCCACCCCTGCTAGAGAAGGGTTCTATTCCCCACGCAACGGCATGAGGACCGTATAGTCCAGATCGAGCACCACGTTATCGTAATAACGGCGCCTACCATCCACCTCCGACATGGGATCGGCGATCTTTTCACTCTCCAGATTCTTGATGCCCAGGGTACGCAGACGCAAGGCACCCATGTCGGAGCGACCCGGCAACGTCCACTTGTCCAGTATTTCGCTGTAGGCGTAAAAAGTGTCGCCGGCAAACGAGGGATTGCAATGAACCCCGCCGTTGATGGCGGCAATGCTCAGCGCGTTGGCCAGGCCATTAAAAGACAAGGCGCGACAGATCGAAATGACATGCCCACCATACATCAAGCGCTGTCCAAAGCGTGACGGCCGCATGAGGTGCTCTTCGAAATGGAGCCGTGCATTATTCTGATAGAGTTTGGTGGCAAGGGTATGGTCGGATGCATCGACGGTCATGCCGTTGATGTGGTCGATGCGCTCCCCTATCAGATAGTCTTCCCACAGGTGGGGAGAGCCGGTGGCGGCGGTATCGTAGTCGCTGAGATCCAACCCGTTGGGCAGCGGCAGGTCCTCTAGCGCCACATGCTCGGGAAGTATCGGCATAACCGGGTCCGGTGGCGGGGACGCGGGATCCCGTTTGTGCACCATCACCCAGCGCGTCCAGCTCAACACCTGATCTCCGTGCTGATTGTAGGTTATGGAGCGCACGTAGACGTTTCCGTTTTTTCCACTGGAATTTTGTTTGAGCCCGATCACCTCGCTTTCTGACCGCAGGGTGTCTCCTGGAAAAACTGGTTTGTGGAAGCGCACGTCCGCGTAGCCGAGATTGGCAACTGCGTTTAAAGAGACATCCCCGACGGTCTTTCCAAAGGCAACATGAAACACCAGCAGATCATCCACCGTTTGCCGCCGAAGACCCAGTGCCTGGGCAGTGGGACTGGAGCAATGCAGCGGAAAACGGCTGCCGGTAAGGGCGATATAGAGTGACATATCCCCTTCCGTCAGGGTGCGCGGCGTGCCGTGCACCAACCGTTGGTGCAGCCGAAAGTCTTCGAAGAAATTACCGGGATACTGCTTCGACATAGACCTCGTTCTCCTGCCCAAAGGCCTCATTGCGTTGGCGAATTGCTTCATGCAGCGCAATACAGCGCCGGGCCAGAATCAGCTCCGACGGCTGCAGCAGCCTACTCTCCATTACCACATAGGAACGCCCTGCCGCCATGGCCTCTTCCATCAGCCGGATGATTTCCCGTTTTTTCACCACATCCTTGGGCTTGGGTGAAAAGGCATCGTTGGTATAGGCGAGTTGAGCCGGATGGATAGCGGCCTTGCCGTCGAATCCGAAATCGCGGCTCTGGCGGCAGGCGTATTCGCAGGCGTGAGGATCCGTGAGGTCCAGGTGCGCCCCATCCACCACACTGATATCAGCGGCCCGCGCTGCCAGTACCACCATTGCAAGACTGGCAAAAAGTCCCGTCCGGTCGGAAGAGGGCGGCAACCGCATACGGGTCATCAGGTTGGCGTTGCTGACCACCAGACAACTGAGACGGTCGCTGGCCGTGGCGATCTCCTTGACATTGAGCACCGCCAGGGGTGTCTCGATCATCACCATCATTGGCAGATGGCTACCGCCGGCCTGATCCAGACGCTCCTGCGCCATTCTTACCTCCTCGGCCGAATCGATCTCGGTAAAGAGCACCCCGTCGATTGGCTGCCGGCAGGCAAATGCCAGGTCATCCTCCACCCAGGGTGAGTCCAGGGGGTTCACCCTTATAATCAACTCCTGGCCCTGAAACGCCGCCTGTTGCAGAAAGGATTCCAGTTTTTTTCTCCCCCGTTCCTTGAACTGGGGAGAAATCGATTCATGCAGATCGTAAACAAGGGCATCCGTCGGCAGGCCGGAAGATTTCGCCAGGTGCCTGTCCAGGTCGGCGGAAACATAGAGCAGGGTTCGACGGGGGCGTATTTTCGAACTCTCAACCCGCTCCCTATCCTCGATATCACTCCCCTTGGTCTGTCCCGTTTCGATCTGTTTTTTCAGATGGCTGCGGATTACCTTGCCGTTCTTGGTCCGTGGATAGCCCTCCATCAGGTGAATGAGCTTCGGCCGCTTATAGCCGGCCAGATGCTCCTCGCCGAAACGCAACAACTCGTCTCCACTGACATTTGCCCCGGGATAGAGAACGATGCAGGCAGCAACCAGGGTTTTCTCGTGCCCGATATCCTGACCGATGGCGACGCAGTCGGCCACCACGGGGTGGGTTTTCATCACCCGCTCTACCTCGTGAGGCGAAACCCGGTAGCCGAAGGTGTTGATAATGTCATCCCGGCGGCCCAAAAACCAGATATACCCATCCTCGTCCAGGCGGGCATAGTCACCGGTTTGAAACCAGCCATTGGTGAATACCTTGTCGGTCTCTTCGGGCAGATTCCAGTAACGCAGAAAGAGTCCCGGGTCGGTCTGGGGAATGCAGATCATCCCCTCCTCCCCGTCCGGCACCTCACTCTGATCGGCATCCAGCAAGGCGACCTCGTGTCCAGGCTGGGGAAATCCGGCGGAGCCGGGCCGGATTGGCCGAAAGATATTCTGCGAAATGTAATAAGAGAGCTCCGACATACCGATCGCCTCGTATACTTCCATACCAAAGCGGTCACGCCAGGCGCTGAGCATTTCATCAGAGAGATGTTCGCCCGCGCTCATGCAGTGGCGCAGACTTGGCACATCCCGCTGTGAATATTCAGTCTTCTGAATGATCTGCCGGTAGATAGTGGGAACACCAACGAAGATGGTGCACTGGTGCTTGGCAATCAGTCGAGGCCAGAGGCTGGCGTGGTTCTTCCCCTCGTGCACAATAACCGTCTTCCCGTTGTAGAGGGGATCCATCAGCCCGGAGCCCAGCACGTAGGTCCAGTTGAACTTTCCTGAGTGCATGATGCGGTCGCCCTCCTGGAAATCAAACCAGTGGGTGCGTGCCGGGGTGCGGCCGAGCATGGCCCGATGGGCATGGAGCACCCCTTTGGGGTGCCCGGTGGTGCCCGATGTATAGACCAGATAAGCGGCTTCATCCGCCCGGGTTTGGCGACTCGGCTCCCACTGCTCTACCTGGTCCAACTCCCGTGAAAAATCGTGCAGCTGAAGATGGCCTTCGACCTGAGGGATTTCTCCCTCCCCGGTTAGAATGATATGTTTCAGGCCCTCCACGTCATCCAGCTGTTGAAACAGATCGGGCCACATCGCTTTGTGGGTCACCAGCACGCTGGCACCGGAATCCTTCGCCAGATAGGCCACCTCCTCGCTGACCAGGAGGGTAGACGTGGGCACCGCAATGGCGCCCCGCTTCATGGTGCCCAGAAAGGCCGTTGGATAGGCCAGGGAGTTGGGTAGGCGGATCAATACCCGTTCGCCGGTATCGACCTCCAGATTGCGCAGCAGCTGGGCAAACTGACTGGTCATCCGGGCAAGCTGCCGGAAGGTTGCGGTGGCCGTTCCGGTGGCGTCATCCTCCACGATCATTGCCACCTGATCGGCGGTGGAATCGTTCAAATGTTCGTCAGTACAGGCCACGCCGATATTGAAATACTCGGGCACCTCCCATTGCCAATCCTTCTCTCTGCTGTCTTTCATCATGTAATCACCGTGCCGTAAGGCCAGTTTTCCTGTATCACCCTGACCGGCAACTGCTTCAGAATCTCCAGGGCAAAAAGGGTATCTTCCGGGCTGAGGGCCGACAGGGCCCGGGCCCGCAGCAACGACTGCAGCGCCTTGCCGAACATGGGGGGGTCGAGCATCTCCCCCTCGAATTTGATGGCGCCGCCCAGCAGCGCATCGGCCTCCACCGCGGCCTTGAGAATCTGGATGTTGCGCTGAATACGGCTGGGTGAAGGGGTAAAGGCCACCTTGCAGAGGTGGATATGATGGGGGTGAATCACCTGTTTTCCGGTGAGCCCCAGGGCGGCCTCTTCACAGGCATGCTGGTAGACAATGTGTGACTCATCCTCCCCGTGCAGATCGAGCCAACGGCGAACGTCGTCATCCTCCACGAAATCCTCCGGCATGGGCTGATCATTGATCAGCACCTCCACCCCGCCAATAACGCCTTTACCCTGGATCCGGGCCTCGAACAGCACCATCTTCAGATAGGTGCGCAGTTCATCTATCCAGTGCTGAGGGGTGATCTGGATGGCCATCGCCTTGGAAAAATCATGAATGCCGAAAACCACATGTTTCACGGTCGGAAAATCCATCAACTCCGGCGCCAGCTTGAGCGATTTCGGGTGTTCGATAATGGGCTGAATCGTAATCTTTTCGTTGATACCTGCCAGCCAGGAGGAAAGATCGCGGATCTCCGCTGCTCCATAGGACTCCCCCGCCTTGGCCAGGCAGATAACATCGATATGCTCGGCCACCTGCCGTACCATGGCCAGATCCTTCTCATACTCATCGGTGCGGAAGGGGTTGATGCGAACGGCGATCTGCACGTCATCCCTCGGGTAGGCCGGCAGTTCCCGGCACAGCAGTTCACGACTGAGATCCTTCTGGCGGCAGCCGTCCTCAAGATCGAATAACAGTGTGTGGGCATTGGTGTGATGGGCGTGTTTCCGCATGCGTTCCGCTGCAGTGGGGAGGTCCTCGTATGTCCCCTCGGCCGGTGAGTATTTCACCGGCGGATAATAGAGCTGAATACCGGGCCAGTAATCGCCCAGTACCGCTTCATCGGTGACGTCGGTCAGATAGGCTGTCTGATACATTGAATTCTCTGTTTTCCGCTGTCGGGTGGAGTCGCTCACAACCCCGCGGCCCGCACACCAAGTATTGTTATGGATGTGAATGATTGCTGTTTTCAACCGCTATGCCCTGAACACTAGACAGGATCGTGACAAGGTGCAACCGGTTATAAAAATCTGAAAATCAGGAGCTACGTCCAGCTACCCCACCAAAATACCCAATATTTGTTCTTTAATAACAATATCTTAAATATTTTTAATTATTTTATATGCTTGTATTATTAGAATTAATAATTCTTTGAATTAAAAATACTCATAACTAAATCTAATTTACATAGTAAAGTAATTAATAAATATTTATCGCTAGTTAACCACTAAATAACCACTCGCAACGGGTGGCGGTAACTACCCTGAAGGGCTAGCCAGGAGAGAGCAGCTATGACAAAAGCCGTACACCCCAGTGACGCACTTTTCAGCGGAGAGAAGCCCTTCCCCATTATTCCCTCCTGCGAGCATTTCGCCGGCAGTGAGAAGCTCATCGGAAAGGCCCTGGCGCTGCAGGACAAAGTTGGTCCCATCTTCGACATCACCTGTGACTGCGAGGACGGCGCCCCGGCTGGAAAAGAGCGAGAACATGCCGAAATGATCGTCCGGGTGCTCTCCGGTGAAGACAATCGGCGTAAAATGGCTGGAGCGAGAATCCATGACTACAGCCATCCGCACTGGCAAGACGATGTTGATATTCTGGTAACGGGCATAGGTAAAACCACCGCCTATATCACCATCCCGAAAACTACCGATGCCGAACACCTGCGGGAAATGATCACTTATATCCAGCAAGTGGCAGACAAAACCGGGATCGACCGGGAGATACCCCTGCATATACTGATCGAGACCCATGGGGCATTGCGCGACATCTGGCAGATTGCCTGTATGCCCTGGGTGCAGGTCCTCGATTTCGGACTGATGGACTTTGTCAGTGGTCATCACGGCGCTATTCCAGCCTCTGCCATGCGCAGCCCGGGGCAGTTTGAACACCGACTCCTGAGCAGGGCCAAGTCGGAGGTGGTCGCCGCCGCCCTGGCCAACGGCGTGGTACCCGCTCACAATGTCAGCCTGGATCTGAAGAATGCCTATTCGACCTATGCCGATGCTTCCAGGGCGCGCAATGAGTTTGGTTTCCTGCGTATGTGGAGTATTTATCCCGCCCAGATCCAACCCATCGTGGATGCGATGAAACCGGAGTATTCCGAGGTGCAGGCGGCGGCCGAGATCCTGTTGGCGGCACAGCAATCCGATTGGGGTCCGATCCAGTATGCCGGGGAGTTGCACGACCGGGCCACCTACCGCTACTTCTGGGAATTGCTGCGCAAGGCGCACGTGACCGGGGTAAAAATACCGGATGCGGCCGAAAGCGCGTTTTTCCAGTAGCCGTTTCAGATTGAGCCATCTCCATTTCAATTAGACACCGGGTGATGCGCTGCCTATAGTTTCATTAAGTATCCTCTAACAACAATACAACTCCAGGGTACCATCATGCCCAATCCGACCATGATCACCATTGACGGCAATCAAGCCGCCGCAACCGTCGCCCACAAACTCAACGAAGTAATCGCAATCTATCCCATCACCCCCGCCTCTCCCATGGGGGAATGGGCCGATGAATGGTCAGCGGATGGCCGACCTAACCTATGGGGCACGGTACCCCATGTGGTTGAAATGCAAAGTGAAGCCGGTGCAGCCGGGGCGATCCACGGCGCCCTGCAGGCGGGCGCTCTATCCACCACCTTCACCGCCGCGCAGGGTCTGTTGCTGATGATCCCCAGCATGTACAAGATTGCGGGGGAACTGACACCCACTGTCTTTCACATCGCCGCCCGTTCCCTGGCCTGCCAGGCCCTCTCAATCTTTGGTGATCACAGCGACGTGATGGCGACACGCATGACCGGTTTTGGTCTTCTCTGCTCCAACTCACCCCAGGAGGTGCTGGACTTTGCCCTGATAGCCCAGGCTGCCAGCCTTGAGGGTCGCATTCCGATGCTGCATTTTTTCGACGGCTTTCGAACCTCCCACGAAGTCTCCAAAATCGCCGGCCTGGATGACGAGATCCTACACGCCATGATCGCAGCGGAGTGGATTGCGGCTCACCGCGCCACCGCGCTGTCGCCGGAACACCCGGTACTGCGCGGCAGTTCGCAGAATCCGGACGTGTACTTTCAAGCGCGTGAATCGGTCAATCCCTTCTACGAGCGACTGCCGGCCATCATGCAGGGTGCGATGAATCGATTTGGTGAACTGACCGGCCGGCACTATAACCTGTTCGATTACATCGGCAGCGATCAGGCCGAGCGGGTACTGATCCTGATGGGTTCGGGCGCAGAAACGGCGGAGGAAACAGTCGACTACCTGAACCGACAAGGCGAACCGGTCGGCCTGCTCAAGGTCCGGCTGTACCGGCCGTTTGACGCTTCGGCCCTGCTCGCCGCCCTTCCGGCCAGCGTCAGCGCCATTGCCGTACTGGACCGCACCAAAGAACCGGGTGCCGATGGAGAACCACTGTACAAGGATGTAGTGACCGCCATCGCTCAGGACCTGGCCAGCGACGAACCCCGATTTGTTGCCATGCCGAAGATTGTGGGTGGTCGTTACGGCCTGTCATCCAAGGAGTTCACGCCGGGCATGATAAAGGCGGTGTTTGCTGAACTCTCCAGGCAACGACCAAAAAACCACTTCACCATCGGCATCCATGATGACCTAAGCCACTCCAGCCTGGAATGGGATCCCACATTCCGCACCGATGCCCATGACGGATGTTTTCAGGCAGTCTTTTTCGGCCTTGGCAGTGACGGTACCGTCAGCGCCAATAAAAACAGCATTAAGATCATCAGCGAAAATACCGACTGGCATGCCCAGGGCTATTTCGTCTACGACTCGAAAAAGGCCGGGGCCGTCACCGTCTCGCACCTGCGTTTTGGACCCAGACCGATTCATTCCACCTATCTGATTGGCGACGACGACGCCAACTTCGTCGCCTGCCATCAGCCGGTTTTTCTGGAACGCTACGAGATGCTCGATAAGGCCGCAGAAGAGGCGGTCTTTCTACTGAATTCACCCGTGGACGCGGATAGGGTGTGGGATACCCTGACCGGAAAAATGCAACAGCAGATTCTGGACAAGAATATCCGTTTCTACACTATCGATGCCCACGCCGTAGCGGCCAGGACGGGCATGGGCAGTCGTATCAACACCATTATGCAGGCCTGCTTTTTCGGCATCTCGGGGGTATTGCCAAAAGAAGACGCCATTGCGGCTATCAAGGATGCGGTCGAAAAGACCTACGGCAAAAAAGGGCGCAGAATCGTGGATATCAATTTCAAAGCGATTGACGAATCCCTGGCCTGCCTGCACCGGGTCACAATCCCGGACGCTGCCTCAAGCGCAATTCAATTGCCACCGCCTGTGCCGGAATCCGCGCCGGAGTTCGTGACCCGGGTCACCGGCGAGATCATGGCGGGTCGGGGCGACCAGATACCGGTCAGTCTGTTTCCCAGCAACGGTAGTTTCCCCCTCGGCACCGCGGCCTACGACAAACGGAAACTGGCGCTGGAAATCCCGGTATTGGAAACCGACCTCTGTACCCAGTGCGGCAAATGCCCGCTGGTATGTCCCCATGCCGCCATTCGCAGCAAGATCTTTCCGAATGAGTTGCTCGCCGACAAACCGGAGACATTCAAAAGTGCCCCGTTGCGGGACAAGAAATTCCCGCAGGGTATGCACATCAGTTACCAGGTCGCCCCGGACGACTGCACCGGTTGTGGCCTGTGCGTCGACATCTGCCCGATTCGGGACAAGGCAAATGCCAGTCGCAAGGCGCTGAACATGGCGCCTATTACGCCACTGCAGGATGCAGAGCGGGACAACTGGACGTTTTTCCTGGGCCTGCCGGAGTACGACCGTGGCGAACTCAAGACCAACACCATGAAAGGCGCCATGGTCCTGCAACCCCTGTTCGAATTCCCCAGCGCCTGTGTCGGCTGCGGTGAGACACCCTATATCAAACTAGCTTCCCAGCTGTTCGGCGATCGCATGATCGTCGCCAACGCCACCGGCTGCTCGTCCATCTATGGGGGCAACCTGCCAACAACGCCCTGGACCACGAACGCCCAGGGACGGGGGACGGCCTGGAATAACTCGCTGTTCGAAGACAACGCCGAATTTGGTATGGGCATCCGCGTTGCCATCGACAAACAGGAGGAGTATGCGCGGGAACTGCTGGCCGGGCTGACCGATCAACTGGAACCCGAACTGGTGGATGCCATTCTCAATGCCGACCAATCGGACGAAGCGGGTATCCATGCCCAACGGGAAAGGGTCGAGGAGTTGCGAGCACAACTGGAAAATATCGCCACCCCGGCGACCGCCCATCTGCAACAGCTGGCAGAAAACCTGTGCCGCAAGAGTGTCTGGATCATCGGTGGTGACGGCTGGGCCTACGACATCGGCTATGGCGGGCTGGACCACGTCCTGGCAACCGGCCACGATGTCAACATGCTGGTCCTGGACACCGAGGTCTATTCCAACACCGGCGGCCAGACATCCAAAGCCACGCCCCGCGGCGCAACGGCGAAGTTTTCGGCGGGGGGCAAGCCCACCGGCAAGAAAGACCTGGCCCGGCTGGCCATGGATTATGAAAACACCTATGTCGCCCAGATCGCTTATGGCGCCAAAGACATACAAACCCTGCGAACCTTTCTGGAGGCCGAGGCCCACGACGGCCCCTCCCTGATCATTGCCTATGCGCCCTGCATTGCCCACGGGGTGGACCTGTCCAACAATCACCGGCAGCAGCAGCTGGCGGTCAACAGCGGCCATTGGCCGCTGTTCCGGTTCGACCCGAAACGCATTGCCGACGGCGAGAATCCGTTGCACCTCGACTCCGGAGAACCCTCCATTCCCTATCGGGAATTCATGCAGAGTGAAACCCGCTTCAGTATTCTCTGGCGTACCCATCCCGCCGAGGCCGAGCAGTTTCTGCAGCAGACGCAGATGGATATACGGCATCGCTACGGCTACTATAAACAGCTTGCCGGGCTGGACTGGAGCGATTCAATGGGTGCGGCCGGCAAAAAAAAGAACTCGGATCAAGAGAAAGCTGTCAGGACGGAGGAAAAAACGTGATTGATCTAAAAACGGAATACCTTGGCCTGCAACTTGCCAATCCGCTTGTTCCTTCAGCATCCCCCCTGTCCAAAGACCTGGATCTGGCCAGGCGACTGGAAGACGCGGGCGCTTCCGCTCTGGTGATGTACTCACTGTTCGAAGAGAAGATTGAATCGGAAGAGGCGCACCTCAACCGATTCATGCATCAACAGGATATCGGGCATGCCGAGGCGAGCAGCTTCTATCCGGTTCCGGACGATTACATCAGCCACCAGGACGAATATCTGGAACAGCTGCAGAAGCTGAAAACGCAGCTGGATATCCCGGTCATCGCCAGCCTGAACGGCACCTCGCGCAGCGGCTGGATACACTACGGCAAGGAGCTGCAGCAGGCAGGCGCCGATGCCCTGGAGCTCAATGTCTACTATGTCGCGGCCGCAGTGGACGAAACCAGTGAGGATGTGGAAGATCGTTATATCGGCTTGCTGAAGGCATTGCGGCAGCACGTCACTCTGCCGATCACTATGAAGCTCTCATCGCAATTCAGTTCGCTGCTTCATCTAGCACAACGACTGGAAGGCGCGGGCGCCAATGGGCTGGCCCTGTTCAATCGCTTCTATCAACCCGATATCAACCTGGAGACCCTGGACGTCATACCGAAACTGGAGCTCTCCTCCTCCATTGAGTCTCTGTTGCGTATTCGCTGGACTGCCCTGCTCTACGGCCGGGTAGACCTTTCGCTGGCGGTGACCGGGGGCTTTCACACCACCGAAGATATTCTCAAAGCACTGCTGGCCGGTGCTGATGTCACCCATCTCTGCAGTGCGTTGCTGCAAAACGGCCCCGCTCACCTGGCCGAAATCCGCAAACAGCTTGAAGACTGGCTCGAGGCGCACGAGTACGAATCGGTAGGCCAATTGAAAGGCAGCATCAGCCAGCAGCATGCGATAGATCCGTCTGCCTATGAACGGGCCAACTACGTCAACGTCCTGGACAGCTATTCAACCCCGTCAGGCGTATTGAGATAAAACCGGTTAGTATGGTGGGTGAGGCGGCGCTTCCGGGGCGTTGCAGGAAGAAAGGCGGTGCCAATGCGCCGCTGATCCACCCTACCCGATCTTCACTAATCGTAAAAGACAATTAACCACAGAGGACACAGAGGAAAAGAAGAGCTGAAATGTCGATTTAACGGATGTTATTAATTCTCTGTGCGCTCTGTGTCCTCTGTGGTTCATGGGTTTTCAACCCGTTGTGATGCTGCATCCTCTGCAGAAATGACTGAGTATCGCTGGTAGTCGAGAATGACTATGCTGATTGCGCACTGACGGCCGCGAGATAGAGTGCAGGGCCGTAAAGCGCAGTACGGTCATTCAGAAGGATTCGAACCGGCATGGCCTCCAGCAGCGGACGCATTCTACCCTTGGCTAGAAAGGCCTGCATAAACCCTGGCCCTTTCATCCGTTCGAGGATTTTCGGTGCGATACCCCCACCGATATAGACACCGCCCAATGCCATGATCTTGAGCGCATGATTTCCTGCTTCGACACCATACAGGTGGACAAAGAGATCAAGTGCCTCGCTGCACAAGGGATCCTGATCCCCCAGCGCAGCCTTCGACACCGCACCCGCCGCATCACCTGCCGCCATCTCGACGGCAAGCCAGGGAGGCACAGGAACCTCTCTGTGGACTCGCAGGAAATCATGGATGTGCAACAGTCCCATGCCCGACACCACCCGCTCCCAGCTGACATGGGCGAATCGCTCCTGCAGATACCTCAGTAGGGCTATCTCCAGATCACTGCCCGGGCTGAAGTCCGTGTGACCGCCCTCCGAGGCAAAAGGCCAGTGTCGATGCCCGTCCCAGTACAAACCTGCCTCGCCCAATCCAGTCCCCGCCGCAATAATAGATGCATTACCACGAGCGTTGCTTTGCCCTTCGTTCAGCGTCCAGAAGTCGTCCTCATCCAGGGCCTGGATCCCCCAGGCATTGGCCTCCAGATCATTGATGAGCGAAACCCGATCGAGGCCGAATTGCGCAGCCATCGCCTGCCCGTCGATGACCCAGGGCAGGTTGGTGGTCTGGGCCCGATCGCCCTGAACGGGCCCGGCAATGCCAAAACAGGCCTGACGGCAATCCAGGTTTCCACTCGACAGAAAATCTTGGACGATAGCATCCAGTCCTGAGTGCCCGCGACTGGGGTAACTCTGTTCCAGCAGGGTATCCAGCCGCCTGCCCTGTAGCTCAAACACCGCCAGTCGCGTCTTGGTACCTCCTACATCCCCTGCCAGCACTCTCATTGTCCTACCTCCCTTCACCAGAAACCCTTACTGCCGCGACCACCTTCCGCGTCTCAGGCTTTTCGCCTATCGGTGTCCGGATGTTGTAACATCTGGATGGCGATAATAAAACCGGCCACCAACAAGATTGAGCCAATGACCGTGTTTCTTTCTGTCCCACCCCGTTTGCAGCTTTCTCATCTGTTGGCCTGGATCCTTTTCGGATGGGCCACGTCTGCGGCGGGCGCCTCCTTTACCGATTCCCTCGGCCGTGAACTATCGCTGGAGGGAAAACCTCAAAGAATCGTTGCCCTGGCGCCCAGCCTGACGGAGATCGTTTTTTTTCTCGGCCTGGGAGATCGATTGGTCGGGGTAACGAAATTCAGTTCCTACCCACCAGAGGCCGAACAAAAACCCAAGGTGGGTAGCTATGTGAATGTTAATATCGAGAAGATCATCAGCCTCTCCCCGGATCTGATTCTCGGCACAGTGGACGGCAATCAACCGCAGAAGGTTGCCCTTCTGGAACAGGCCGGCCTGCCGGTTTTCATCGTGAATCCGAGAACTATTCGGGAGATTATTGATACTGTGGCTACGGTTGGACGCCTGTGCGGCGTTTCGGAACGGGCGACGGCTTTAGCCGACAACCTGTCTTCCAAGGTCGATGAGATAGTAACCAGGACCGAAAGCTTGCCGCGACCGCTGGTCTTTCTGCAAATCAACCCCAAGCCCATAATGAGCATCAATAGAAATACCTTCCTGCATGACCTCATTCAACTCGCCGGCGGGCGTAACATGGCGGCAGATGAGCCGATCACCTATCCACGAATCAGTATTGAGGAGGTCATTCAACGCGGGCCTGAGGTCATCCTGGTCTCTTCCATGGAAAGGGGCGGCGACTTTGAAGCCGCCAGACAACAGTGGATGAGATGGCCTCTCATACCGGCGGTCAGAAACAACCGGGTCCACCTGATCGATTCGGACCTGATGGATCGCCCTGCGCCCAGGGTAATTCAGGGGCTGGAGATTCTGGCCAGGTACATACACCCGGAAGTGGAGTGGGATCACTAGATGACCGAACCGGCGCTGAAAAGGCCGCTGACCCGTTCCAGGGTAGCGCTCCTCTCCTCCGCCCTGGGGTTACTGCTGCTATGCGTGGCCGGCGTCTCTTTGTTGCTGGGAACCGCCGACATCTCCTGGGATCAGATTCTCGGCCTTGTCACGGGTGAGGAGGGGCAGAGCGATTACGCGAGACTGATCCTGTTCGAGATCCGGCTGCCCCGCATTCTTCTGGCTGGTCTGGTTGGCTTTGCCCTCGCCCTGGGCGGGGTGATTTTTCAGGCCCTGTTGCGGAACCCTCTGGCCGACCCGTTCATTCTGGGCGTATCAAGCGGCTCGGCCTTCGGCGCCATACTGGGTATTGTCCTGGGATTCGGATTCAGCATCGGCGTGCCTGTCATGTCGTTTGCCGGAGCCCTATTGACCATTGCCATCCTGTTGCAGATCAGCGCCAGAAAGATGGGGATGGAATCCTCTACCATTCTCCTGACGGGCGTCATTATCAATGCGTTTTTCACCTCCATCATCATGTTCTTTATTTCGGTTTCAGCCGACGCCAAGCTGCACTCGATGCTCTATTGGCTCTATGGCGACCTCTCGCAGACCAAGTTCGAGTATCTGCTTTTTATCGGTCCGGTACTGCTTGTCGCAACCTTCATGCTGTACCGCCTTTCTGGGCAACTGAATCTACTGACGGCCGGGGAGGAAACCGCTCTGCAGCTGGGCGTCGAAGTAAAGAAAACCAAGCGCAGTCTGCTTGTGCTGGTCTCCGTGCTGATTGGAACGGTCGTCGCCTTCTCGGGCCTAATCGGATTCGTCGGACTCATGGTGCCCCATCTGGTGAGAATGATGTTCGGCGCCGATCACCGCCTGTTGATCCCTCTGGCCTCGCTGGGGGGCGCCGCCTTCCTGATAGCGGCGGATACCCTGGCAAGAACCGTGATTTCCCCAAGTGAATTGCCAGTGGGGGTAATATCCGCCTTCCTGGGCGCACCTTTCTTCATCTATCTGCTGCGAACAAAGGGGAGCCAATGGGACCGATCTTAACGCTGGAGGACATTGCCCTCTGGTACGGTCCGATTCCGGCCCTGGACAGCATCAACCTGCAGGTGGAAGGTGGCGAGATGCTCGGCATTCTAGGCCCAAACGGCTCCGGTAAAAGCAGCCTTCTGAAGGTGATGTGCGGCCTGCTGTCACCGAGCGCGGGGGATGTGCTGATAAGGGGCAGTGCACTGCGAAAACTCGATCGTGCGGAGATAGCCCGTGAGATCGCCATGGTCTCTCAGGAGTCTCATTTCCAGTTCTCTTTTTCCGTCACGGAAGTCGTTTTGATGGGACGCTTTCCACACCTGGGAAAACTGCAGTTCGAAGGTAAACACGATCTGGAAGTGGCGCGGGAAGCCTTGCAGGCGACACAATGCCTTGAGCTCGCCGACCGATCAATCCACGAACTCTCTGGAGGAGAGAGGCAGCGGGTAGTGATTGCGCGGGCATTGGCTCAGGAGCCGAAATTGCTACTGTTCGATGAACCTACCTCTTTCCTGGATCTTCGATTCAAAAGGGAAATATTTCAATTGATCAACACGCTGAGCAGGAAAAACGGCATTGGGGTAGTGGTAGTCTCCCATGACCTGGATCTTGCCGCCCAGTACTGCTCTCGAATCGCGATGCTGAAGGGAGGGTCGATCTATAAACAGGGAACACCCGAGCAGGTGATCACCTCATCGAATGTAGAATCCGTATTTGACTGCCCGGTACAGGTGGATAAGAACCCGATCACCCGTAAACCAAGAGTAAGTGTCCTGTGACCGCAGTTTCATCTATCCAGACACTCGGTGGCTTACGCGGCGCGCCTGCATCGAGTAAACGGCAAGGCCCGGCCAAAGCGCCACTCATCCCTATCTGCTACCCGACCGTCACTGCAGTCGGTACTGGATAGGCAAAATCACGGCCAGTTCCTTACCACCCAGCCAGGCATAGGCCTCCGGCAGCTTGCCAACTTCTCTCAGGTCCTCGAGTGCGGCCTCATCCAGCACCTGATAACCGGAGCTTTGCACCACGTGCATGTCTCTCAATCCCCCGTCCGGCTCCACCATGAGGGCGACCCGCACCCGCCCCTCCCAACCGCGTCGTCTTGCCAGCAGCGGATAATCGAACCGGGTCAGCAGGGCCTTCCGCAAGGCTGACTGTACCACGCGGTAAGTATCCCCACCCATGCCACCCCGCTCCCCCTCGCCGGGGGAGAAACCGGGTGCGCTGGCAGGCTGGCCTTGACCACTTCGGGTTGCAGAGGCTGGGCGTGCAGCTGGTTGGGGAGTCGCCGCTGTTTTCGAATCGGCATCCTCGAGCCCTTCATCAGCCAGTGCAGGCACGGTGGAGCGCTGCGACCGCGAGGGTTTGTGCACCGACTGTTTGCCCACTATGACCTCTCGACGCTTTGTGGACGGACGGCTTTCCAGCTTGGTTTCCACCGGCACTGATCTTGTGCCGGCAACCCGGGATTGGGACCTGGGAGATGGGTCCGCCCTTGACGGAACCCCGTTAACCGGCTTCACATCAATTTCCGGCCTCCTTTCCTGTGGTTTGGTTTGCGACAGAGGTATTACCGATTCCTGGCCCCGATCTCCATCAGTACCCGATGCTGTCCCAGGTTCCAGTCTGACCTGCAACACGCCACCGCCGCTCATACCCGAGGGCGGCTCACCCGTCCAAAGGATTACAAGCAGTACATGCAGCAACAGCGAGAACAAAAGGAATGCCCGCAACGAGAACATCCTACGCGAACCTACGGAGAGATTTTCTATAGTCGTTTGCACGGAGCGCCCTACAATCGCAGCTTGATCCCGGCAAAGTAACCGCGCCCCGGCGCCGCGAAACCGTCTGCCGGTTCATAGCGCTCCCCGGTGGCATTGTCGATCCGGGCAATCGCCGTCAGACTCCGGCTCAATTGATAAGAAACGGTCAGGTCGATCACCGTATAACTGCTGGGTGAGACGCGCTCCACCGTTTCCCGGTCAATATCGGCCCAGTCGGCGACGTAGGTGAGGGTTCCGGTGAATTGAATCGCGGGGCTGAGATCGAAGCGGAGATCTCCATTCACCTTGTGGTTCGGACGGCGCAGCAGCTTGGCCCCGCCGGCGTCATCCTCCGCCTTGGTGTAGGTGTAATCGACTCGCAGGCCCAGTCTGGGCAGGGGGTTGAGTTCGAGAAAAGACTCCACTCCCTGGATATGTGCCTCGTTCAGGTTCTCCGCGGTGCTGTTGCCATTGCTGTCATAGACCACTTCGATCAGGTCATCGATGCGACTCCAGAAATAAGTCGCCCCGATTGATAGCCGTTCGCCGGCCAGCGATTGATCGAATCCCAGCTCCCATCCCAGGCTCTTCTCCGGGTCCAGATCGGGATTGCCGGAAAAGGCGGTGTTGAAGTTGGTGGCGGTATAACCGTACCGCTGGTTGAGGCTGGGCGCCTTAAAACCTGTGCCAAGGCTGCCAATGATCCGCGTACCGGTTTCCTTGTGCTGGTAAACCGGGGCGATACGAAAGGTCGTCTCGGTGCCGAAGTCATCGCTGTAGTCCACCCGCATCCCGGCATTTCCGAAAAAACGGTTCTGAATGCTGAACTGATCCTGCAGATAGAAGGCGCTGGTGCGGGCATCGGCGTCGGTGTTCTGGTTGATCACAAAACCGGCGAAGTCGGTAAACCCGCTGGACTTGCTGGTCTCTTTTTCAGTCTCCAGTCCGGCGGTGATGATGTGATCCTCGTAGAGATAGAGATCGTTCTTCCACTCGAATTTGAGCTTATCTCCCTGGAAATCGGAACGATCCAGGGTCTCAGTGAGCGGGTCGTCCCGGTCGTTGCGGCTCTTGCGATCGTAATCGGTATAGGACACAGCCAGGGTTGTATCCCACAAGCCTCCGAGCAGAGCGGCCTTACCCTGTCCGCGCAGAAAATACTGAGTGGTGTCCAGATAGGTATCCTGGTCCTCGGTGGTGCCAAAACCGAACGCCTCCAGTTCCGGATCGGTGTTGGTCTTGTCCGCGTCGATATAACGCCCCACCAAACTCAACTCGAGGGTTTCGGTCAACATCCAGCCCAGGCGCGCCGACCCGGTCCAGTTGTGATAGTGATCGTTTTCCTTTTCAGCGCCATGGCGCAACCGCTTCGGGGTCACCGAATGGGCATCGGTATCCAGATAGTTCAGACTGACGGAGTAATCGAAAGGTCCGTTGCCGCCGGCAACACCTGCCCGGGTGTTGATGGTAGCGTCGGAACCAGCCTCCAGACGGGCGGTTGCGGTTGGAGCACCCGCACCCTTACTGGTGATAATGTTGATCACACCACCGATTGCCTCCGAACCGTACAGGCTGCTCTGGGGGCCGCGCACCACCTCCACGCGCTCGACGTTGTCCACCAGGATGCTGGACAGATCCACGCCGCCGTTGGGGTTGCTCGGGTCGTTGGCCTCGATGCCGTCGATCAGCACCAGGGTCTGGTTGGAATTGGCGCCCCGCATGAATACCGAGGTCTGCTGCCCTGCCCCCCCCGTCTGCACCACATGCAGGCCTGGTACCGTCTGCAGTGCCTGGGGCAATGAGCGCAGTTGTTTACGGCTAATATCCTCGGCGGTAATCACCGTAACCGAGCTGGCCACCTTTGCCTTTACTGTCGGCAGACGCGTGGCAGTGACCACGATCTCCTCCCACTCCTGGTCAAGGGATGGTTCATTGGCGGGCAAAACCGATGCAAACGGGAAGAGAAAAACAGCCACCAGGTAACGCTGGAATGGAAAACCAGAACGTGGAATATTCACCAGATTTTTCCCCAGGACGCGCCACTCGCACGCCGTTGGTGTAACAGACGACAGGGGGTATCCGGTTTGGAAAAGGTTTCGGAGACCCGACACGACAACCTGTCATGACAGCTATCAGGCCGGTCTCCGGACTTGTGAGTGGCTGTCTGCCGGGCGGATCGCCTTCCCACGCTCAGCGCAGTGGCCTGATGACCCGCCTTAACTCACCTACCGTTGCGGTGGCAGTGCCGGCATTGCTCAGAACGCATAGATTAAGCGTCGAGCGCACCGGCTTCCCGTTTCTCCCTTCGGACGGTCGTCCTCCAGGCACCTGATAGAGTGCGACAAGCTTAGATCCCGCCCCGGTGCAGGTCAAGGTAATGAATTTTATACCCTGAAATCGACGTATTTCAGGCTCACAGTGTGGCAGCGAAGCCCCCTGGTCCTGAATCCGGTTATTTCAGGAATCGGGATACCAGGCTGGCCGCCTTTTCGCGTATGCGCGCTCTCTGATCATCGTCCTGTAACAGGTTTTCAAGGGATTCCAACCCCTTCTTCAGGGTACCGCGCAGATCGGTGCTTGTTCTTCGATCGAGGGCATCTATTGCCTTCCCGACCGTTCTCGTGGGTACCCGCAACGAGCGTGCGATATCCTTGATGTTATAGGCATCATCCTTTTTCAGGATCTGTTCCAGGCTGTCGAGTACGGCAGCCTGTACCCAATCGACTTCCTCGTCTTCATCCGGTGCCAACAGGGCGCCCGTATCCTGATAGTTCAGCGAGTCCCAACTGCTCCAGGGTGAATCACCCAACAACCGCGTGGCGATTCTATCCGACAGACTGTCTTCCGGTATCAATTGGGGATGATCCGCGGACAGAGTCAGTATTGCCTCCAGTCCGCTGCGCAGCATTGGGGGGAACGGGACCACAAACTCAGTCAAGGGCGCTTCGAATCTGGATGCCGCCATGATTTCCAATGCGGTTAGATCGGGTGAATCGGGAATCAAACGACGTAAATTTCCGAGCACCGTGTCTATCAGATCCCCATCGGGATGCTCGCTGCGCAGAAGAAAATGGGCCGCCAGCAATCCAAGCATCGGGTTATCGAACTTACCATAAAGCGCATCATGCATAACACCGCTGGGTATACGCTGATCATTGTTCTGCAGACCGGTAAGTGCAATATCGACGGAACGGATAATTTCATCGCTGGCGTGAAAACCATCGCCCGGGCGTGCCAGAAATACCCGCATGCCCTGTGGCAAAACGACTCCATGGTAGGTGAGAAACACCTGCGTCTGCCATTGGCTCGGTAAAAAGACGGCAACGTCACGACTGAAATCCCCAATCCGATAACGGGCGATATAAAAGCCACTTACGGATTTGGCCGAGAACGCCATCCATCCGTCCTCTGTATTGAATGCGGTGTTGCTCTCGTCCGCCTTGGCGAGGGTATTACCATCGCGATCCATGATCGACAACTCACCGTGGAACCGGCCACCGTGGAACGCCTGGGCACTGGCCGCGCGAATAAAAACGAACAGATGCGCGTCCTGTTCGCCATCGCCCAAGGGGGGGGCCGTCGTCTCAAGACTGTATTGCTGGCTCGGTCCGGTGTAATACTCGTGTGAGGATTTTGCGCCCGCCAGCGGTGCGGGTGAGTAGTATGGCGGCAGCTTGGCTGTGGTCTCGGTCGCTCCCCCGTGACGTATGAATTCGTCCTCGATCTGCCCCATACGGTCGCTTCGAACCTTGTACAGCCCCGAGGGCAATTGCAACTCCAGGGTAGTCCCCAGGGCGGAGCCCCTCTCTCGATCATAGGCATCATACACCGTGACGTTGATCTCAGGCTCCGGGGCATGAACCACGAAGGGGAAGGTGTTGTCCACTGCGCCCTCAGAAGTCGACATATCTGACTCCCTTCAACTTCTCGTAACGGATCGGTTGGATGTCGCCTGATGCTGTATCCTCTATGATGTGCAGCCCGGCCGACAGTTGCACGCGCCATGGGCCGGTCGCAGCCGGAGCACGCTTTATTTCCTGGTTATCGGGGCCGACCAATACCATCTCTCCAACACGAGCGGGGTTGAAACGGATCTCCAGGTTATAGCTGGCGGGCAATGCGGCACCGAATACAGGTTCGTTGTTTGAAAGAAACCCATTGATTATCTCCGGTGTTTGCTTGTGCCCATTCCTTTCTGCAATCTCAATGGTTGCCGCCTCAAGATAGTCTTTCAACCGGCTGGCCGGAACGCCGCCCTCATCCCGGGCCGCACCGCCCCAAAGGGCCGCCAGCAAGGCACTGGTGAAATGCCCCCTAATCAACGACTCCTGGCCACCCAATGAATCGGCACCCCCGACTTCCGCTTCCATTGCCAGATTCTGGAATTCAGTGGCGTACCCGATAAAACAGCGGTCCGATCCCGCCGCATCAGCGGGCCGTGGAGAACCCAGGCCGCACTCCCGCCCGTGGGCATTACTCATCCGGACCCGGCAGCAATCGTACAGCAGGATAATCTCGGAAAACTTACCCCATCCCGCAACCACCTTGTGGTAGTCATTGGCATCCAGGGCCTGGCGTCTGTGGGTTCGGGACCATTTTCCAAGGCAGAGGTCCATACCCAGGCGATCCCTGGACAGTCCATGGCCGCTGAAATAGAGGTAGAAACGACGGACCTCGGCCGGAGTGTTATTTTTTATCGCGCTCAGAATCTCTTCGAGTTCCTCATCGATATCATCCTGTATGGGTCTCAGCGGATCAGGCTGGGAAAGCACTGTATGACAGTTCTCCGGCGGGACCCCTCCCCCTTGATCACAATCCAGTACCCACTCTTCGAACGCCAGTGCATCGTTTTTTGCACCTTCGAGTGAGCGAAAATTAGGATAGTCGTCTATCCCCACAATCAACGCATAGTCTGTAGGCTGCTGCGGCATCGTTTAACTCTGCTGCTTGATAATGGCCGTTAAGCTGGCTCGGGTAGGACCGTCGTCGTCAAAGGCCCCGTGTTCTTCGGCCGTGGTGCGAAGTCCGGGTGGCGCATTCGGTGTGATCCTCTGGGAATTGGACAGCACCAGCCGATCTTCACCCGGTTGATCCAGAAACCGTTTTACTGTCAGGAACGGCTCCTTGTCATAGGGCTCCTTTCCGGTCAGGTAGCGCTGCATCCCTGCAACCGGCTCATCAACCCTCTGCTCCAGGACCCCGGCAATAAAGTACAGCAGGGAACGAGTGTACACACCCTTGAGCAGGGAGTTGTCGGATTCGTAGTCATCACGCATGGTGAACATGCGGAAACGGCCATAGC
>Ga0316189_10001726_pt1 | contig 21667 bp, 20 predicted proteins | sample LowCovwburrow_MG_FD_204930 | JGI IMG/M metagenome (GOLD analysis project Ga0316189, IMG submission 204930) | Coastal sediment microbial communities from Maine, United States - Lowes Cove worm burrow | ecosystem: Environmental > Aquatic > Marine > Coastal > Sediment | place: USA: Maine... | reverse complement strand
ATGAAGGCCACGTCGTCGCCCAAGGTCCAGAGCTGCTGGCGAATGGCCTTAAGCAGGGTGGCATGGTCACCGCGGGGGAAATCAGTGCGGCCAATGGAACCTTTGAACAGCACATCGCCGACGATCGCCAAACGATCGCCGGGGTGAAAAAAGATCACATGGCCGGGGGTATGACCCGGGCAGTGGCGTACTTCCAGTTCCCCGTTCCCGACCTGGACCCGGTCCCCCTGCTCCAGCCAACGGGTCGGCTCAAAGCTTTCCGCTGCGGGAAAGTCGAACATTCGACCCTGCTCGGGCAGGGCCTCGATCCAGAAGCGGTCCTCCTGCTGGGGTCCTTCAATAGGCAGATCGAGTTTCCGTGACAAAGCCCCTACACCGCCGGCGTGGTCGATATGGGCGTGGGTAAGCAGGATCTTTTCCAGTTTCAGCCCTTTTTCTTCCACCGCCCCGACGATACGCTCGAGATCCCCACCGGGGTCAACCACGGCGGCCTTCCCAGTCTCTTCGCACCACAGCAGGGTGCAATTCTGTTGGAAAGGGGTGACCGGGATAATGGTGTATTTCATCGGCTCGATCAGCTAAAAAAGGGGCAGTGATAGCCAGGGCGAGGCAGGCCCCGCCTGCTGGCCCTTGTGGTTTGCAGGGGGACCGATACGGGATTCCTGCCGTTGCAGAAAACGCCAGAAATCAGCGGTCCACAAAGGCTATTCCGGATTCGGGATAATGCCTCTCTCTACCAGAGCCCGAATCGCAACCTCTACGCTCTGTTCAATCGATTGCCCCTCGGTATCCAGTTCCACTTCTGCTGATTCCGGGATTTCATAGGGCGAAGAGATGCCCGTAAACTCCTTGATCAGGCCGGCTCGCGCCTTTTTGTACATCCCCTTGACGTCCCGCTGTTCACACTCGTCCAGGGAACATTTGCAGTAGACTTCGAGGAACTCTCCGTCCGGAAACAGGGCCCGCACCCGGTCCCGGTCGTAGCGGAAAGGCGAAATAAAGGCCGAGATGGCGATGGTGCCGGAGTCCACGAAAAGCTTTACCATCTCGCCGATGCGACGGATATTCTCGTGCCGGTCCTCATCACTGAAACCGAGATCACTGCACAGACCATGGCGCACGTTATCACCATCCAGCACATAGGCATGATGACCCAGATCGAACAACCGCTGCTGCAGTGCCTGCGCCGCGGTGGACTTGCCGGCACCGGACAGGCCGGTAAACCAGAGCGCGACGCTCTTGTGGCCGTTTTTTCGGGCCCGGTCCTCTCTGCTGATACTCTCTTCGTGCCAGACCACGTTCTGTGTCACTGCACCCATCATTCACCCCTCACACTGCTCACAAAAACGGGCGCTTGTATAAAAGCGCCCGTTCTCACGGTTTGAAAACCCGAGTCCCGGCTAACGGCCGGCCCCCGATCCCCTGGCACTGACCGACAGCGAGCCTCGATTCAGTTCCAGGATATGCTCACCGATCCCTCTCACCTGTGTCAGTTCCTCCACCGACTGAAAGGGGCCGTACTTCTCGCGGTAGGCAACAATCGCATTCGCCCTCGCCTCGCCCACGCCATTCAACCCGGTTGCCAGGGTCTGAGCGTCGGCCTTATTGATATCGACCAGGTCGGCAGATGCAACACCGGAAACCGCCAGCATAACTGCCAAAACCAACATCCTTGTGATCCTTTCCATGGATAGTTCTCCTTAACATTTTTTGAGTTGATGCGGACCCTGAGGCCCAATACCCCTTCCTGGGGCAGGGTCAGACTAAGGGGTCAGGCCGTTGCTGTCAATACGGCTCGAAAACAGCGATTTCGTCCCGAATCCGGCGCAGGCTTTCCAGTGGTTCCGAGGCCGCCGTAATGGGGCGGCCTATGACCAGCATATCGCCCCCCCCGTTCAGCGCATCCAACGGCGTCATCACCCGCTGCTGGTCATCGAGGGAGGCATCCCTCGGCCGAACGCCGGGGGTAACCAGCAGAAAATCCCGGTCCACGGCAGGGCGCACCACCTGGGCCTCCCGGGGTGAACAGACGATACCGTCCAACCCGCAATCGGCGGCCAGCTTCCCCAGCCGCAGGACGTTCTCCGCCGGCGTTCCGGTGAATCCCACTTCCGCTATGTCCTTCTGGCCAAGGCTGGTGAGGATGGTAACAGCCACCAGCAGGGGCCGATTGGAGCAACTCGCCAGGCGTTCTCGAGCGGTTTCCATCATACGGCGCCCACCGGAGGCATGGAGATTGATCATCCAGACCCCCAGATCGGCCGCCGCGGCGCAGGCCGCCGCTACGGTATTTGGGATGTCGTGATACTTCAGATCCAGAAAAACATCGAAGCCCTTGGCGATCAGCTTCTCCACGAAGGCCGGCCCGAGACGGGTAAACATCTCCTTCCCCACTTTGAGACGACAGAGGGAAGGGTCCAGCCGGGAGACCAGGGTAAAGGCCGCTTCGGCGGCCGGAAAATCCAGTGCCACAATGATTCGAGGGTTCTTTTCCATGGCATACGTCTCAATGGTCCCTGACCGGAATGGCCCGCAATTGTTCGGCCTCCCGGGAAGCCAGGCGCAGTTCCCGCCGCAGACCGGTGACTGTTCGTTTCAGCTGTGCCATCCGGCCAAGGCCGGCCAGTACTCCAAGCAACACGCCAACGATCACCGCCCCCACCAGCACGACGGACAGCGGCAATTCCTGCGAGCCGAAATAATAGTTCAGATTGACCGGGGCGGCATTCATCAGCGCAAAGGCGGCGCCGAACAGCATGATAATAAGGACCAACAGCAGCTTGAGAAATCGCACCTCTTGGACTCTCCCCTATCCATCCAACCAGACGGATATCATACTCGGAGCCCGTTGGGATTAGCCACCCGGAAAAGCGAAAACAGGGCCCCGCGCATCAATACCCCAGGATGCTTCAGGCATAGTCATCCAGCAGACCGTCGCTGCGGTAGTAACGCATGGAATCCGCGGCCAGGGTACCTTCTTGCTCCAGCCCGTCCTCCCCCCGCTCCCGGGATTCGGCCAGGGCCTCGCGTCCTGAATCCGGATTGCGATCAGCATGCTCCGCATGGGGACGTGTGTCACCACTGTCACGCTGTCCTACATCCACGTTCGCCAGTTGCAGGTTGTTTTCTCCGAACATCTCCCGCAGACGAGGAATGGCAGCCTCCAGTGCTTCTCGTACCACCCCATGCTGCGCGCTGAAACTGACGCTCGCCTGGTCATTCTGCAGGGTCAACTGGATATCGATCGGCCCCAGGTGAGGCGGGTTGATGCGCATGGAGGCCCCCTGAATCGAATGTCCGACCAGCCACAGGACACGTTCCCCCAAGCCCTGTTCCCAACCACTCTTCCCCAGCGGGGCATTGAGTTCCAACATCGGCTGCCCGAAGGCACGAGGAGCAATCGCTGTTTCCGGGCTCACCCTTCCCATTACCCCGGAAATCATATTGACCTCGACCAAAGGAGAAGTATCAAGCTCGCTGGCAATCAGCGAAGACGCTACTGATTTAGGCAGCATTCCCACCAACGGCTGCGGCAACTCGACCGGCAAAAGATCCATACCCAGGCCTGGAGGCAATGGGCGGGAGGCCGGATCCAGCATCAGGCCAGTGTCCTTGATCGCGCTTTCCGTCGCGCCCTCCAGACGCCCGTCGGATGATGCAAAAAGCCCGTCGCTCAACCGCTGCCCAAGGCCGGCCAGTGTGCTGCGACCGGCTTTCACCGCCACGGCGGCCGCGCTACCTGCTGAGCCAGGACGACTCAACGCTCCGGAGGCGAGACCCAGCCGGGCAAACAAGGCCTGTACCACCTCGGGATTGAGGGTGGCGGGTAGTTCTCCGGCAACCTCTGCCGTCAGCGGCAACGGGTTGCCGCCTCCTCCAAGCAGAGCCGCAACAGACGCAAACTCCTCTGCCGGCAGCAACTCCCTGAGCTGGGACAGTAGCCCTGACAACTGTTCCTGGCCCGATAAAACATCTATAAATTCAGATACTTGAACTGTACTTTCCTGCTGATTCTGGGATAAGCCCGGATCAAAACTGGAGGCCAGGGAACTAAAAAAGCCGGTCTGATTAGCACTGTCAACCACATCGTTCATTATGTCGATCCCGAGTCATATGGAGAACCTGACAAAGTAATAGCAGTTCGCGTGCCAATGTAGTGCGGATCTCGTCTCGATAGGGTGATTTCAGGTGACTCAGTTAAGAAAATCCTCCCTGGATGCCCGACGCCACCGGCTGGTTGTGACTCGCCACTGCCCCTCCTCTCGCCGCAATTCCAGGTCGAAACGCAACAGATCGGCGCGAACGGTCAGTAATTGCCCGGCCTCTGCAAGTGGCCGACCGGCCATGGCAACATAGAGGGTCATGCGGGCATCGTCTGATGCCTCTAGTTCAATCTGATGGATCTGGATCAATAGATGAATAGATCTGTGGCGCAGCAGGTAAGCTGCAACCAACTGCTCGAGGGCGCGGCGGGTCCGACCGGCCTCATCCCGGTAGTCTTCCGAGATCAGGGACCCGACCTCCGTCAGAGATCCTGCTTCAACCGCTGCCTCGCCCTGGGCCACCATTTGCCGGATCTGCTCCTCTGCCGATTTCGGGTCAGCGCAGCCCACCAGGCTGAGGAGCAGCCAGAAGCCTAAAATTCTAGCGCAGAGAGTTTTCGTCGGCCCGTAGCGGTTCACGCCAGATATCCCCTCCTCGCCGCATCGGAATTTCCGGAGCGAATAGACACCGCGGCCCCGGGTTAGCGCAGACTTAGTACGTCCTGCATGTCGTAGAGCCCGCTTTCCCGCTGCATAATCCAGCCGGCGGCTCGAGCGGCGCCACTGGCGAAGGTCATGCGGCTGGAGGCCTTATGGGTAAGCTCCACCCGTTCGCCGGGCGCGGCGAACAGGACCGTGTGTTCGCCCACGATATCACCGGCCCTGATGGTCTCGAAACCGATAGTACTGGGATCCCTTTCCCCGGTCATACCCTCCCGGCCATAAACCGCGCACTGCTTGAGATCGCGGCCAAGGGCACTGGCCACCACTTCGCCCATGCGCAGGGCAGTGCCCGAGGGGGCATCCAGCTTGTGCCGATGATGGGCCTCGATCACCTCAATATCCGCCGTGTCTCCCATCACCCGGGCGGCAATATCCAGCAGCCGGAAACAGAGGTTGACGCCGACGCTCATGTTCGGGGCAAACACAATGGCGATCTCACCGGCCGCCGTTTCCAGCTCCTTCTTCTGTTGATCGCTCAACCCGGTGGTGCCGATCACCATCTTCCTGCCATGGTCGCGGCAGACGGATAGATGCTCCATGGTGGCGGCCGGTGCGGTGAAATCGATCAGCACGTCGAACGCGTCGACCACAGACCTCAGTGAATCGGCGACGGAAACGCCGAGTTTACCCACCCCGGCCAGTTCCCCGGCATCGACATCGACGAGACTGCTGCCCGGGCGTTCCGTAGCGGCACCGAGTTCCAGGGTATCGCTGTTGACGATCGCCTCGATCAGTGTCCTGCCCATCCGCCCCGCACAACCGACCACTGCCACACGTATCATCATTCAACCCTTCTCACTTACGTCTAGTCTCAATTCGGCAATGGTTGGCATTCCCGCCTGGGCGCCCTTTCAACCGTTGAATCCCCTGTGTTTCCAGAAGCTCGGAATCAAAAACCCATCCCCTCGAAAAACTTCTTCACGCCATCGAGCCAGGAGGATGAATTGGGGCTGTGTTTGCCACCCGTCCCCTCCATGGTGCGGTCGAACTGGCGCAACACCTCCTTCTGCTTGTCGGTCAGATGGACTGGCGTTTCCACCATCACGCGGCACAGCAGATCCCCTATCGGTCCACCACGCACCGGCTTGACCCCTTTGCCGCGCATGCGGAACAGTTTTCCGGATTGTGTGCCGGCAGGAATCTTGAGCTTTACCTTGCCCTGCAAGGTCGGCACTTCCAGTTCACCGCCCAGCGCGGCTGTGACGAAGGGGATAGGCACCTCGCAGAACAAATGGCTGTCCTCGCGAGTGAAGAATTCGTGCTCCTTGACTGCCACCTGGACGTAGAGGTCCCCGGCCGGGCCGCCACTCTCCCCGGCCTCGCCCTCCCCCGCCAGCCGGATGCGATCGCCGCTGTCGACGCCGGCGGGTACTTTGACCGACAAGGTCTTGTGCTGCTGTACCCGGCCAACGCCGTGGCAGGCGGTGCAGGGATCCTCGATAACGCTGCCTTTGCCGCGACAGGTGGGGCAGGTCTGCTGCACGGAAAAGAACCCCTGCTGCATGCGCACCTGGCCATGCCCGGCACAGGTATCGCAAGTCTTGGGCTTGGTACCTTTTTTCGCCCCGCTCCCCTTGCACACATTGCAGCGAACCTGAGTGGGGACACGGATCTTTACCGAGGTCCCGGCTACCGCATCCTCCAGTGAGAGTTCCAGATTGTAGCGCAGATCGGATCCTCGATGGACCTGTGATCCACCACCCCGGCCACCGCCAAAGATGTCGCCGAACACATCGCCGAATATATCGCTGAAATTGGCACCGCCACCGCCGAAGCCACCCGGCCCGCCGCCACCACCCATGGAGGAATCTACCCCGGCATGACCGAACTGGTCATACGCCGCCCGTTTTCGAGGATCGGAAAGCGCTTCGTAGGCCTCTTTGGCCTCCTTGAAGTTTTTCTCCGCGTCGCTGGAATCGCCGCTATTGCGATCCGGGTGGTATTTCATGGCCAGGCGACGATACGCCTTTTTCAGTTCCGCTTCGCTTGCGTTCTTGGCCACCCCCAGGACTTCGTAAAAATCGCGTTTCGACATCTTCGATATTCAGTACTTGTTGTCTGTTGGATATCCGTTCACGGCCCGCAGCAGCTTAGCTAAAACCGCCTTTCAGATACAGCGACACGTGCAGGCGCTGCTGCGCCCGCACGTCATTCTTCGACCACCGAGCGGCAATCGGCTTACTTCTTGTCGTCCTTCACCTCTTCGAACTCTGCATCGACCACATCGTCGCCAGCACCGGAAGAGGCAGTGTCCTGCTGCTCTGTGCCAGCTGCCTCGCCAGCCGCTTCCGCGCCAGCGCCCTGCTGGGAGTAGAGTCGCTCGGCCATCTTCGCGGAGGCATCGGTCAGGGCCTTGGTCTTGGCCTCGATGGCATCCTTGTCATCTCCCTTCATTACCTCTTCCAGATCCTTGATGGCGGCTTCAATCGCCTCCTTCTCTCCCGCCTCCAGCTTCTCTTCACCCATCTCCTCCATGGATTTACGGGTGGCGTGAATCATGGTGTCCGCGGTATTGCGGGCCTGCACCACTTCATGAAACTTGCGGTCCTCGTCGGCATGAGCCTCCGCATCCTTGACCATCCTGTCAATCTCGCTGTCGTTGAGACCGGAGGAGGCCTTGATAATGATCGACTGCTGCTTGCCGGTCGCCTTGTCCTTGGCCGAGACGTTGAGGATACCGTTGGCGTCGATGTCGAAACTCACCTCAATCTGAGGCACCCCGCGCGGCGACGGCGGGATATCGGAGAGATCGAAACGACCCAGGGATTTGTTGGCCACCGCCTGCTCGCGCTCTCCCTGAAGCACATGCACGGTCACTGCGGTCTGATTGTCATCTGCAGTGGAGAATACCTGCTGCGCCTTGGTCGGAATAGTGGTGTTCTTTTCGATCAGCTTGGTCATGACACCACCCAGGGTCTCGATCCCCAGCGACAACGGGGTCACATCCAGCAGCAGCACATCCTTCACCACACCGGCCAGCACACCACCCTGAATGGCGGCACCAACGGCCACCGCCTCATCAGGGTTGACGTCCCTGCGCGGCGCCTTGCCGAAAAAGGATTCGACCTTGGCCTGAACCATCGGCATGCGGGTCTGCCCGCCGACCAGGATGACGTCGTCGATCTCCGCCCCTGTCAGGCCAGCGTCGTTCAACGCCACCTTGCAGGGATCGACAGTACGGTTCACCAGGTCCTCCACCAGAGACTCGAGCTTGGCCCGGGTCAGCCGGATATTCAGATGCTTGGGCCCGGAGGCGTCGGCGGTGATATACGGCAGATTGATATCGGTCTGCTGGCTGGAGGATAGTTCGATCTTGGCCTTCTCCGCACCCTCTTTCAGGCGCTGCAAGGCCAGGGGATCGTTGCGCAGATCCACCGCCTGAACTTTTTTGAATTCGTCCACCAGGAAATCGATGATACGCAGATCGAAGTCCTCGCCGCCCAGGAAAGTGTCGCCGTTGGTGGCGAGCACTTCGAACTGATGCTCGCCGTCAATCTCGGCAATCTCGATGATGGAGATATCGAAAGTGCCACCACCCAGGTCATAAACGGCGAGTTTACGATCCCCTGATTTCTTGTCCATGCCGTAGGCCAGGGCCGCGGCGGTGGGCTCATTGATGATGCGCTTCACGTCCAAACCGGCAATACGCCCCGCATCCTTGGTCGCTTGACGCTGGGAATCGTTGAAATAGGCGGGGACGGTGATCACCGCCTCTTTCACCTCTTCGCCAAGGTAGTCCTCCGCGGTCTTCTTCATCTTCTGCAGCACCTTGGCCGCAATCTCCGGTGGGGCCATTTTCTTGCCATGGGCCTCCACCCAGGCGTCGCCGTTGTCGGCCCTCACGATGTTGTACGGGACCATATCCATGTCGCGCTTTACCACCTCGTCCTCGAACCGGCGACCGATCAGCCGCTTGATGGCGAACAGGGTGTTTTGGGGATTCGTCACCGCCTGGCGCTTGGCGGACTGACCGACCAGGACCTCATCATCACCAGTAAAGGCGACGATGGAGGGAGTGGTGCGATCCCCCTCGCTGTTTTCGATGACGCGGGCCTTGTCTCCCTCCATCACCGCCACACAGGAGTTGGTGGTACCCAGGTCGATTCCTATGATTTTTCCCATTGTTCGGTTTCTCCAGTGAAAAGTCTCTGATTCTTTTACAATCCAGCTTGTTCGTTGAGATGGGGTGATACCCTTTGCATTTCAAGGCTGTCAGTGTGTTTTTCCGCCACCAACCTGGGAAACGATCACCAGGGCCGGACGCACCAGACGATCGTTCAGCGTGTACCCCTTCTGGACCACGACGACCACTGTATTCGGCGGCACATCATCTCTGGGCTGCACGGACATTGCCTGATGCAGCTCCGGGTCGAACGGTTGCCCCGCCGGATCGATCTGCTTTACATCGAATTTTTCCATCACATCGGAAAAGAGTTTGAGGGTAAGTTCCAGACCCTCCTGCAGCTTCGCCAGATCCGCTCCCTCTTCGCCAGCAGCGCCCAACCCCAGTTCCATGCTGTCTCGAACCGGAAGCAAATCGCCAACGAATCGCTCCAATGCAAACTTGTGGGCATTCGCCAGCTCCCGCTCGTGGCGCTTGCGCAGATTGTCCAATTCGGCCTGGGCACGCACCAGCTTGTCCCAGTTCTCATCCGCCTTGTTTCTGGCGTCCTCCAGCATCAGGCTCAGTTCTTCCGGGCTGCCCGCGGCGTCACCCCGTACCTCATTTTCGCCCGCCTGAGTCTCGCCCTCGTCAGTCGCGGTTTCGTTTGTCACCGCCTCCTGCTCTTTCTCCATTCTCTCAACACCCCTGGGTTTCAGAACTCAAAAACTTGGGACACCCGACAGGGCCTCCCTCCGCCCGGATCCAAATCCTGCCGGCGGGGCCAACATTAGGGCTCCTCGAAAAATTCGAAGCGCCTGCTTGGTGCAAGGATGCACCATTATTTTCTGCGCCTAAGCGCATGAAAATGAGCGCGATCGAAAATCTCACGTATCGATCGCCGTATCGAAAAATCCCATGGAAGGGATTTTTCGAAGTACCCATTAGATAGACAGATTGTAAGTTGGGGATGGTTACCTTGGTTTCAAGGCGGCACCGAGCAGTTTCGCCGTTACGTCTACGATCGGGATCACCCGGTTGTAGGCCATGCGGGTCGGGCCGATTACACCCAGCACCCCGGCCACCCGGCCGTCCATCTCATAACGGGCCGTCACCAGACTGCAATGATCGAGGGAACCGTAGCCCGACTCCTTACCAATAAACAGCTGTATCCCATCCGCACGCATGGACTCGTCCAGCAGATGGAGCAGTTCCTGCTTCTGGGTAAAGGAGTCGAACAGCTGGCGCAGACGATCCATCTGAGCCAATTCGTCGAAATCCATCAGATTGGTCTGGCCCGCCAACACATAGTCCTCTTTCTCACTGGTGCTGTCGATCACCTGCTCAGCCATCTCCATGGCACGGATCATGATCTTATTCATCCGGTTGCGTGCATCCTCCATCTCCGCGATCAGCTCCCGGTGCATTTCATCCAGGGCTCTGCCGGAATAGTGCTCCGTGAGAAAATTAGCCGCTTCCTTCAGTTCCGCCTCGGAGAAGGCCTTACGGGTGGTAATCACGCGATTGTGCACCTCGCCCTCGAGCGTCACCAGGATGGTCAGGATCCGCGTGCCGGAGAGGGGCAGGAATTCGATCTGGTGAAAAATGATCTTGTCATGCCGTGGGACCGTCACGACACCGGCCATATGGGTCAACCCCGACAGCAGTCGGGAGGCCGACTCGACCAGTGACTTGGCATCGGTTTCGCCCTTCAGTTCTCCGCGCAGTCGGGCCAACTCGTTCGATTCCAGCGGTTGCAGTGTCAACAGAGAATCGACAAACATGCGATAACCGGACGCCGTTGGTATCCGTCCCGACGAGGTGTGGGGAGACTCAACCAACCCCATCTCCTCCAAGTCCGCCATCACATTACGAATAGTCGCCGGACTCAGATCCAATCCGGAATCACGGGCCAGGGTACGAGAACCCACCGGTTCGCCCAGTCGAATGTAGCGCTCGACGAGAACCTTCAGAAAGTGTTGCGCCCTGTCCGGTACGGATACCTCACTGCGCGTCTTCCTGCCTGTCACCGTTTACCTCGATATACCGTCGCCGATCATGGAACCATTTTTAGCACTCTAAGTTTATGAGTGCTAAACGATAGGATTATCGATTTGGGATCGAGGAGTGTCAAGACATGCCGATTTCTCGTCATCCCCTCCCGTGCAGGGACCTCACGCTGTGGTTGGCTGCCCCGGAGAGGCATGATAACTTTCATCCTATCGTGGAAACATACCCGTATCTTCCAAGGAACCCCGGATAGGCCATGCCCCTGCTGTTTACTACCGTCGGCCTGATCGGAAAACAGGATGATCCGGCGCCCATGCAGACCCTAGTCAAACTCAGCCGCTTCCTGTTGAAGCGGGGACATAGGGTGTTGCTGGAGGAGGCCACCGATCAGCCACCGTCAAACCATGGTCTGGAAACCATCTCGCTGGATGAGATCGGTCGCCGCTGTGATCTTGCCATCATCGTGGGCGGGGACGGCACGCTGCTGCATGCCGCCCGGGGGCTGGCGAGCCGCCATGTGCCCCTGCTCGGGGTCAACCTCGGCCGACTGGGGTTTCTCACCGATGTCTCCCCCGACAGCATGCTCCCGACCCTGGAGCAGATCCTCTCAGGCCACTACAGCGAAGAACGGCGATGCCTGCTCCAGGCCGAGATCAACGGCTGCCGTTGCACCGCCCTCAATGACGTGGTTATCCACAAGTGGAATATCGCCCGCATGATCGAGTTCGAGACCTTCGTCGACGGCTCATCCATCGATGTCCAGCGCTCGGACGGGCTGATCATCTCTACCCCCACCGGCTCGACGGCTTACGCCCTGTCCGGCGGCGGCCCCCTGTTGCATCCGACACTGAATGCCACGGTGCTGGTTCCGATCTGCCCACATACACTCAGCAACCGCCCCATCGTGGTCAGCGGGGACAGCGTCATCAAAATTCAGGTATCGGGCCACACCGAGCTTGACCACGTCCGTGTCACCTGTGACGGCCAGACCTGCATCCCGGTCACCCAGCAAACCATTCGGATCAGCAAGTATGCCCATCCAGTCCACCTGATTCATCCCAAAGGCCACGAACACTTCGATATTCTGCGCGCCAAACTGGGCTGGGGCGAGCACCCGCTTAAACCCGACCCAGCCTGAGCCCCATGCTGAACCAAATTCACGTCAAGGATCTGGCTATCGTCACCGCTCTGGAAGTGGAGTTTCACCCCGGCATGACGGCACTGACCGGGGAGACCGGTGCCGGAAAATCGATTCTGATCGACGCCCTGGGGCTGGTGTTGGGTGACCGGGCCGACAACGGTTTGATACGCAATGACAGCGCCCGTGCCGAAATCACCGCGATTTTCCGGCCGGAGCCTCGATCCCAGGCCAGGCGATGGCTGGAACAGCACTCCCTGGATAGCAGCGACGAATGCATCCTGCGCCGGGTTTTGATGCGGGAGGGCCCCTCGCGCGCATTCATTAATGGTTCGCCGGTGCCGGTGAAGTCTCTGCAGACGTTGGGGGAACTCCTGGTCGACATCCACGGCCAGCATGCCCATCAGTCCCTGCTGCGCCGGGACCAGCAACGGATTCTGCTGGACGAATACGGCGGACACGCTAAGCAGTGTACCGGTGTCGCCACGCTTTACCACCAGTGGAACGAGGCGGCGCAGCGGTTCAAAGAGCTGGAAACGGCTGCCCGAGACAGGTCGGAACGGTTGGAACTGCTGCGCTATCAAATCGACGAGCTGACCCGACTCGGACTGGCACAAGGCGAACTGGAAGAGCTTGACCGGAACCAGCGCAGACTCGGCAGCGCCGGCCAGCTGCGACAGCAGTGCGCTGAGCTGCTCTCCACCCTCTACGAAGAGGAAGATGCGGTCGAGACCCGGCTGGCCCGGGCCAGCCATCAGCTCGATCAGCTACTGGTGCTGGAGCCCCGACTTGCGGACTGCCGTGAAATGGTGGAAGGGGCCGCGATCCAGCTCCAGGAGGCGATCTCTATCCTGCGCCAGTATGCCCAAGAGATAGAATTGAACCCCCAGCAGCTGGAGCAGATCGAACAGAGACTGGCGGAGATCCATGAGCTGGCGAGAAAATATCGCTGTCGACCGGAAGAACTCGAAGAACGCCTCGGTACCCTGGACAGCGAACGGGAGGCACTGGAGAAAGCGGACATTCAGCTCAACGAACTGGAACAGCTAACCGCCCGCCTCGAAGGCGAATACCTGAAACAGGCGGCGCAGTTGAGCCGCTGCCGGCAACAGGCGGCTGAGAAACTGCAGCGGGAGGTCTCTGAGGGGATTCAGACCCTCGGCATGCCCCACGGACAGATGCTGATTCAGCTGGAGACCCTGCCCCCGGATAGAGCCTCGGCCACTGGTCTCGACCGTATTGAGTTCCTGGTCAGCGCCAATCCGGGCCTGGCGCCCCAGCCACTGGCCAAGGTTGCCTCCGGTGGTGAGCTTTCCCGCATCAGTCTTGCCATCCAGGTCGCCACCATCCGTTGCGCCCAGGTTCCGACGCTCATATTCGACGAAGTGGATGTGGGCATCGGCGGCGGGGTAGCAGAGATCGTGGGCCGCCTGCTGCACCGACTGGGCGAGGAGCGACAGGTCCTGTGTGTGACCCACCTGGCGCAGGTCGCGGCCCAGGGCTCGCATCATCTGCGGATCGTCAAAGATACCGATGGGGAAACCGTCGTCACCAGTATTGTTGCACTGGACGGGGAGAGCCGGGTGGAGGAAATCGCCCGAATGCTGGGGGGAATGGATATCACCTCAAATACCCTGGCCCACGCACGGGAGATGACGCTCCTCTCACAGGGAGGCTAAGTCTTGTCCCGATTGGGGCAGTCCGGGTCCTTGCAGCGACCGTAAATCGTCAGGCTGTGATCGCCAATCTCGAATCCCTTTTCCTGCGCAATCTTGCTCTGCTGCCGTTCTATGGTTTCATCGATAAACTCTTCCACCCGGCCACAGAAAATGCAGATGATATGGTCATGATGCTGACCGCGATTCAGTTCGAAGACCGAATACCCATCTTCAAAGTGATGCCGCTCGACCAGCCCCGCCGTCTCGAACTGGGTCAACACCCGATAAACAGTCGCCAACCCGATTTCATCGCCCGCCTCCAGCAACATCCGGTAGACATCCTCGGCACTGACATGGCGTTCACCGCTCTTTTCCAGCAGTTCGAGTATCTTAAGACGGGGTACTGTTACCTTCAGTCCGGCCTTCCTGATGTCCTGATCTGCCAAGGTTACACTTGCCTCCGGGTGTTTTCAGAATGTGAATCAGGTATTATTCGGGCCAACTAGGAACCTGGGTCAACCTGAAAAATCGAATGCAAAAGCTTCTCATTTCTTGGGTATTGGGCGCAAGTCTGCTTCTGTCCGGCTGTTCCAGCGGCAAGGATCCTTATGCCCCTAACCGCAGCATTCTGGACAGACTGCCCCTCGTATACCGGCCTGATATTCAACAGGGCAACGTCCTCGACCAGGAGGTAATCAACCGGCTGCAACCGGATCTGGCCAAAAGCCAGGCAAACTACCTGATGGGCACCCCCTTACTGGTGGATGTTTTTCACCGGAACCGCTGGGACTATATCTACAGCATCAGGCAGGGAAACCAGCCTCGGGAACAGCAGCGGATCAGTCTGTTTTTCGAGGATGACCGGTTGGTTCGCATCGAGGGGGACCTGCGGCCTCAACCCTCTGCGGAAATCACGCTACCGAGTGTCGGTGAGGTATTTACGGTGACCGATTACAAGGAACGACAGAAGGGCTTTTTCACCCGCCTATTCGAAAAGATCTTTGTCATACCCGGTCCGGAGAAGTAATCGCGGGACCCGCGTACTGAAGCAGGACCAGAGATGACCGCGCCGGGCTATTGCTTGACCGCGTTTTCCGATGGCTCCCTGCCGCCCCCCTTTTTCATCTGTTTTCCTTCGGCCGCCCGTTTCTTGCGTGCCTCCTTGGGGTCAGCAATGAGCGGACGATAGATTTCCACCCGGTCACCGGGCTTTAGCTCGGCATCCTGTTTCGCCATTTTGCCGAAGATACCGACCCGGGCCGAAACTATATCGATCTCGGGAAACCGCTCCAGAATTCCCGAACGCTCGACTGCCTGTAACAGGGTGGTCCCTGGACTCACCTGCAGTGACAGGATCAGTTGGTCGTCCGGCGTTGCATAGGCCACCTCGACCTCGAAATCCTCAGCCATCTCGATACACCTCGTCCGACCGTTTGCAGAAGGCATCCACCAAAGTATTGGCGATCTGACTAAATACTTTACCAAACGCCACATTGATTAATTTACCGGAAAATTCAAACTCCAGCTCCAGCTCGACCTTGCAGGCATCGTCGCGCAACGGGGTGAAGCGCCAACTGCCGTTAAGATTTCGAAACGGCCCATCGCGCAAACGGATATCCATACGCTCCGAGGGATGCAGCTGGTTACAGGTGGAGAAAGTCTGGTGTATCCCCACCCTTGCCACCTCCAGCTCGGCACAGACTTCCGTTTCGCTGCTGGACAGCAACCGGGTGGATCGGCACCAGGGCAGGAAATCAGGGTAGGACTCCACGTCGCTGACCAGCTCGAACATCTGATGTGCCGAATGGCCGACCAAGGCGCTTTTTTTTACCACCGGCAATTAAATCACCCCTACGGCTTGAAGCCACGACCGCAAGCGGAGTGACAAACCGGATGTGTGAAGGAAGACGGCGACAACCGCCAGGGGGGTAATAAACCGGATTAGAAAATACCAGAGCTTGAAACCCAGTCCGTCATTCCCCCCCAGTTCATCGCGGACCGACTCCCGAGCCAGCACCCGACCGGCGAAAATCGCGACCGCCAGACCACCGAGGGGCAGCATGAAACTGGAAGTCAGTATATCCAGCACATCAAACAGGCCGTTGTTTTTCTGCTCTCCCGCAAACTCGAAGCCGAAGGCCCAATAACTGAAGGAGAGAACCGTGACAATACCCAGCAGCCAGGCAGCCAACCCCACCCAGACCGCCGCCCTCACCCGCTGCAGATTCAGATTTTCCACCAGCCAAGCGACAGCTGGCTCGATCAGGGAGATGGCCGAGGTCCAGGCGGCAAACACCAGCAGGACGAAAAACAGGGTGCCGAAGAAGAGCCCGCCGGGCATCTGGCCAAAGGCGATTGGCAGGGTCTGAAATATCAGCCCCGGTCCGGCACCGGCCTGCAGATCGTTGGCAAACACGATGGGGAAAATGGCCAGGCCTGCCAGCAACGCCACCAGGGTATCCACCAGGGCGATGAGCAGAGACATCCTGGCGATTGAAACGCCGCTGGGCAGGTAGGAACCATAGACCATGATCGCCCCCATGCCCAGACTGAGGGTGAAAAAGGCATGACCCATGGCGATCAGAACACCGCCGGCGGAAATGGCGCTGAAGTCGGGGGTAAACAGGAAGTCCAGAGCCTGCTCGAATTTACCGGTTTGAAATGCATAGCCGACCAGCACCAGCAGCAGCACCAACAGGGTGGGCATCAGGATCCGAACAGCCTTCTCCAGGCCAGAACGCACCCCTCTCCCGACCACCACCGTGGTCATGACCATGAAGATCGTATGCCAGGCCAGCAGTCTTTCCGGGTCGGAAACCAGATCACCGAAAATCGTTCCCACCCCTTCGGCGGTGACCCCGGTGAAAACGCCGTTCGCTGTACGTACTACATAGGCCAGCGCCCAACCGGCAATAACGCTGTAGAAAGAGATAATAAACAGCCCGGCCACGACCCCGATAAACCCGACCAACCACCAGTGGCTGCTGGCGCCCTCCTCCTGAGCCAGGGAACGCAAGGTATTGACGGGACTCTGGCGCCCCCGGCGACCGATCAACACCTCAGCCATCATGATGGGTATGCCGATGACGGCGATACAGAGCAGGTAGACCAGCACAAAAGCACCGCCACCATTCTCGCCCGTTATATAAGGGAATTTCCAGATATTGCCGAGACCGACTGCGGATCCGGTCGCCGCCAGGACGAACATCAGGCGCGAAGACCACTGGCCATGAATGGAGGTACGTTCCGACAAGGCGGCAATATTCCCCTGCGTCTGTGGAAAACGAACCTCGCATTCTCGGTCAATTCGCTTGTCAAAACAAGAAACTGTAGGGCTTGGAGCAAAAACGGAAAGCAGGCTGGAACCCCCCTCCCCCTGTCGCATACAATGGCGGGACATGGCAAAGAAAACGAAAAAAAAAGGGGCCGGCGGCGCCACCATCGCCCTGAACAAAAAGGCAAAGCATGAATTCTTCATTCAAGAGCGCTACGAGGCTGGCATCTCGCTGGAAGGATGGGAGGTAAAAAGCCTGCGGGCCGGCCGCATCAGCCTGGTGGAGAGTTACGTCACCCTCAAGGAGGGGGATGCTTTCCTGTTCGGCGCCCACATCACACCACTACCCACCGCCTCGACCCACATCCATCCGGATCCCCTGCGCAGTCGGCGGCTACTGCTCCACCGCCAGGAACTGGACAAACTGATCGGACTGGTGGAGCGCAAGGGGTTTACCCTGATCCCCCTGGCCATGTACTGGAAAAAGGGGCTGGCCAAGGTGGAAATCGGGCTGGCCAAAGGCAAGCGGGAGCACGATAAACGAAGCGACGACAAAGAGCGGGACTGGCAGCGGGACAAACAGCGAATCCTGCGGCGGGGCTGAAATCCCCCTCGGTCAGGGATGCAGGAATCAGCCCGACTGGAAGCACCTTCCGGCCTTTCGCAGGAATGACAGGGAACTTCCCCCCGCCTATAATGTCTTTTTGATAGTAACCAAATGGGGGCGACCTGGCTTCGACGTGGGTTGCAAAACCTGAGGTGCATGCCGAGGATGCAGATATCCTCGTTAATAAGTCTGCAAAACTAATAGTTGCCAACGACGACAACTACGCACTCGCTGCTTAATACCCAGTGAGGTGCCGTCTGACTGGAGCCGTGCTTGTGCGTCCAGCGTCCTTCGGGACACTCAGGCGTCATATCTCACAAGATCGCGATGAAGCACGTCCGGGGTGGATTCGCTAAAACTTAACCGGAATCGCCATTCTGAAGGCCCTGTCCGTCGGGTGTCAGGAGGCTAAAATTTAATAGGCGCGACTAAGCATGTAGATCCGAAGGCAGAGGACTTGCGGACGCGGGTTCGATTCCCGCCGCCTCCACCAATTTATTGTTTTTATTGGGAATTATTTAACTTCTTGTCCCGCGTCCACTCACTTGTGCAACCAGACAAGTGAGTGGAATATCGGACGTTTTTGCAGAAATACAACATCAATTTTTCCGAAAACTAGCATGGCTTTGCCAGTATTTTGGCATTACTTAGTGCCCGGATTTGGGAAGCTGAATATAGTTTATATTCGTCTCTTCGCTGCCATAGTTTCAATTCGTCATGGACATCATATCTATCCCCTTCCAAAACGGTCGAGATAGTGGGCGAACAGATTTGGGTTTAAATCTTTCAATCGCCGCCGTTGTTTAATCAGATCGGCTGCGGGGACCACTGTGACGCCCGCCGTCACCAAGTCGGCGGTCACAAGATAATCTTCCGGCGCTTCTACGCCGGTCATACAGGCTGTATCCGTCAGTCTCAGAATAAAGCCAGGTTGTTCCAGCAGCGACCAGGCAGGGAAATCCTTGATATCCAACTCCGGTTCCAGGCCGATAAAGCGCTGCCAGCGACTGCGCCAGATGGACTCTGCCTCCCTGCCAATGGCGTCAGCCTGATTCGAAAAATGCCAACAGAGGCGGAACCAGTAGCTAGCCGCGAGCTCATTCTGCTGCAGACGCCCGCAGGCCTGGGCATAACGGCGCAACAGTAGTGGGTCCCCGCTCCAGTGCTTCTCCGCATCGATGCTCCGCTGCACCTGACTCCAGGCTTCCAGCTGGATCGCGGGATAGCTTGCATGCAGTTTGGGGTGGTCAGGATCGAAAGGCTCATCCTGCAGTGCTTTAAGCAGTCTCTGCCAGAAAGGCGCCAGAAAGTCACGGCTGCCGGAGCCGAGTTTGTCGCCGGCCAACGGTGCCAACTCCTGCTCCAGATAGCCCAACTCAGAAGATGCATCCTCCACCGGTAGATGCAGGCTCTGCGGCGCGCTTACCAACAGCTCCAGATCGCCGATCTGACTGTTGCCCGGATCGGCATCGAACAGGCGTTCGAGCAACCGACGGGCCTCAGCATAGTTCCTTTCCTTCAGTGTTCCGGTGACACCATTGACCAAGGTGACACCGGTCGCGTCCATGAACAGATCCAGTTGTGGTGCATCGACAGGTTTGCGGTAGCGGGTATGAAACAGTCTGTCGAAAGCGGAATCCTTGCTGAAGCGCAGCTTTTTACCTTCGCCACCTCCCCATTTAGGGCAGCTAAAGGATTCGGCCTCCAGTCCAAGATCTTCTGCATAGGCTGCTCCCTGTTCAAAAAACACACGGCTCTGCTCCGGATCGCCAAACAGACACTCATCGAGAAAACCGCCCTTTCCCATCCGCCAAGCCTCGTAATCGGCATAAAGCAGCCGACCCTCCGCCAACAACAACTCCAACGGGGTATAGGCGCCCTGCTCCAGTAGGAGCTGGTCAATGGCCTGCCGAACGTTTTTTTCTACCTCTCTGTTAGTCATTCCATTGGCCCGAATAACAAATCAAGATCCTCCCTCCTCCAGGCAGTTCCTGAGCTCCCACCCCGTTCGAACAGACTGTCAGCCAGGGCCTGTTTATGAGCCTGCATTGTCTGAATCTTTTCCTCCACCGTACCCTCGCTGATAAGTTTGTAGATGAACACCGGGTTCTGCTGGCCGATGCGATGAGCGCGGTCGCTGGCCTGACGCTCCACCGCCGGATTCCACCAGGGATCGTAGTGAATCACGGTATCGGCGGTGGTCAGATTGAGGCCAGTCCCCCCCGCCTTGAGGCTGATGAGAAACAGTGGTACCTCCCGGTTCTGAAAACGGTCCACCGGCGCGGCCCGATCCCGAGTCTGGCCGGTCAGCTTCACATAGTCGATGCCGACTGGCTTCACGGCGTCTTCGATCAGAGCCAGCATCCCGGTAAACTGGGAGAAGAGCAGCACCCGCCTCCCTTCCTCGACCATCTCCGGCAGCATCTCCATCAACAGCTCCAGCTTGGCCGAGCTCTTTACCTGTCTTGCCTCCTCCAGTTTCACCAAGCGTGGATCACAGCAGACCTGGCGCAGCTTCAGCAGCGCATCCAGCACCATGATATGGCTGCGGCCCCAGCCGGATTCAGCAATCGCCTCACGCACATTTTCATGCATGGCCAGGCGAACGCTCTCATAGAGTTCACGCTGCCCCCCCTCCAGCTCCACGCTGCGGATGATCTCGGTCTTGGGGGGGAGTTCCCGCACCACCTCCTGCTTGGTACGCCGCAACATAAACGGCCGCAGGCGCTTTGCAAGGCGCTCGGCGGCCGCTTCGTCCCCCTCCTTTTCGATCGGTGTGCGCATCAAGCGCTGAAACATTTTCTCGCTTCCAAGCAAGCCGGGCAGCAGGAAATCGAACAGGGACCAGAGCTCCCCCAGGTGGTTCTCAAGGGGCGTGCCGGTGAGACAGAGACGGTGCCGTGCATTCAGCTGCCGGACCACCTGGCTGGCCTGGGATTTCGGATTCTTAATGGTCTGGGCCTCATCCAGAATCAGCAGATGATACTCTTGCGCCAACAGTAACTCGCTGTCCCTTATCAGAAGCGGGTAGCTGGTGAGCACCAGATCATAATTGGAAATCTCCCGGAACAGTTCACGGCGCCCGGGCCCGTGCAGCAGCAGCACCCGCAGATCCGGTGCAAACTGCCTTGCCTCTCGCCGCCAGTTGACCAGCAAGCTGGTTGGGGCCACCACCAGGCTCGGCCTGTCCATCCGACCCTGCTCCTGCTCCAGCAACAAATGGGCCAGCGTCTGCACCGTCTTTCCCAGCCCCATGTCATCGGCCAGTACTCCGGCCAAAAAGTACTCCCGTAGAAACTGCAGCCAGGAGAGTCCCTGCTGCTGGTAGTCCCGCAAGCGGGTCCCTAGCCTTTTGGGTGGGGCTACATTCGCTATCCGGCCCACACCCTTCAAACGTTCTGCCAGAGCTTGCAGATCCTCTTCGCCGTGCCAGGAGATCCGTTGTGCATCGTCCTCCTCCGCGAGTTCCGCCAGACGGACCAGTTGAATCCGGCTAAGGGGTAGTCGACCCTCATCATCCAAGGCACCCTCCCGCACTAGTTCAAACAGGGTGTCCAGAATATGTTGCACACGGCTGAAGGGGATGGGTACCTTGCGTCCATCTTCGAGGGGGACGATGAGTGACTCTCTTCCTCTCTGATTGCGTTGAAAAGCTGGCGAGACGCTCCGTAACCAGGCCACTAATGCAGGTAGAAGGTTGATACGCTCGCCATCCACCTGAATGCCAAGGCTGACACCGAACCAGTCATGCTTCGCGTGAGGTTCGAGCCGACCATGCCAGCTCTCCACCTGCACCAGGCGATGGCAGAAACCTGCATCGAATTCGATGCGCCAGCCCTCTTTCTTCAACTGCGGCAGAAGCCTGAGCTGAAAATCGAACCAGGCATCGGCACCGGCGTGGAAACGAAAGCTCTCCTCCCCGGTACCCCGGTTCCACATCAGGCCGTGTTCCAAACCCTCCGACCGGAACCGCTCCACGTAGGTTTGTTCCAGCTCAGCGTTGCGCTGCACCCGTAACACGCGATCCCCATCGAACTGCTGACAAGCCTGATCCCCACTGAAACATAAACCGTTGTAATCGAAGCTCAGTAACAACAGATCAAGCACTTCGG
>Ga0316189_10001725_pt1 | contig 21669 bp, 18 predicted proteins | sample LowCovwburrow_MG_FD_204930 | JGI IMG/M metagenome (GOLD analysis project Ga0316189, IMG submission 204930) | Coastal sediment microbial communities from Maine, United States - Lowes Cove worm burrow | ecosystem: Environmental > Aquatic > Marine > Coastal > Sediment | place: USA: Maine... | reverse complement strand
CACCAATATCATTTAGATTCCTAAATAAAGCATCAGCTGTTAAGGTTATCGTTTTGCTAGTAGATTCTGAAACTATAATATTTTCAACACGTAAAAACTCAGGTTTTTGTTTCACAGAGCACGCTACGAACGTCAGTACTAGTGTTGATAAAATTATAAGTTTCTTCATATTAGTGTTTTTAGATTTATACTATCTTCACAGAGCAAAAATACGACTATTAAAGTGAGCAAAGATAATATTGTTATTAGAGAAATTCGTCCTGAAGATAATCTCCAAATGGAAGCTGTAATTAAGGCTTGTTTTCCAGAATTTAAAATTCCATTAAAAGGTACAGCCTATGAAGATGCTGAAACTCCTTTTATGTACGAATCCTACCAAGGCGAAAATGAAGTATATTATGTGGTTGCTAATGATGCAGAGGTTTTAGGAGGAGCTGGTATCAAGCAACTCAAAGACTTTGAAGGTCGTATTTGTGAACTTCAAAAAATGTATTTTTCGCCTAAAGTTAGAGGTAAAGGTTTTGGTAAAAAACTATTTGCAAAATGCTTGGAAGCAGCTAAAAATTTTGGATATATAACCTGTTATTTAGAGTCGGCTTCACAATTAAAAGCAGCCATTCATATTTATGAAGACTTCGGTTTTGAACATCGTACTGAACCGCTCGGAAATACGGGTCATTATTCATGTGGTGTCTGGATGACAAAAGAATTATAAATGATCATTAAAACACAGAAAATAATTTGGTTTTAAAAGAGATACTAGATATTTATCACAAAGAACTTGATGAGCTCTATGGGAGAAATGAGGTCGATTCGTTTTTTAATATTTTGATTGAACATTATCTCGATATCAAACGCATTCACTTGGTGCTAAATCCGGAATATGTGATTTCAAAAGTTGAGGAACAACCCATTTTTGAAGCTTTAAGCCAGCTCAAACTCGAGAAGCCTATACAATACATTCTTGGTGAAACCGAATTTTACGGATTGGCTTTTAAAGTGAATAAAGACACATTGATTCCACGTCCAGAAACCGAAGAATTGATTGAATTGATAATTACAGATCATTCAAAGCGTCACACTGAGCACAGTCGAAGTGCGAGCGATAAATCTCTTTTGAGAATTCTAGACATCGGAACTGGAACAGGATGCATCGCGATTTCATTAGCTAAAAACCTTCCAAATGCAAGCATATATGCAATTGATGTTTCCAAGGATGCTCTTAACATTGCAAAGGAGAATGCTGAATTAAATGAAGTTACTGTTGAATTCATTCATGATGATATTCTAAATTCGCGTCATGCTGAACTTGTTTCAGCATCTCATAAATTTGACATTATTGTGTCTAATCCACCTTATGTTCGGAACTTAGAAAAAGCGGAAATACAAACGAATGTGCTCGATAACGAACCACACTTAGCATTATTTGTAGATGATGATAATCCGTTGCAGTTTTATAAAGCTATTTGCGAATTTGCTCAAGTTAACCTAAATGATAACGGCATATTATATTTTGAAATCAATGAGTATCTGGGAGCAGAGATGATTGAATTAATGAATGACTTTGGTTTTGAGGATATTGAATTGAAACAGGATTTATTCGGAAAAGATCGCATGATAAAAGGGGAAAAGTAATTTCAAATATTCTGTCATGCTGAACTTGATTCAGCATCTCGTCATAGTAAGTCATTAAGTGTCTTCATCTTCAAATCATCCAAACGGTCTGCTTCAGTTTCAAATTCAATAGTTACTATGTCATTAGGCATTAAATCAAAATAATTATCACTAAAATGACCTTTTGCGTTCGTAAATAGAAACACATTTTTTTGCAACGTTTTGCTAGACAGTTTAATGCTAAACCCGTTCTTAATTTTTATAATTTCTTTTTCAATCGGTTGCTGTTTCAGAAGTAAGTGTTTAGGACTTTCAAAATAGAAATAGTTAGTAGTAGAGCCAAATGTGGTCACTACCATTCGACTTTGACTATTTATAATTTCGTGCTCAATTAGTTTTATATCAAGACGTACATTGAAATCATTTTTAACCTTTATGAACTTTTTCGAATTATACACTTCTCTGCCATCAAAATCTATTATTTTTATAGTCAGGGTATCGCTTATTGCTGTTAACTGGTCGTTAATTATAGTTGTATTTAAAATACTGCTACTTTTATAATATTCGTTTGAAACTAAAACATTTTTGAATGATTTTTTGGCTTGATAATGGAGAGCTTTCCAATTTCCGAAGTAATCAATACTCGACCAAGAAATCGCTGGCCAACAGTCATTAAGTTGCCAATATAAAGTTCCCATATTATAAGGTTTGGCACGACGATGCGCTTCAATACCTTTTGTGACTCCGTAGGCTTGTAATAATTGACTCACATACATGTAATCTTCTGCGTTCGTCGGAATAGGAAAATCACGTTTCATATACGCGTCTATGAGTTGAAATCCACGAACATGTTTTTGGTGTTTTTTAAAACTTTCCGAAGTTATCTCAATAGAATCACTCTGATTGATATACTGAATCGCCTCATAACTAGGAAACGACTGAAATCCGAACTCACTCATAAACCGCGGAACATTGTCTTCAAGATGCTCAAAAGGATAGGCATCATGCCAAATCCACCAATCGTGAGCGTCACCTTCAGTTTTGTACTTCGGATTTCCACGACCATATTTTGGTGAACTTTCCCAATAACTGATATTAGAGTATGCACTTACTGTTGCGGGAAGAATACTATCAAATACTTTTAAGTAGTTACTCCAAATCTCCTCTTGCTCTTCATCACTTTTATCGGTTTGCCAACCCCAACGATGCCAACCTTCCGAGCTTTCATTATTGCCGCACCATAAGGCGATTGAAGCATGGTTGCGTAAACGCTTGACATTTTGAATGGCTTCTTGTTTTACATTATCAAGGAAACTTTTATCTCCAGGATACATCGCACAGGCAAACATAAAATCCTGCCAAACGAGAATCCCTTTTTCATCACATAAATCATAAAAAATATCATTTTCATAAATGCCGCCTCCCCAAACTCTAAGCATATTCATATTAGCATCAGCAACATCATTTAGAAGGTTTTCATAATGAGTATCAGTCACTTTATTTTGCATGCTATTTTGCGGAATGTAATTAGCGCCTTTCATGTAAACAGGAACGTCATTGACTTTAAAATAAAAGGATTCTCCATTGCCGTCTTTTTCGGTAACCAACTCCATAGTTCTGATTCCCTTTTTAACTGAAATACTATCAAGAATGGTTTTGTCATCACGAACCACAACTTTTATATCATATAAATAAGGATCTCCTAAATTATGTGGCCACCAAAGTTTAGGGTTTTCAATAATAAGGGGAAGGATTGATGGGTAAATCGAAGGTGATTTTTCTAGAGTTTTATTTAAGGTGTCATTGACATAAATTTCATAGCTTAATGCATCGTTGCTGCTGGAATAAGTTTCTAAATCAATAATTAATCCTGCTTTCTCTTCATCTAAAGTTGCTTGTTTTACATAAATATCTTTAATCTTAAAATCATTCCAAGCACTTAACGTCACAGGTCGCCAAATCCCACTTGTATTCAGTTTTGGTCCCCAATCCCAACCATATTGAAATTGTGCTTTACGCGTAAAAATGCGATTGCCTTCAGGAAGTTGATAGGGTAGTTTTGCTTTCTCTTTTTCTTCGGAAATGGATGTGTGTTCAAAAACAATACGCAAATCGTTTTGAGGTTTTAGAGCAGATTTGACACCCACTGAAAATTCACGGAATGCATTATCCGTTTTCAGAATTAGACTATCATTTAAAAATACTGAAGCATAAGTGTCAAGTCCTTCAAAATTGAGTTCGATATGTTCTTTCTTAAGTGTTTCCTCATCTATAGAAAATGTGGTCGTGTATTCCCAATCGGTTTTAGAAATCCACTGTAAGCTGTCTTCATTGTTCCTAATAAATGGATGGTTGATCACTTTATTGTCCAATAAATCAGAATGGATATTTCCAGGAACACTTGCCGATGTCCATAAAGAATCCTTAACTGCTTTAAACGACCAATCCTTATGTAAATCAATAGTTATTGGGATGTCATGCTTTGGCTGACAACTCATTATAGTGATTAGAAAAAGGATAAAAACACTATGCTTCATTTGTCATCACTTTTAAAATGGCTTTAATTTCTTTTATGCTAGAAACGGTTTGAGGGGTATTTCCAAAATATACTGAAGCTTCGTTGGAGATCACCTCAGAAGCAGAGGCGTGAATTTCTTTAAATCCTTCATTTCTAAATGTTCTAGCATTATTTGAATTGATACCACTTCCAATTAAAATCGTAATCCTATTTTGTGCTTGTTGCTTTAGGTTTTTTAATAGCATGATGCCATCAATTGCTTTAGCTTCTTGCCCTGAAGTTAAAACTCTGTCGATACCTAAATTGATTAATTGTTCTAAAGCTTCTTTCGGATTTGGAACGACATCAAAGGCACGATGAAACGAAAATGGTAGTGGTTTTGATAGTGCAACTAATTCTTTGGTTCTTTCGATATCAATCGTATTATCCTGATTTAGGACACCAGAAACAATCCCGTGACAACCTAGATCCTTACAGATTAGAATGTCTTTTTTAATAATCTCAAATTCAGCTTCGGTATAAAAAAAGTTACCACTTCGTGGTCTTATGAGTACGAAATTTTCAATATCTAAAGTTTCAGAAATTTGTTTTATCAATCCATAACTAGGTGTAATGCCTCCAATAGATAACTCACTGCAGAGTTCGATGCGATGTGCTCCAGCGTCTTGAGCATTTTTTGCGGATTGGTATGAATTGGCACAGATTTCTAAAAGCATAATTTTCATTTCTCATTGCGAGACCTTTTGGTCGTGGCAATCTATTTTATTTCTATTAATTTAGAGATTCCTACGTCGTGTCACTCCTCTGAATGACAACGTCATTTCACAACAATCTCATCAATAAACGTCCAAGCTTTTTGTCCTGCACCTTGCTTACCGTCGGGAATAATGCCATAGTTTTCAACCATGATAATGATTTTAGTCACATTAAATTGTTCTTCGATAGTGAAATCACTCAATAAGCCATTGGGCTCAATGTGTCTAATTAGTGTTGGTGTTTGATTGATATCATAGTATGTAACTGCAACACTATTTGGAGCGTATATCCACTGACCATTTCCATTATAAAATCGAGTTGAAATACTGTTTACTTCTGTAGGTTGTTCAAATTGAATTTCTATTAAAATATCTTCTCCCCAAAACCCTAGCCATTCTTTGTCTCCATAGCGCGTGTCGCTTCCGGAAATCCCGTTAATTAGTCCTTTAGCTCCACTTCCAGAATAAGACTTATGTGGTGCTTTGTCAATCGTAATCCTTTTGCCAACTGCTTTATGGTAATTTATGGTTTCAGAAAAAATACGTCCTAATCGGTTTTCAGAATTAAAAACCGCAGCTTTAATGTTAGTGCTTTTATTTATAAGAATAGGCTCAGTATATATATCTGAAAATAGATTTGGTGGACTACCGTTAGTAGTATAATAAATGGTTTTATCTTCTAATGTTGTAGATAATTGATAATAGTTTTTATTGTCTTTTGATTTCAGTTCACCATCAATTTCATATAAATTGTTCGCATAGTTGATGTCTAAGGCATCGAGTCGTTTATTAAAATGTTCTACACGTTTCGTGAAATCTGAATACACTTTGTTACCATTTTTAGACCAAACCACTTCACTCATGGCCAATATTCTCGGGAATGCCATGTATTCAACGTGCTCTTGTGTTGGCATATATTCAGTCCAAATGTTTCCTTGAGCCCCTAAAATATATTTTGCTTCATTGTCGTTTAATTCTGAAGGTATCGGATTAAAGCCATAGACTTTTTCCAAAGGTAGAAATCCGCCAATAGCTGTTGGTTCATTAGGATTGGTTGATTGGTAATAATCAAAATAACAATGCGATGTTGGCGTCATTATAACGTTATGTTTTTGTTTGGCAGCTTCAATAGCACCAGAAGTGCCTCGCCAAGACATGACGGTTGCATTTGGCGCTAAACCACCTTCGAGAATCTCATCCCAACCAATAATTTGTTTGCCTTTTGAGTTGAGGTATGTCTCGATGCGTGTGATGAAATAGTTTTGAAGTTCGTGTTCATCTTTTAAGCCTTCACTTTTGATTCTGTTTTGACATTGTTCACAGGTTTTCCATTTGGTTTTTGGAGCTTCATCACCACCGATATGAATATATTCACTTGGAAATAAAGGAATTACTTCATCCAAAACATCTTCTAGAAATTCAAAAGTCTCGTCTTTAGAGCAATAGATATGCTCAAAAACACCCCATTTTGTAGCAACATCAACGTGTTCTCCTGTGCATCCTAAATTTGGATAAGCAGCAATAGCAGCTTGCGCATGTCCAGGAAGTTCGATTTCAGGAATCACAGTAACATGACGAGATTGCGCATAGGCGACAATATTCTTAACGTCGTCTTGCGTATAGAATCCTCCGTAACGTTTCCCATCAAATTGATGAGGTTGATTACTGTAATGTCCAATTAATGTTTCATCTCTATAGGCTGCAACTTCTTGAAGTTTTGGGTATTTCTTGATTTCGATTCGCCAACCTTGATCTTCTGTGAGGTGCCAATGAAAGGTGTTCATTTTTAGCATGGCTAAGGCGTCGATATATTTTTTAATAAAATCTACTGAAAATAGATGTCGTCCAACATCTAAGTGCATGCCTCGATATTGAAATTGTGGTGCATCTCTTATAGTCATACTTTGGATGCTGATTTTTTCGTCGGAAATTGAATTGTTTTCAAATTCTGGAGGTAAAAGTTGTCGTAAACTTTGAACCGCATAAAAGGCACCTTGGTCAGTTTTTGCACTGATGGTGATTTGGTAGGGCTGAATATCGAGATTATAGCCTTCAGCGTTTTCTATGGTTTCATCTAAGACAAATTGAATATCGCTATTGCTATCTAATTGGATGTTGCTGCCTTCTTCGATAAAGTTCCGAAGAAAATCACCAGAGATTTTAAAGGTATCGTCATAAGAGATACCAACACTATTATCTAAAACGAAATACCCTTTAGTAATAGTCAGACTGGTTGGGATTGGGATAATTTGCGGAATTTCAGGAATATAGTCTTCAGATTTGCAATTGAATAAAAAGCTGATAAAAACACTAAGTGCTATAATTTTCCTGAAAGACATTTTAGTATATTTAGAGGCTTTAAAGATAACTTTTTTTACAACGATTTTAATGAGTGTAGAACAAAAAATAAATAGCCTTCGCAACGAACTTCGCGACCATAATTATAACTATTACGTACTTGATAATCCTACGATAAGTGATTATGATTTTGATATAAAATTAAAGGAACTTCAAGCTCTTGAAGAAGCGCATCCAGAGTTTTATGATGCTAGTTCACCTAGTTTACGAGTAGGAGGTGAGGTGACTAAGAATTTCAATACGGTTGTTCATGAGCATCGCATGTATTCGTTGGATAATTCGTATTCTAAAGACGATTTATTGGATTGGGAAAAGCGTATCAAAAAAATGATTGATGGTGAGGTGAGCTATACCTGTGAATTAAAATACGATGGTGCTTCAATTAGTCTAACCTACGAAAACGGACAGTTATTGCGAGCAGTTACGCGAGGTGATGGAACGCAAGGTGATGAAGTGACGGCTAATATTAAAACCATTAAGTCTGTTCCCTTGCAATTGAAAGGCGATTTTCCGCAGAAATTTGATATTAGAGGCGAAATCGTTTTGCCTTTTGAAGGTTTCAATGCCATGAATGAAGAACGCTTAGAAGCAGGAGAGGAGCCCTACCGAAACCCGAGAAATACAGCATCAGGAAGTTTAAAGCTTCAGGATAGTGCTGAGGTTGCTAGACGACCATTAGAGTGTTTACTATATAATATTACTGGAAGTAACTTAGGATTTGATACGCAATATCAAGGTTTAGAGAAAGCAAGGCGAATGGGTTTTAAAGTTCCAGATGCCGCTAAATTAGTAAGTTCTGTGGATGAGGTTTTGGAGTTTGTAGACTATTGGGATGTTCACCGTCACGATTTGCCTTACGAAACGGATGGTGTCGTGATAAAAGTAAATAATTTGCAGCAGCAAGAGGAATTGGGCTTTACGTCAAAAGCACCACGTTGGGCTATGGCTTACAAGTTTAAAGCTGAACAAGTGTCGACGCGTTTAAATGAAATCACGTATCAGGTTGGTCGTACAGGAGCGATTACGCCTGTTGCTAATTTAGAACCTGTAGAATTGGCAGGAACGACTGTAAAAAGAGCGTCTTTGCATAATGCCGACCAAATTGAGAAATTAGATATTAGAGAAGGTGATGAAGTCTATGTTGAAAAAGGCGGAGAAATTATTCCGAAGATTATTGCGGTAGATTTAACCCAGCGTCCAACGAATTCTCAACCAACGCAATATATTACCCATTGTCCGGAATGTCAAACAGAACTTGAAAGACAAGAAGGCGATGCAAAACATTATTGTCCGAATTATAATGGCTGTAATCCACAAATTATCGGTAGGATTCAACATTTTATTTCCCGTAAAGCTATGGATATTGAAGGATTAGGCGGAGAAACTGTTGCGCTTTTGGTTAATGAAGGTTTGATTTCGAATTATTCAGATTTATATACGCTAACTAAAGATGAGGTGTTGCCATTAGAACGTATGGCAGAGAAAAGCGCTGAAAACTTAGTTAATGGCATTGCGGCCTCTAAGCAAATTCCGTTTGAACGCGTATTGTTTGCCATCGGAATAAGATTTGTAGGCGAAACGGTTGCTAAGAAATTGGCTAAACATTATAAAAATATTGATGCTATTGCTCAGGCTACAATTGAAGATTTGATTTCGGTTGATGAAATTGGAGACCGAATTGCAGAAAGTGTTATAGAATTCTTCTCTTCTGAAGATAATAGAAGAATAATCGACAAATTAAAGCGTTTTGGTCTGCAGTTAGAGTTATCAGCTGAAAAATTAGCGAACCAAACTGATAAGCTAAAAGGACAATCTATAGTTGTGTCTGGAGTTTTTGAAACGATTTCAAGAACTGAACTCAAAAAACTCATCGAAGATAATGGCGGAAAAGTCTCATCTTCAATTTCTTCCAAAACAAATTATTTGGTTGCTGGTGATAAAATGGGGCCTAGTAAGCGTGCCAAGGCGGAATCACTGGGAGTAGCAATAATCACTGAAAATGATTTCTTGTTAAAATTGAAATAAATTTCCTACATTTCTATTTATTTCATCGATTAAATGCGTTTTTATACGTTTATATGTAGTTATTTCATATATTTGCTTTGTTATTAAGAAATTGGAATATGTATTTATGTAAAATTTTTGGATTTGTACTCATTCTTTTGAGTATAGTTTTTTTAGGATTGCAGTATAATGCTTTAGAGATTGAAGCTTCTGGTGTTAAGTCATTAGCATTAATATTGTTAACGGTGCTATACATTATAAGAGTTAAGAATAAACACATTTTGTTTTTAATGTTTTTAGTTGTTTTTACAATTGCTGAAATATTAAACTACATGACATGGGTACGAAATCTAGAAATAGATCCAAATTTTGATTATTTCTATTATATAGGAAATGGGCTTTATATATTGTCATATGTTTTTTTAATTTCTAGAATTTTAGGAGTCATGAATGTGCCTAAAGTGATTTCTCGTTTTCCTTTTCAGACTTTATTACTTCTAATTCTTAGTGTGTTTGTAGTCTATTTAGTTACGGAAACTACAAGACAGGAATTGGGTAGCCAGGAGTATGCACTTGAGTTGTCATACAATGCCATAATCATGTTATTGGTATCGATTTCTTTGTTAAATTATATGACTAAAGATGATAAAAAATCGATGAATCTTCTCATAGGATCCATATGTGTCGTATTTTCTGAAATATTACAATTAGCCTATTTTTATGTTGCCAATTTCAACTTTTTAAATGTACTATGCTCTCTGTTTTTGGTTTTTGCTTTCATATTCTATTACCTTCAGTCAGAAATGAACTATCGAGAAATTAAAGAGTACAACATGATACCTACTGATTTAAAAGCCTAATTTGTTGTGTATCCTAGGAGACTATTTTTCTAGGTTCAAAATGATATTAAGCGCCATTAAAAAGTGAATAGAGCTTATTTCCTTGATAACCTTCCATATATTCATTTAGTTCAATTTATGTTACCTGATATATGTTGAACTGATATCTCTAATGGCTACTATATTTACTATAACTCCAACTAAAACTGATTTTCACATAGGTTAGTTACTGATCGCGCGTTAGTTATAATTATGTACTATTATTTTAGTGCTTGAAGCATCGATTATATACCATGCATTTAGACTTAAAGACAACAAATAATCGATAAAACGTTATTTTTGACGTTGAAATGCGTAATTTTTGTTATATTTGTCATGCCCTAAACGAACTGTAATGATAAAAAAGCTGAACATAAAGCCTAATTCTGTGTTAGTTATCGTGTTATTCGTGTTGCTTATAAGTACTTCATTGGCCACATATTTTAACGTGCCCATTGTACCTATGATAGCAAAGCTAACGACAGTGGCTATATTGATGACATTTTATTATTGTCAATTGTATAAGATGGCAAATGTGTTTCTTACCATATTTTTATTATTCTTTTTAGGGGATGCATTTTTTGTTTTCGACTTTGGGGACATGGCATCTAAGCTTTCAAAATCGATGTATATCGGTGCTTATCTGTTGTTGGTTTTTGTACTTCTGGGTAAGTTGAAACGTGTTAAGTTTGAAGGTTTAGTTACTGTGTATCTCATATTGGTATTGGGCTTAAACTCTTATTTTTTATATGTGCTTTATGGTGTTGCTAAGGACAATTTTGTAGATGACATTAATTTGGTCCTATATATATGCCATGGAATAGCGCTTATTGGAATGACGTACTTCGCGTTTGCTGTGTATTTAAGTAGGGAAACAGCACAGTCAATAACCTTTTTGTTAATGGTATTTTGTTTTATGTTTTCGGATGTGTTGACTTATATCTGCGACCTCTATGTGTATTTCTGGGTATTTGAAGTCTTTGGGAGTATTTTGCATACTGCTGGATTGTTCCTGTTGTATAAATATGTTTATGACTTTTATGCCAATAAAAATATTCACAAGCGCATGCAATTATCTGAGTATTTTACACCTACAACGGAAGCTTTAAAAGAAATAAGCGTCTACTTGTAAATGCAATACATTTCAAAATTAAATTAAAATCAAACAATTATTGAAGTTCCATTTGCCGATTTGTTTTTATCCGAATCGAAGTAGAAGTCAATTTTACCAAGGTTAATTCCATAACAACCAACCTGATTTACCAATAGATTTTTATCTTCAGAATTTTTAACCACTGTTGGTTTCTTTAAGAATGTATGTGTATGACCACCAATTATTAAATCAATGTTTTTTGTGGTTTCAGCTAATTTAAGATCACATATTCTCTCTGGAAAATTTCTGTAGTTATAGCCCAAATGTGATAAACAGATGATGAGGTCACATTTTTGATCTTCCTTAAGAATTCTTGTCATTTCCTGTGCGCTTTCCGTAGGATCTAAGTACACAGTTTCTTTATACATCTTTTTATCGACAAGTCCACTGAGTTGAATTCCTAGTCCAAAAATCCCAATTTTAATGCCGTCTTTAATAATAATGCGATAAGGTTTCACATGGGTATCCATAACAGTATTAGAAAAATCATAATTAGCAGATACAAAATCAAATTTCGCATGTGGTAATTGCGCGTAGAGTCCGTCTATACCATTGTCAAAATCGTGGTTTCCGATAGTTGCCACATCGTATTTGAGCATGCTCATAAGTTTAAATTCTAATTCGCCTCCATAATAGTTGAAGTAAGGTGTGCCTTGAAAAATATCGCCAGCATCTAACAATAAGGTATTAGGATTTTCTTTTCTGATATTAGCAATTAAGGTTGCACGTCTTGCGACTCCTCCTTGATTGGGATTACGACCATCGTCAGGACCAAAAGCATCAATATGACTATGCACATCGTTAGTATGTAAAATTGTGATTTTTTTAGTTGCCGGTTTAAATGATGTTAAACCCATTCCGCCAAGACCAATCAAAGCTGAAGCAGCAGCTGTTTGTTGTAAAAATTCCCTTCTTTGCATAATTAATTTTTTAGCTGAATAAATCGGTTGTCAATCACTGGATTTAGCGTGTCTATTTTAGTGAAGTAATCTATGAGCACATTTCTAATTTTATAGTCCAATACATAAAGACTATCATTGGTTTGAAAAAAATCCATGCGATCACCACCATTGTAGAGGTAATCATTGGTTGCTACATTATAAGTTTTACTAAAATCTAATGGTTGGCCATTAAGACCTGCAGATTTAAAATTTCCATCGGTATCTAATACAATATTTAATTTTGAAATTGGATGTGCACGCTTCGCTGTCGATAAGTATTCAATAAGCTCCTGCACTTGAGCGCCTTTAAGAGTTACAACAACTGTAGAGTTTTCAAAGGGCATAACTTCGTAAGCGGTTCTGGTTGTTATATTTCCTTTAGATATTATAGCTCTAATACCACCATGATTTAGTAATACAAAATCGATGTCTTTACCAGTCCTTTTTTTAAATACTGGGTTGGATTGTTCGTAAACCGCATCTGCCATCATATTACCAATTGCGGTATTATATTCACCATCACTTTTAGAGTAGGTGTCTACAGCATAGGCCAAAATACTATCTAAATTTTTATTAACATTCTCTCTGTAGGGTTTGATGAAATCTTCAATATTTTGATCAATAGTCAAACTATCTGAAATATTAATCTGTTTACCTTCAATTTTACTGAGATGGATATCTTGTTTGCAAGCACTAAAAATGATCAAACAAATTAAGAGCACTACATGTTTATAATTCATGGATTTTTATGTGAAATGTTACTATGAGTTTTTACTACATTTGTACAAAGTATAAATATAAATGATTTTAAAGGCTTTTAAGGTAAGATCTAATCAAAAGTACATCAACAAATTGTTAAATGCTAGAAGTGTTGCTGTTAGCAATACTAAAATGACTAGTGTAGGTGTGATTTTAAATAGTAGTGAGTTTATAGATTTTGAAGCGTTTAGAGCATTTTTTAAGACTTTGGGATTGCAACAAGCGCGAGTAAAAATTATTGCATTTGTTGAAGATCCAAAAGATTCAAACGTCCTTTGGGACACCTACTTCAATCCTAAGGATTTTGGCTGGAGAGGAAAAATAAAAAATATAGATTTGCAGTCTTTTATTGACGCTAAATTTGATGTGTTGATTAGTTATTACGGCGTTAACCACTTAGAAACAAATATGGTAACAGCGTCATCTAAAGCTAATTTTAAAGTAGGATTAACTAATGAAGATGAGCGACTTTATGACTTAATGATTGATGTTAAAACCAACGAGTTCTCGGTTTTTAAAGTCGAATTAAAAAAATATTTAACCGTTTTAAATAAACTATAATGACTAAATTTCATGGTACTGGTGTTGCCATTATAACACCGTTCAATGCAGATCTTACAATAGATCATGATGCTTTGACAAACTTGGTAAACTTTAATATTGAAAACGGTACAAACTATATTGTTATTTGTGGTACAACAGGAGAAAGTGTTACCATTACTAAACAAGAAAAGCAAGATGTTACTAACACCATTATTAAAGCGAACAATAGCCGTGTGCCTTTAGTTTTAGGTATAGGAGGTAATAATACAGCACAGGTTCTTGAAGAGATTAAGTCGACAGATTTAAGCGGAATAGACGCGCTTTTATCGGTTTCGCCATATTATAGCAAACCTACACAGGAAGGGATTTATCAACATTTTAAAGCGATTTCTCAAGTCTCACCAATTGATATTATTGTATACAATGTTCCTGGTCGAACATCCTCAAACATGTCACCAGAAACCACGTTGCGTTTAGCTACTGATTTTAAAAATATCATTGCTGTAAAGGAAGCTGGAAACAACGTACATCAATACTTGAAATTGCTTCGCGATAAGCCAGACAATTTTTTAGTAATATCAGGAGATGATGATTTAGTACTTGGTGTAGTTTTAGCCGGTGGAGCAGGTGTGATTTCAGTGTTAGGACAAGCGATTCCAAAACAATTTTCAAAAATGATAAATTTAGGGTTGCAAGGTAAAGCCAAAGAAGCCTATCAAATTCATTTTGATTTAATGGATCTCACAGCTTTAATTTTTTCTGAAAATAATCCAGCAGGAATAAAAGCAGTTTTAGAAGCTTTAAAACTATCAAAGTCTGCAGTGCGTTTACCTTTAGTTGAGGCGACTGACGCGCTTAAACAGAATATTAAAGTTGCGCTTCAAAACATAGAAGCACTTTAAAAAAGTTAAATATTACTTAAACATAACTAGAGCTTAATTTCAACCGTTACTTTAGCCAAAACATTACGTAATATTTCAAGGATGAATAGCCTTTAATTTAATGTTTAATTAGTATGAAATTTTAGTTTTTATTATACGTTATAAATACGTACTTTTGCAACCTGTTTTTTATTTATGAAGAAATTAGTTTACTTATTAGCAATACTCATAGCATTTAGCTCTTGTAGCGAATATCAAAAGGCGATGAAGTCTACAGATACTAAAGTAAAGTTTGAATTAGGAACCAAATTATACGAAGCTGGAAAGTGGTCAAAAGCCAATAAGCTTTTTAGACAAATAGTGCCTAATTACAGAGGAAAACCTCAGGCAGAGAAGCTAATGTACATGTATGCTAAATCATTTTACAATATGGAAAGCTACCTTGAGGCTGGGTATCAGATGGGACGTTTTGAACAGTCGTATGCTACCAGTGAAAAGGTTGAAGAAATTTCGTTTCTAGGTGCTAAAAGTTATTATGATGTGTCTCCTGTTTACAGTAAAGAACAGCAAGAAACCGTTGAAGCTTTAGAAAAATTACAATTGTTTGTTAATAAATATCCGAATTCAGAATACCTAGCTCAGGCCAATGCTTTAATTAAAGAGTTGGATTATAAATTAGAGCGCAAAGCTTTTGAAATTGCAAAACAATTTAATCAAATTGCATATTTTGAATCTTCAGATTATGAAGCGGCAATAAAAGCTTTTGATAATTTTCTGGCAGATTTTCCCGGAACTAGTTTTAGAGAACAAGCGATGTTTTACAGATTGGATTCTGCTTATAAATTAGGCATCAATAGTATTCAGGAAAAAAAAGAAGCACGATTAAGTGCGGCTATTAATTATTATAATAGCTTCATAAAGTTTTATCCAAATTCTGAATTTTCAGAAGATGTTGAGACAATGAAAGAAGAAATGTCAATAGCATTTCAAGAATTTAATACAAAAAGTTAATTTTTATATACAATGGATTTAAAAAAGACCGATGCTCCTGTATCAACAGAAACTTATGATAGAAATATCCTTGATGCTTCAACAGATAATATCTATGAAGCGATTTCTGTAATAGCTAAAAGAGCAGAACAAATCAACACAGATATTAGACGTGAGTTGGTTGATAAACTAGAAGAGTTTGCAACGTATAATGATAGTCTTGAAGAAATCTTTGAAAACAAAGAGCAAATTGAAGTGTCTAAATTCTACGAAAAGTTGCCTAAGCCACACGCTTTGGCAGTTCAAGAGTGGTTAGACGACAAGATTTACTACAGAAATACTGACGACGACATTAAAGAATAAAGTATCGTCAAATACAATAAGCATGTCTATACTAAGCGGCAAAAATATACTTTTAGGCATAACTGCCGGTATAGCTGCTTACAAAACAGCTAGCCTTGTAAGGCTATTTATAAAAGCAGGCGCAAACGTAAAGGTGGTTATGACGCCTGCTTCTAAAGACTTCATTACACCTTTAACACTTTCAACTTTATCTAAGAATCCTGTCTCTTCGACATTCATAAACGAAGATGATGATAATGCTATGTGGAATAATCATGTAGAATTAGGGCTTTGGGCTGATTTTTTTATTATTGCTCCAGCAACTGCAAATACAATGTCAAAAATGGCAAATGGTACTTGTGATAATTTGTTGATGGCAACCTATCTTTCTGCTAAATGCCCAGTATATTTTGCTCCGGCAATGGATTTAGATATGTATAAGCATCCTTCTTCTTTAAATTCTTTTGAAACATTAACGTCCTTCGGAAATATTATAATTCCAGCAACGTCTGGAGAATTAGCAAGCGGTCTTGTAGGCGAAGGTCGTATGGCAGAACCTGAAGATATCCTTGCATTTATAGAGAAAGATGTTTTAGGGAAACTACCATTGCGAGGAAAAAAAGTGTTGCTTACAGCTGGCCCAACGTATGAAGCTATAGATCCTGTGCGTTTTATAGGAAATCACTCTAGTGGAAAAATGGGCTTTGAAATAGCTAAAGCAGCAGCCAATTTAGGTGCTGAGGTCACCTTAGTTTCTGGTCCATCACACCAAACTGTAAATCATAGTTTAATTCAGGTAATCCGTGTTACCAGTGCTCAAGAAATGTATGACGCGTGTCACAACTATTTTGATACTGCAGATATAGCAATACTTTCGGCAGCAGTAGCAGATTATAGACCAAAAAATGTAGCAGATCAAAAAATAAAAAAGGCTGAAGCAACGTTTACTATAGAGTTGGAGAAAACTAAAGATATTTTAAAATCGTTAGGAGCAATAAAAAAACACCAGTTTTTGGTTGGTTTTGCATTAGAAACCAATAACGAATTAGAATTCGCGAAAGGAAAGCTAAGGTCAAAAAACTTAGATCTAATTGTGCTTAATTCATTAAATGATAAAGGAGCAGGTTTTGGTGGTTCAACAAATAAAGTTACTTTTATAACAGCTTCTCATGAGATTCTAGCGCATGAGTTGAAATCTAAAACCGAAGTGGCTCAAGATTTAATGCAACAAATTTTAAAACAAACAAATGCGTAATTTATTATATATTCTTTTAGTGTTGGTCTCAGTAACGTCTTGGTCTCAGGAACTTAACTGTGAAGTCATCGTGAATGCTCAAAAAACAGGAAATGAAAACGTTCAGGTGTTCAAAACACTAGAGAAGCAACTAAATGAGTTTGTAAATAACACACAATGGACTAAAAAGACCTATAAATCACAAGAGCGTATTGAATGCGGTTTAGTAATCACTATTGATGATTATGACACGGATGTATTTAAAGCATCATTACAAATTCAAAGTTCTAGACCAGTTTATGGGTCGTCATATTACAGTCCTGTTTACAGCTATAATGACAGGGATTTTAATTTTAAATATTTAGAATTTCAGAATTTTGTTTATAATGAAAATCAATTTGAGTCTAATTTAGTGTCTGTAATCACATTCCATATATATATGATGTTAGGTATGGATGCAGATACCTTTTCACCTGGAGGAGGAGATGAGTACTATAAGCAAGCGCAAACAATTTTAAATTACTCGCAACAAAATAATGCAAAAGGTTGGAATTTAGCCGATGGTCAACAAACCCGTTTTGTGTTAATTGATAATATGTTATCACCTACATTTAAGGAGTTCAGAACCGTTATGTATGACTACCATCGCAAAGGGTTGGATGAAATGAGTGTAACACCCAAAGATGGTAAACAAAGCATTGCGCAATCTATGGAATCGCTGAGAACGATGAATAGCAGACGTCCAAATTCGTTTTTAATGCGTGTGTTCTTTGATGCCAAATCAGATGAAATACAAGGTGTTTTTAGTGGTGGTCCAAAGGTAAATGTTGTTGATTTAGTAGAGACACTTACGAAAATTTCACCCATGTATTCTTCAAAATGGCGTGATATTAAATTTTAAGCTCATAAAATTTAAGTATAAAATTTACCTTATAGTTTTGTTTCTCAATAGAAATACTGTGTTATAATTTAAAAGAAACAAGTGCGAGGTTATACATAATTTCAGTAATTTTACACGACATTTATTTGCCTATATGCTCACACAGTTAACCATAAAAAATTACGCGCTTATTGATGAACTTCAAGTGAGTTTCAATAACGGATTAACTATAATTACAGGTGAAACAGGAGCAGGGAAATCTATTCTGTTAGGTGGATTATCATTAATATTAGGGAAACGTGCTGATTTAAGTAGTGTAAAAGATGCCTCAAAAAAATGCGTCATTGAAGCTACTTTTGATATCGCCAAATACAACTTAAAATCACTTTTTAAAACCGAAGATTTAGACTACGAATCCTTCACTATAATACGAAGAGAGATTTTGCCTTCAGGGAAATCAAGAGCTTTTATTAACGATACGCCTGTCAATTTAGATAGCTTACAGTTATTAGGAAATCGTTTGTTGGATATCCATTCGCAACATCAAACGTTACAGCTAACCAATGATGATTTTCAGTTTCAAATTATTGATGCACTAGCAAAAAATGTAAAGCTTCTTGCTGAATATGCTAACACCCTCAAAACTTATAAAATTTTAGATACAGAATTACAAGCGCTTCAAAAGCAAAAAGCAGACTCTATAAAAGAATTAGATTACAACCGATTCCTTTTAAATGAATTAGAAGAAGCTAAATTGGTTGGTGGTGAATTAGAAACTTTAGAAAGTGAATACGAAACCCTTAATAATGTTGAAGATATTAAGGATAAATTATCTCATGCACACCAACTGATGAGTAATGATGAGGTTGGAATTACAACCCAATTAACCGAAGTAAAACATTTGTTATCAAAAGTATCAAGCTTTGGAAAACCATATGATGACATGTACCAACGTGTAACGAGCAGTTTAATTGAGTTAGATGATATTTTTTCGGAAATAGAAAATCTCGAAGATCAGTTAGAGGCAAATCCAAATCGTTTGGTAGCGGTAAATGCAAAGTTGCAAGTACTTCATAATTTGATGCAAAAACATACAACAACTTCTGTTGAAGACTTAATTAAAATAGCACAAGAACTAGCTGAAAAGGTCAATATAACCGAAAACTTGGATGCTAATATTTCTGATAAAGAAAAAGAAATTCAAGAAATTGAAACGTTATTGCTATCTATTGCTAAAACAATACATACTAATAGGACTGCAATTATACCAGAACTCATTTCGCAGTTGCAAAGTATCTTAACAATTTTAGGGATGCCTAATGCGAAGTTTAAAATAGACTTACAGACGTCACCATCGTTTTTAAATAATGGAACTGATGCGTTAAGTTTTCAATTTTCGGCAAATAAAGGCGGGCAGTTTAATGATCTTAAAAAAGCGGTTTCTGGTGGAGAATTATCTCGGATCATGCTCGCTATAAAATCTATTTTGTCAAAACACATGCACTTACCAACCATTATGTTTGATGAGATTGATACAGGTGTTTCTGGTGAAATTTCAAACAAAATGGCAAGTATTATGCAGCAAATGAGTAAAGCTATGCAAGTATTTACCATTACACATTTACCGCAAATTGCCGCAAAAGGGGATTGGCACTTTAAAGTGTTTAAAGAAGATATTAATGACATCACCCAGACACAACTTAAAAAACTAACAGCAGATGAGCGTATTGTAGAAATCGCACAAATGCTTGGAGGTTCAAATATTTCGACATCTGCCATGGCACATGCAAAGCAATTACTCAATTAAAAACTGAAAGTTTAAAATGTAACGTTTAAAGTTTTATTAACTTTGGATATATAAATAATCATTATCTCTCTTTATCTACTGGAAAGTATCCAAACAAGAAAAGACAGCCAAAATCAAATTAACAACTAACACTAACACTATGTCATACAACTTACTAAAAGGAAAACGAGGAATTATTTTTGGAGCTTTAGACGCTAATTCTATTGCATGGAAAACAGCTGAGCGCGTTCATGAAGAAGGCGGAACTTTTGTTTTAACAAACGCTCCAGTGGCAATGAGAATGGGGCAAATTAATGAACTTGCAGAAAAAACAGGATCACAAATCATTCCAGCAGATGCAACTTCTATTGAGGATTTAGAAAATTTAGTATCGCAAGCTGTTGAGATTCTTGGTGGTAAATTAGACTTCGTTTTACACTCTATCGGTATGTCTATAAATGTTAGAAAAGGAAATCATTACACGGATCAAAATTATGCATGGACACAAAAAGGAACCGATGTGTCAGCTATGTCATTTCATAAAGTGATGCAAACCTTATATAAGCAAGATGCCATGAATGAATGGGGAAGTATCGTTGCTTTAACCTATATGGCTGCACAACGTGTGTTTCCAGATTATAATGATATGGCAGATAATAAAGCCTATTTAGAAAGTATAGCCCGTAGCTTTGGGTATTTCTTTGGTAGAGATAAAAATGTTCGTGTCAATACCATATCACAATCACCAACGCCAACAACAGCAGGAAGCGGAGTAAAAGGTTTTGATGGTTTTATTGCTTACGCTGAAAAAATGTCGCCTTTAGGAAATGCTACTGCCTTAGATTGTGCTAATTATACCGTAAGCTTGTTTAGTGATTTAACAAAACGTGTGACACTGCAAAATCTTTATAATGATGGTGGTTTCAGTAATATGGGAGTGAGTGATGCTGTGATGGCTACTTTTATTGAATAGAACAATTACAAGATAATTCGGTATAAAGGAAAAAATTAATTAAAGTATTATCATAAAAATAGCCTTAAAATAACAACTTTTATCATTTTTTTAACTGATTCTCTAGTTATACACAAAACATCGGTAGTTATTTGCCGATGTTTTTTTGCGTGTTGTCAAATTGTTATTGTTTTATTAACGTATTTTTCTTTGTAAGGCTTTTTTTAATTGTGTCGATTTTTTGAATTGATTACTTTTTTTTGTTTACATTAAACTTTAAATCCGACTGCAGGTTATCGATTTTTTAACACATTTTAACGAATAGTTAATATGTGGTGCAATAATTCATTGTGTACGATTAGAGAAGGGTGTAAATTCAAAGCAATTAATTAATCAATAACTAAAAACTATTTAATAATGAAAAAAATTACGATTCTTTTTATTACAATGTTAGCGTTCTGCTTACAGAGTAATGCACAATTCACTTTTCCAACGGATGCTGGACCTTACACCGTTGTGGGTCTAGTGCCAACAACTGTAAATTATAATGATGCAGGTAATTCTGCTGGAGTTCCATCTGGAACATATGGCTTATTTACTGTTACAGTAGATTGGACAGAGGGCGCCGGTGGTCCTTGGTCAAGTGAGGCAGATTTGACTGTTACAACTGCTAATGATGTCGTAGTAGTTAATCCACCAACGGCTGGAGGAGCAAATACTGGTGCTGCTACCACATTGACGTTCTCAGGGGTGTTACCAAATGGATACGATCCTGATGTTGATGGCTCTTTAGATTTAACGTTTAATCAATTATTTGGAGGTTCCGATGCTAACTGGTCAAACATTACAATTACACTTGAGGCTCCACCAGAAGTACCAGCAAACGATTTATGTGAAAATGCACAAGCACTATCATGCCAAGAAACACTTAGTGCACAGACAGTAGGTTCTGTTGATGGTGAAATTTGGTATTCATTCACTGGGACAGTTGTAGACGATGAGGTCACAGTTAGTTTATGTGGATCAGATTATGATACGATTGTAACCGTATTTGATGCTTGTGGAGGAATACAAGTCGCTG
>Ga0316189_10001724_pt1 | contig 21673 bp, 18 predicted proteins | sample LowCovwburrow_MG_FD_204930 | JGI IMG/M metagenome (GOLD analysis project Ga0316189, IMG submission 204930) | Coastal sediment microbial communities from Maine, United States - Lowes Cove worm burrow | ecosystem: Environmental > Aquatic > Marine > Coastal > Sediment | place: USA: Maine... | reverse complement strand
CAGACGGAGAACGAGCAATCCCAACCCAACTTGAGTGATTGTTGACAAATTGCGTCAATTTATCAATTTGCCGGTTCACCGATGACATTTCGTCGCAATTATATTTCCGCTTCGAAGAGGGTGTATTGCGGCACAGAAAATTTGATTCGGCTAGCGATACAACCATTAGTTTCATTCCACCGTCGAATGCTTGCTTTAGGTGGCCATTCCACATTTGTTGATGGGCAAGTCCGTCGTGTCGCGGCCAGTGCTCAAAATGGGGGCGTGGACAGGTTCCCGGAATCGTAACTCCGAAGAATTTTTGACATGTTCGACGATCATAACCCCGACGTTTGCCTAAGTGAATGCCTGTATCTGTGGCAATAAACTCGGCTACACCGGGCAAGTTCTCAACCGCGGCATGGCTCTGATTGACGTTACCATCACAGCGTCGTAACGCCCAATCAATAGGCCCTTCTACAGTTCCCCAAAACCAACTGCCACCAAAGGTGTGCTCAGCCATAAGGTGTGAATGCAAATCTGCGAATCCCTGAATTTGTTGAGTTTGTTGAGTTTGTACTCGAGGCCAGTCCAGTTTAACGTACGCCTGAGCTTCTCGAAGTTGTGCGTGGGCTATGTTAGTAAGTGAAATAAGCGTAAAACAAGCGCATAACCACTTAGTGAACCATCGTGTTTCAGTTTTTGTATGTCGGTTAAACATTACATCCTCCATGGATTATTGGGGTTTAGTAGGGTCATTGGTATCGCGACGACAGGCTCGTCGTCGATGGGTATGAGTACTGCAAGCGAGGGTCGGCCAAAGTGATCGCCAATGTAGACAGTGTTGGCGACGTTATCAAATCCGAGACCATGAAATTCGTGTTCCTGCAACCGTAATAGAACAGTCTCGGTAGAGCTATCCATCTGGCGGTCGGTCTCTCTTAGCCTAAGTGACCCATCTGCATAGAAAAGCATTTTGTGACCGTAAGGTGTTTCAATGCGTATTGGATAGGGGGATTCAAAGTTTGATTGAATTTTCGATACTTCTGAGCCGTCAAGATTTGCTGACATGAATGTCTCATTACCGCTACTAGTCCAAATCAACCTATCATGTATGAAGTCATTGGCAAAACCGTAAGGAGTGCTTAACTGATCCAAAAAAGCAGATTGCTTAATAACCGGAACCAATTGTTGACTAGCTTCATCATTCAAGAGAGGGGGGCTTGAATTTTCCTCAGGTAATACTGCTTGTGCCACCGAAAACTCTAGGACTTTAGCTTCATTAGGTGATGAATTGCCCACCGTTTTCACAGTTTGTCTCATATTGTTACTCACTAGCCAAAAGATTACTCCTATGACTAAGATCACACACTCAACAACAATGGTTTTCTTATTTGCACCATTGCTTGTTTTTTCGGTGTAACTACTGTTATTCATAGCTTAATCTGCATGGTTGAGTGCGCACTTATTATTCGGCTTGGTTGTGGGCCACGCGCATCTGTGTAAGACAATCGTCAAATATAGCAATCTGAAAGTTCGTAAATTTATTCATTTTTTAGGATTTTGTATGAAAGTAGTAAATTACCCACGGTGTCCGCCGGATACTTTCCTCGTGTCATAGCCGTCGTAGTGGGTACTTATGGCTCAAGCGATAAAGAATCGATCGCTCTACTAAATATTCCGTTTACCCTCAGTTTCCTTGCCATCGATAAACTAACATGCCTTGAACTACGAGCCTTGAACTACGAGCCTTGAACCACGAGCCTTGAACAGCGGTGAGCGAATGTTGGTCGAGCTATGAAGTTAGCCAAATTGACATAAAATAGCGACTGGTAATTTAAATTAGTGCCCAAACATTATTACTGAGATTGATAATCAACAATCGAATTTTCCACATAGGTAAGCACATTATGGTTAAACCAATAAAATCATTCACAAACATCAGCGCAATAACATTAGTCAGCGTATTCATCTTGGGCCTAAGCGCTTGCGATTTGCCGCCGTCTAAGCATGCTGACACTGAGAAAATAATCACGCAAGAAACTGCTAGTAAAGCGGATGCATCGGCTAACGCCATTAATCACTTAATGCCGTCAGATGGAGAAGATGACGATATCGACTCTGGTGTGGATTTGGGCCGAGACGATATCGCCTATTTAACTCAATTAGGTTTAATGCGTGGGCACCTTTATGTCGGGTATGAACTCTATCAATCTGGACATATAGAACATGCTAAAACACATATGAAACATCCTAAAAGTGAGCTATACGTTCAGATAGAACCAGCATTCGGCATCAGAGGAACTAGTGGATTTTCAACTGAGCTACTGCGGATCTCCGATGCCGTTGAAGGCGAACTTAACGATAAAGCCGTGTCAAGCGCCTATGCGACGTTGGTAGCGGCTATTGCTGAAAACGAAGCAGCGGTAGACGCTGAGAGCCTAGTCCCAGCGCAAAGATTAAAACTTGTTTCTGATATATTAAGAGTCGCTGGCGAAGAATACGCAATCGCTGTGGTTGACGGCAAAATGCAAAACGCTCACGAATATCAAGACGCCCTAGGCTTCACCACAATTGCGACCGCTATTGTAAATGACATTGATAGTGCTGATGCCAACGAAAATTCAGCAAAAACGTCCGCTTTAACGTTATTAACATCATTGAAGCCTCATTGGCCAGCCTTAATTCCGCCAGAAACATTAACGAGCAAAGCAAGTGCAATTTACGTTGTAGCCGAAAAAATAGAATCACTTAGTTTAGGCCTTGATTGAAACCTTTTATTATTGTTATTTCAGTCAGTTTAACGCCGACGATTTGTGCAATACGTATTGAGGCTCGCGCGCTCAGCGAGCTTGCCTCAGGCTTGCTTGTTGCAACACACAAGCCAATCTTCAGACTGAGAGAATACAGGATAGAAATTTAATTCAGATTAGTAGATGTGATTCTGTTGTGCATTGATAGCAGCCATCGCACAGATAAGCGTCTGACACTAAATTGATTTTTTGACAGGCGACTATTGGCGTTCTGAATAGCGTAATAGCGTGTAATGGTTTTGAGTTCGTTGCTTTGATAGTTTAGCACTTCAATTCTATCTCGACAGCCTATCAAATTAAGTATTATGCCAACGTCCAGAAAACTATTAGAGCCTACATACAAGCGAGAACCTAATAATATCGGCTTAGCTAGCAATATCCTTAATTGATTTTATACCTATTCTAAATATCATAGGCATCGAAGATGACAAACGGATGTGATGCCTCGGGACAACAAGAAATTTTATTGGTGGGCGTACAATCGGCTGAACGCGAGCATATTTCAAATTTGCTAGTCCACGATGGCTATAAACCCAGTTAAACTTCTTACTCTCGTTTTAGCGAGCAAAGGATTTCGGCTAGGCAACGATTAATAATCGTGGACACACTCGGTCATGGTAACAAGCTTATCAGACGAGTTAGAAACAAATTATGTAAAGACTCGGACAAGTATTTAAAGAATATTCCACCCATTCTCGCGATTGTTGATACTTGTTTACCTAATAAGCAGGAAGTATTTAATTGTGGTGCAGCAGACTATGTTAGCTGCCTAGTGAAACAAAATATAAACGAAGAGAGGGCAAAGGTGAATCGGGTGCCTTGGAGAGCTTTTTAAAAGCTGATCGACAGGCGCAGAATATTCTAGCTGATAACCGTGATTTGACAGCAGATGACTACGAAGCGCTGCACCAAACACTTACAAGTCATATGGAGAAAAGAAAACATTACTATCGGACTGACGGTGCATCCTGGTGGTCTGATTCTTTGAATAAAGAGAGTATGCAAAATCTGAAGGAATTGGATTTAAAAATTGGAAAAACTGACGAGAGAGGTAACAGATAAATCCGCACCTCGTCAGAAGGCGGAAAGAATGATCTGAAGCCACATATCCAAAGTCTTTTGGATGCTCATTATGATAAGCAACAAGGCCTAAAAAAGCCGCATTTCAAATCGATTGCAGCGACCGCCCGGCGGCTCGATGCTGCACATGTCTTTAATGATGGTACCGGCCGAGTAAAGCGCTTAGTTACAAATATGTTGCTCACCCAAGCTGGAGGTATTCCGGTCACGATTCCGCATACCAATTTACCAACCGAGAGGAGTGACGAGGAATATGCAGATTTTCTGTGTGATCGGCAGAACAAGGAACCTCAAGGCGATCAACAAGGTGAAACTGACGTAAATAGATTAAATTTGCTAGCCGCAGCGGTGAGTGATAGAAAACTGGAAATAAAGAAAAGCTCGGATAACAATGATTATATCGCGGCAATCATGGCGGAGAGGATACTCCCAGAAGAGAAAAAGAGTCTGCTTAAGTTCTCCACTAGCAAAGCTTCGCGTTTACGCAGTAAAGACAATTCTAACCTAGAGTAAAACGAGAAAAAATCATGTTAGTAGATAAATTAAGCGCTCATGGAGCGATCATCAGTTGCCCGCTCTAGTCGACCGACCAGTGCATACTAGTCTGGTAAAACAACATGTCGCAAATTTATCTTAGCCAATTATGCGTTGCTAAGTTTTTTTGCACGACTAGCCGCAAAAACTAACAGCAGCACCAACACAATTTCCACTATTATTTCCTGCATTGCAAACGGTGCGCCATGTAATAACCAAGCTATGGCTCGGAAGCTAGCAACTAAGCCTAACAGAATCGCCGGGGCATAAAACCATATTGGATTTTGACTGATTAAGCCTAACAAAATCATCAACCCCATGCCTAGTAACGCGGCACCGACATTGCCTATTTGTGCACTCATTCCCAGACCCTCTAGCAACGGCATTCCTAGCTGGCCAGCGGCAGCACTAGGGTCAAATCCCCAGCGCGCTCCAAGAATAATAAAGAGAATGGAGGTTAAGCCGATAAGAATTTTTAACGCAATATGCATGATTAGTCCTTTATAAATTTCAGTCGTATTATTTACTTGTTTGCGACTCGTTGAGTTCATCGTGTTAGAGCATAGCACAATAATAATAGAATCTGAGGTGGTAAAATTTGTGCACTAATCCATGCAAATAAATGCAAAACGGTTTTAGCGGCTTATATGTCCCATACCTCAAAATGTACTAAGCACAACTATTATAGTGTTAAAACCTAGCCAAGAGGCTCCTTCAAGTGCAGCGGGCTTACTATTGGTTCGACTAAGGAAACAATCTGTTTCTAGACGTTTGTTGATCTTAGTTTGTGATTAATTTAATGTTAAAGATTTACAGTTGATCGTAATTTGTTATACACTTTGCACAACAAGTGTACGTAAGATGCAGCAGAGTACGGATATAGGGAATCCTTAGTTCGATCAAAATATTCAATTTAGCCAATCATTGACCTAGTGAGTTACCCTAGTAGCAATATGTATCTTGCTGCTTAAACAAGGGGTTATAAAGTTATTCTTACTATTTCTATACGTGCTTCTACAGCCGTGGCGGCGAACTGAAATGCTTTATGATATTAAATGAACGTAATTCTATGATTTAGAGATCAAAACGTTCATTTAAAGGCATTGTCGATAATGCGAAAAAGTCAATACCGGCAGTAGAGTTAATAACGGGGCGCAAGACCAGCCGATTTAACGAGGGAATAATTAATGCAAAACTCAGAAAATAGAAGCAAAAATAAACGCATGTTTATAACGGGCATGCTGTCGGCAATTATATATGGCCTTTGGGCATATTATGTGAATATGGGTTTACCTACCGCAATGGCTTCGTCGCTTGCTCAATCTATAAGTAGTTTTATAGGCGGTTATTTAGTAGCGGGTCTCATCGAATTCACCTTTAGCGTGACTCCAAAACCATGGCGTTTTCCGATATCTGCCTTTGTGCCTTACGCATTAACACTGTCTATTTATGCGCTCGTGCATAAATTCGTTGGCACTCCAGATATCCTCGCTACCATTTCTCCAAACATTATCATCGGTACACCTTATTTCATTCTTTACTGCATAAAGCTCGAAAAAAACGACGCTCTTTCTTTAAAACCTGAGTCCCCTACAGTTTAATTATGTCAAATTCTATTAATCTCAAGAAGAATTGCCAATTTGAGGCAAAAGAGAGCTGTGAGTCTTTTGTTGATCTGGGTTGTTTCTATGCGCAAAGAATGGCTAATCAACCTTTTTTAACCTGGTTGGAAGACGGAAGAGAAGAATCGCATTCGTTTACCTTTGGGCAGCTTGATAAAGAGGCACGTGCTCTGGCGTCTACTCTTCAGATAATCTCGAATAAAAAAGCACAGAACGGCACAGAACTTGATGCATATCCGACTGCTTTAATTGCAACTAAACCCGGCCCCAGTTTCGTCGTTGCGTTTTTCGGTTGTTTATATGCCGGTATTGCCGCCGTGCCTATCCCATCTCTGAAAAAACAAGGCGATAGTGATCGTATTTTACCATTCTTGAACGACTCTGAAGCCAAGATCATTGTTGCCGATGAGGAATCGGCAGCTTTAATTGACGACCATGAGGGCGTCGCTATTGTGAGGCTTGAGAAGGTTGATATCTCTCATGCAGATGAATGGCAGCGTCCCAATGTTGGCGGCGATACCGTTGCATTTGTTCAATATACATCAGGTTCAACAGGCAACCCCAAGGGTGTTGTAGTTACGCATCGAAACCTTATGAGTAACGAGAAAATGCTCGCCGGCGCCTTTAACCATAGCGAAAGTACAGTAATCGTGAGCTGGCTGCCGGTTTTTCACGATATGGGGCTAATTGGTAATCTCCTTCAGGCTTTTTATGTTGGCGTGCGCTGCATATTGATGTCTCCTCAAACGTTTATCGCGTATCCGATACGTTGGTTGGAAGCTATATCAAAGTACAAGGCAACGACCAGTGGTGGGCCCAACTTTGCTTACGATTTATGTGTAACTCGTACAAGTGAAGAGCAACGCAAAGACCTCGATTTGAGCAGCTGGAAGATAGCCTTTAATGGCTCAGAGCCAATTCGAGCAGGCACTATTACGAGCTTCACTAAGGCGTTTGCTGCTTACGGTTTCAAAAAAGAAACTATGTATCCTTGTTATGGTATGGCTGAGGGCACATTGTTCATTTCAGGTAGTCAGCACGATCAAGCACCAAGCATGCTAAACGTCAATAAACACGAATTAAATTTTGATCGTATCACTATTGCAGATTCATCATCACAGGACAGCGACGATACGATCACATTGGTTAGTTCTGGCATCACATATCAAGACTGCGACACCCGCATTGTCTGTCCAAAGGAATTTCGACAACTCGCCGACGACCAAGTCGGTGAAGTTTGGGTAAGTAGTACGAGCGTCGCCTCTGGATATAAAAACCTAGAGACCTTGTCTGTTGAAATGTTTCAGGCAACTATTAAGAACTGCGACCAAGGAAAGGCATTTCTTAGGACAGGTGACCTTGGCTTCATTCATGAACAACAGTTATATATAACCGGCCGCAGGAAAGACTTAATTATCATCAGCGGGCGGAATCACTACCCTCAAGATATTGAGTCCACCGCGATAAAGTCTCACGTTGACATTGCTGGCTGCCAAGCCGTCGCATTCTCGATCGATAGCGATAATGCAGAGTGCTTAGTCGTGATTTTGTATATCAACGCTCGATTAATCAATATGATCGACCTAGATACAATTGTTCAACACGTAAAGCGAAGTATCTCGAAAGAGCATCAAATTTCACTTCACGATTTAGTCATAACCCAAACGCGACTTCCTCTGACATCAAGCGGAAAAATTCAACGTACCAAAAGTAAGCAATTGTATTTACATGGCGCCTACGACGTTACCTATGAGATGAGAAATAAGGATAATAAAAAATGAATAATCACTCAAAAAACGAATCTGACCAAGTCTCTCATGAACAACTATGCGAATGGCTGGTCAGACATCTATCACAGGTGCTCAATATCGATACTAAACAAGTAGATATAACACTTGAGTTCGATGACTACGGACTCGATTCTCGTGACGCGGTTGGCATGATTGGCGAGCTAAGTGACTGGTTAAAGCGAGATTTAGATCCCAATCTTATCTATGAGCATCGCTCTATCGACGAATTAAGTGCCTATGTTGTCAAAGAAATGGCGCCTAAAGAAATGCTTGTGAACGAGATCGAGGTTCAGTCAACATGAATGCAGATCCAAAAGTTGTTTTAAAAGCTGAGGTTGACCCTGAGTTTAAAAAGCTTATGACAAAGCCTGAGCATGCTTGGCCAACAATTACGTTATTTGTGTTCTATTTAACTAGCTTTATAACGGCTACCTATTTTGCCTTACAAGGGAGTTTGTCTGTCTTTGTTGCGATGCTTATTAACACTACTTGTTGTTACTTGTCGTACACCGTGCTGCATGAGTCTTCCCATAGGCTGATTACCAAAAACCGATTCTTGAATGACTGGATGGGTCGCATATCCCTGTTTTTCGTCTCAGTCGCACCGTTCTACAAGACCTATCGATTTTTGCACATGGTCCATCATGGTTACACCAACGACCCCAAAAAAGATCCAGATTATTTTTGTGGTGCTGGTCCAGCCTGGGCGCTCCCCTTACGCTGGTTAGTCATGGATACGGCGTATATCACCTGTTATTTTCATCCTGAACATTACTCCACCCGACCAGCTGATGAAAAATTTGGTTTCTGGCTGTCGATGGCCTTTGGTGCCTCTTTACTCATTGGCGTAATAGCAATGGGCTGGTTTGAAATGTTTCTGCTACTTTATTTCATTCCGACTCGAATTGCCTTGTTTTTCCTAGCCATTACATTCGATTACTTACCCCATGTTCCTCATAAGACCAAGGCAAAAGACGATCCATATAGAGCAACCAATAATCGAATCGGAATGGAGTGGTTATTTTCCCCATTGTTTGTCGGACATAACTACCACTTGTCTCACCACTTGTTCCCAAATGCGCCATTCTATCGATATAGAAAAATTTGGCTGGCCAAGCGCGATGAATTGATGACTAAGAATCCGGCACTGGTTAAGGACGCACAATTAATGCCTGAAAAGTTAGCATCATCAGAAATATAAGAAACGATATTAGAGGAATAAAATGAATAGTTTGAACCAACAATTTAACGTACAAGCAAGCGAAGGCGCGCAGGTAAAGCTGGAAGAACCCGGCTCTGTATCGAGTCAGGTTGCCAAGCTATTTGATAATCAAAAACAGGCGTTTGTGAAACAATCGAATCCAACGCTCGAACATAGAAAACAATCACTTAAATCATTAGACCGAGTAATCCGGGGTAATATTCCTAATATCCAAGCTGCGATTAGCCAAGATTTCGGGCATCGATCGGGGGATGAAACACTGATTTCTGAAGTGATGGGCTCTCTAAAAGCAATTACCTACGCCCGAAAGAACTTGAAATCATGGATGAAGCCTCGTAAAAAAAAGGTAGATATAACCTTTAAGCCGGCGACTGCAAAAATAATACCGCAGCCGCTCGGGGTTGTAGGGATTATGTCACCGTGGAATTTTCCATTTGGTTTAGTGATAAAACCATTGATCGCTGCAATAGCCGCTGGTAACCGGGTGATGATTAAGCCGAGTGAGTTGACTCCCGCAGTCGCTCAACTTTTGCACGACCTGCTTCTCCAAGTTTTCGATGAAACTGAAGTCTGTGTAGTGCAAGGTGGTGTCGACGTGGCAACGGCATTTACCGAACTTCCGTTTGACCATGTATTGTTTACTGGCAGTACTGCCAATGGTCGGCGAGTCATGTCTGCTGCGGCTAAAAACCTAACACCTGTTACGCTTGAATTAGGCGGGAAATCACCCGTATTTATTGATGACTCGACCAATTTAGCAAACGCTACAAAGGCTATTGTAACCGGCAAACTGTTAAATTCGGGGCAAACCTGCACCGCTCCTGATTATGTTTTAGTGCCATCGTCAAGACAGGCTGAATTCATCAAGGTATTTTCTGAGACTGCGAGAAGTATGTACGCTGACCCGGTTAACAATCCCGACTTCACATCAATCGTCAATGACAGTCATTACGCTAGGTTGCAATCCTATTTAGATAATGCGCGTGCAACTGGTTCCGAAATAGTAAGCGTGTATCCAGAAGCCAAGTCTGATAGCTCTAAACGTAAGTTAGTACCAACCATAGTTATCAATCCTTCGCACGAATCTTCGATTATGAACGAAGAGATATTCGGTCCTATACTAATTGTCGTTTCCTATGATCAGCTTAAAGATGCGGTGGAATTTGTCAGAAGTAGGCCTCATCCACTAGCGCTTTACATTTTCACTGAAGATAAAAAAGTCGAAGACTATGTTCTTGAAAATACCATTGCCGGTGGTGTCACGATCAACGATACGCTGCTTCATTACACACAAGAGTCGCTGCCTTTTGGTGGTGTCGGTGCAAGTGGTTTTGGTGCATACCATGGTGTTGCTGGGTTCGACACCTTTAGTCATATGAAACCGGTATTTAGACAGTCCCGAATAAACAGCGTAGATCTTTTGCGAGCGCCCTATACCGGCAAATCAAAGTGGCTGTTAAAAAATATCATTCGTATATCCTAAATGAGGAAAAGGGAAACTAAGTAATGGATAATTCAACAAAATCAAATCGAGCACGTTTACCTGAGTGGTATATCGAGCACATGACACCGTCTATTGAATTCATATCGAATTTAGACCCGTTTCCATTTGCTCAACCAAAAAACATCTCCAATTACATAGCGGTTCATCAGAATGATTACCTACGCTTGGGCAATCACCCGAAGGTAATTGAAGCTCGGACACTGTCCAATGAACGCTCTCAAGATGAAGCGTTTATGTCTACCGTGTTTGGCGGTGAGTCTGACGAATGCCATGATTTTGCCCATAAAATTGCACAGAGCATGCAAGCCGATGAAGCTATTATCACAACCTCTGGTTGGGCGGCAAATGTTGGCTTGTTAGAAGCCATTACGCCGCTTTTTAGGCCTGTTTACATCGATGAGTATGCACATGCTTCTTTATTTGATGGCATCAAACTTTCTATCGGCAAGAAAAATGTAATACCGCATAACGATACTGACCATCTATTAAAGCAGATCGGGAAAAATGGCCCCGGAGTTGTGGTCATCGACGCGGTATACAGTACCGATGGATCGATTGGTGATATTACTAAGTACGTTGAAATTTGTGAGCAAAATGATTGCATTCTGCTTCTCGACGAAGCTCACTCCTTTGGTATTTTTGGTGACGGAGGAGGGCTCGCAGTTGAGCTAGGGCTAGCCGACCGGGTTCACTTTCGAACTGTCAGCTTGAATAAAGCGCTAGGTGGCCACGGTGGTTTAATCGCCGGTAGTAAAGAAGCTATGAAGTTGGTGCGTACCAAATGTCGTTCATTAATTTTCAGTTCTGCAACGTCAAGTGTGTCAGCAGCGGGTCATTTAGAAGCCTTAAATATTCTTGCGGCTAATCCGCAACGAGCGAAACGATGCCTCGATAATGCGGTCAAACTTAGAGAAGGGCTAAATGGTGTCGGTATCGATACTGGCGGTAGTCAATGCCAAATTGTATCGATTAGTTTTTCTAACGAGCAAGAGGCTTGCGAGTTTTACGGTAAGTTAGCCAGGCATGGCATTTTAACGTCGGTGTTTTTATACCCCGCAACGCCAATGGGAGTAGGCATCGTGAGATTCTCAGTCCATTCAGAGTTGACTGAACCGGAAATAGAACAAATCGTATCAAGCTGCTATGAAATATTGGTAGAAATGAAACTGCTTGGTGCCCAAATAAGTCCTAATACAAAAATAACATCTAACTAGCAAACTTTCCAAGACTAGATAACGAGGATCTCGGGGTAATAATGAGTAATGAAAAGCAAGGCAGTTTGTCGATACATCCGTATATCGGCGGAACAACTATAAATTTAATCAGAAATGTAATTAAGCACGGTGGAGTCAGTAAAAATAATATAGCTACATTTGCGGTAACCTTGTTTGGAACCATTTGTCTGTCACCGCTGCGCGCCTTCGAAGCAATCGCTTTTGGTAGAAAAATAGCTAAGACGGAGTTGGCTGAAGACCCGATATTTATTATTGGGCATTGGCGAAGCGGTACTACACACCTGCATAATGTGGTTAGTCAAGACAGTCGGCTTGGTTATCTAAGTACGTTACATGCGATATTCCCTACATGCTGTGCAACCTTGAGCAAAAACAAATTTTTGAAAAACATGATCGCCAATCTCTTGCCAGAAAAGCGCATGATGGACAACGTTAAAATGGGGCTAGATTACCCTCAGGAAGAAGAATTCAGTTTGTCTTGCGTGACAACGTCATCGCATCACTGCAATCATTTTCCGAGCACTATTGAGAAAAGCTTTGACGAATATGTGCTGCATAATGTGAGTGATGTTGAGCGCGAAAAATGGAAAAAGACCTATATGAAGACTATCCGTAAGGCTTCATATATGGCTAATGGCAAACGTCTAGCGTTAAAAAACCCTTATAACACCGCTAGGCTAGAAATATTGCTAGAGATGTTTCCAAACGCGAAATTCATTCATATTTACCGAAATCCATACACCATCTATGTGTCTGCGTTACATGACTTTATTAAGGAAGCTGAAGAGATGGCATTGCAAGATTTCTCTGAAAGTGAGTTCGCAACAATTTGTTATGAGCTCTATGAAAAGTTAATGAAAAAGTTCTGGGAGAGTAGAGATCTTGTACCGAAAGGAAATCTCTCGGAGGTCGCGTTTGAAGATTTCGAGAAGAATCCTCTATCCGAAATGAAGCGCATCTACTCAGAGCTGAATCTTGATTTAAATGAGGAGCAATTAGCTAACATATCCCAATACCTTGATTCACTTTCCGACTATAAGCGTAATAAGTACACCTTTAGTTCTTCTCTAGTCGATGAAATTTCAGATAAATGGGGGTTTGCTTTAGAGAAACTAAATTATTCACTGCCTCCGGATATTCTCGTAAACGATGATGAAAACTGGACCTGCAAAATGTAAAGATCTTCCATGATAGTGAGGAAAGCTAAAATTAATAACCATTATGAATAACTCCCCAGAGAGGGACAAATAGCAAATTATGCAGATTCACGATCGAGTGGCACAAGGCCAAGAAAACTGGGCATTTAGCGTTGGTATACAAGCGTATATTTGGGGATTGCCCATCGTAAAATGCTGGAATGATCGACTAGAAAAAATGAAAATACTAGCCGCTGAGCACGCGGGCGCTGCCGACCTTTACGTCGTGAATAGCTTTCGTCACGACCGAAGTCTGGCCTCGGGCGAATCAAGTGAATTTGTTAATGCGGCAACCGATTTTCTGTATTCTCTAGCAGTTGTTGATCTTAGTAATGGCCCTTTACGCTTAGCGTCTCCTGACCTTCAAGGGCGCTGGTATGGTTTGCAACTGCTTGATCCCTATATGAATACCGTTGCTAATGTTGGAACACGGCAATTTGGCGATCAACTGCCTAGCATTATTATTGCGACTGAGGAGCAAGATCTAAGCGTTTCTGATAATGCTCATATTATTCGCGGTGAAAGCCCCTATCTTTACATTGTAGGCCGTATTGCCGCGGATACTAATGAAGACCTTAGCTCTGTGCACTCACTACAAGACAGCTTTAAATTTGAGCGTGTTAGCGGAGATGCTCCTTTAACCGAACCAGCGAAGGGAACATCGCTACCACTGAACCCGGCTGATTCTAATTGTCCCGCTGAATTATTTTTTTTCGAGTCATTAGGGCAGGTACTAAAATTCGTACCACCAAAAGGCAGTGAAATGGCCTTAGAGAACTTGTTTAAGGAAATTGGGCTAAGCGTTGAAAATGGATTTGACTATTCAACTCTTTCTGAACCGATGAAAAAAGGCTTAGCGAGAGCTGCCTCGTTTGCTCAGTCGATTTTGGACGACAAAATTTATGAAGCTGGCGAGATTATTAATGGTTGGAGTTTAGTTAGAGATGTCGGTGAATATCATGGAAATTACATCGTTCGCGCATTAGTTTCGTTACACGGCATATGGGCGAATGTGCCTGATGAAGCGCTTTATTTTATGGCGCGAACCGACAGCGACGGAAATTTGTTGAATGGTAATAATCGCTATGAGATTCGCTTTTCAGCAAATGCTACCCCTCCTGTAGATGCTTTTTGGTCCATCTGCTACTACGATGACCAGGGCAGGCTAGTACAAAACAGTAAGAACCGACATGCCATTAATTCTCTGTATAGCGAGCTATCAACTAACCCCGATGGTTCAATTTCTATTTTAATTGAGCGTGAGTCGACGTCAGGTATCTCGGAAATGGATAACAATTGCCTACCGTCTCACAATGGAAACTTCAATTTGAATTTACGTTGTTATAACCCTAAAGAAGAGCTGCTTTCAGGTGAATATGAATTGCCATTAGTAGTTAAGCTACAATGAGTTGCGGGCAAATAAGGTCGTTGAATGGCAATTTAGCCAAATAACAAAGATAGGTTAAAATAGTGAGTAAAACAGCGTTAATAACCGGAGGGTCTTCAGGTCTTGGTTATGAACTGGCTAAGCAGCTGAAAGCCCAAGATCATAACTTGATTTTAGTTGCCAGAAACGAAGACAAACTAAAATCGTCGGCAAAAGCATTAGCTTCTGAACCCGGCAATGGCTTTGTTAAAACAATTGCCTGTGATGTGTCTAACGAAGACTCAATCGAAGCCTGTTTTAAGTCTGGGTTGCAGGACATTGACGATATTGACTTTCTTATCGTCAACGCGGGAGTAACAAGTATAGACTTGCTAAGTGATTATAAGGACCTAAAAGCTGTTACACGCGATCTTAAGATAAATCTGATTGGCGCAATTGCAAGCACTTATGTATGCATGCCTTATTTAACATCCGGGTCGCGTATCCTATTTGTTTCTTCGGGCTTTGGTGTAGTCGGTGCGCCGGGCTACTCGTTATACTGCGCATCGAAAGCGGGATTGAATAATTTTGCCGATGCCTTACGCAGGGAATTATTACCTCGGAACATTAACATTCACGTGGCTTGTCCTGGAGACATCGACACCCCGATGTACGCGGGTGAATTAGAGATTATGCCAGACTGGATCAGGGAAAAAATGGGTAGGGGGAAGCCTGCTCAGGTCGACTCTATTGCGAGCTATATTCTGGAAAAATGCTTTAAAAACAAGTTTATGATTGTACCTTCACTTGATGTAACAGGTCTTATGACGTTACAGAAAATTCTGCCCAGACGGCTGGCAACACGAATTATAGATAATCTCTTACCTAGGCCTCCAAAGTAGCAGCAGATCAATGTTAGGTCAAAAGCTAGAGTTAGTTTGAGACCTTCAACCCATCCGCATTCTAATTTGTTAGATCTGTCTGCGCTAATGTAGCTGATTAAAAACTAACTTTTACGCTCAGAGCAATGCGGTCGCGGTTAGCGAATTGCCCGAATACCCCGTTTTTATCACCATGAAATATATCAAGCCCAGCTTTCAATTCGACCTCGCTACTATATTGATAATTGGCTGACAATTGCAATAAGCCATCATCATCATTAAGACTGCGCAAATAAGATGCTTTCAATGCAAGCGTTTCATTTCTTAAATTACGTCTAGCCGCTAGCGTTATAATGCTGTCGGTTTTATCGCGAATGCTGGCATCATTATAATCAGTTAAGGTTGATTGAAATATTTCGCCAGTGATGAGCCAATAGCTTAGTCCGGTGTAGTCGACCCCGAGAACGGATGAAAATTCTGAGCTGCTATAGACGCCATCAGCATCGCTATTATCATTCAGCAAAAAATAGCGATCCGTTGAATAGCCTAATTCACCGCGCAATGCGAATGCCCCAAAGGCGTTAGAAAAAGAGCTCCCTATAAGGTGAGTTCGCTCGTATCTTTGTCTTATCTCTATTGATTGGCCAGCAAAAGATCTGCGCACCACGGGGCGATCAGAATAGTGATAGGCATAGTTTAAGGTTAAGTCCCAACCACTTTTAAAGGTAAATAGGCGCAGGCCTAGATCGGAGTCTTTTATTGCATGACTTGGTTTATCTAGAGGGACAGAATTAATCGGCGTGTTTTGCGGTAGCGTGGGTATAAATCTCGATGAAGTGAGTGCAAAATGTCCGCCAGACTCAGGCAGGTCAAAGTAGGTGGTGTCTGGAATCCAAACAACTTGCAAGGTGCTGTCGCCCACGGGCATCTCAGCGTTTACGGTCCATAAGGCAGTTCGCCTATCATTAAAATCGTCAAGGATAAACTCACGAAATGATTGTGGGTTCAGTACATCTAGCACCTTTACCGCATCAGCTTGGCCCCACACAACCTTTTGCTTGCCTAAACGCAGCCAAGCATCGCCTAATTGCATATCGATAAAGGCTTCGAGCAATTCAATCTCGATGTCGTCGCCGATAAAACTACGCTGATTTGCGCTCGAGCGGTTCGCATCTCTCGGCTCGCCCCGCTCATAGATGTCTTCAAAATCTGCGCGCACCCGCCCAATTATCGTAACGTCGCTATTTTCGCTAAGCTCAAATTCGATACGAGGTTTATAAATTAACTCGCTTTTTTCAAGTGTATCTATAGCGTTGCTGTAGGCCACGCTAGCTTCAATAGAGCCAGAGTAGTCAAGTGCAGAAACAGTGGATACAAAAAATAAGCCTAAAACGGGCAGGGTACGGTAGATCATTTTTTAGTTAACGGTGTTTTAAAGCGCTTTGATTAAACATTTTTGTGTCAATGTCGGTTTCGTAATCAGTTTCTGAAAATGTGAAAACCGTTTTATGATCAGTTTTATGATTGGTTACCCTGATCTGCATAGCGGTTGCAATGCCTTGAATTATTTCAATATTACGAAACTCTACAGTCTTAAGGTGCTTGCCATTGACTTCCCAAAACTCACCTCTACGTGATATCCACAACTTCGGGTCGATATACATATCGTGGCGACTATAGCCAAGCTCTTTGGCAATTTCGTCATTGCGTGGGGTCCCTTTTACTATCCATGTCAGGTGACCATCAACTATTTCACTACCAATCGTTTCAAAGGTGTAATCCGCCGGTTCAGTCTTACCTTCTTTTTTAATATCTTCGTAGCTAAAGTCGGTGCCTAAAAAGTAATCTCCGCGATCCGACGCCGAGATACGGCGAATTCTGCCTAAGGCTGGCAAGTATAACCACTGATCGTCATCTTTATCTGATTCAGGGTAATCATAGGTGAGAAAGCCAGTGTCTTTGATGTTCGACGGGCTGGTGTAAAATAACAGCGTTCTTCTACTTTCTTCACCAAAATAGCGACGATACGAATCAACTTCCCGGGTGCGTGTTCTACCTCTCTTATCGGTCAATTCCATCTTAATCTTACGAGTTTGCGATACGCCTTCCTCACGGCCATTGAGTTTTACCACCATCTCATCAGGGTCTGGATATTCTTCTGCGATGGCTAAGCTGCTGTATACACTGGTGAGTAAAATAGTTAGTCCAGTAATGATCGCGAGAGCGTGCGTCATAAACAATTTATTTGAAGTTTTCATATTAGTGATTCCTTTTGTCATTCGCCCCGGTGTCATCGGAGATCGTTTATTTGAGCCAAACTGCTGTGCTCGGTTCAGTTTTATAGTTATTAATGGACTGACAATGCGTCTCCTAATGCATGTAGTAAGCGCTGAATCTTGCACTGCTTCAGCACATTGTTGTGCTACGCTTATTTTAACATCATGACTAGCAAGGGGCCCCTAATTAATCGCAAACGCATGCGCATTTCTCTACAAACGCTTAAGCATCACGAGGCTTATCCGCTAGATTAATCGGTAACAAGCTTAATAGGGTCGGCAGTATAATAATGGTCAGTACGGCGCTAATGATCATGGTCGCTGAAATCAAGTTACCAAGATAAAATAACGGCTTTAAATCTGAAATCGTCATGACCAAAAAGCCGGCTGCCAGCGTGAGAGAATTAATCAAAATCGGCTCGGCAGTCGATTTCATTGCTAAAACCAATGAGGCATTTTTATCCAGCCCCTTTTTAACGTTAAGTTTCGCCGCTTCGATAAAGTGTATTGAATAATCGATTCCAATGCCGAACACAAGCGCTGCAATGATCACGGTAGCGATATTTAAATCTAACTTTAAATACCCCATTATCCCGAAGTTCACGAGAATGGTTAGCACTAATGGCGTTACTGCAATCAGCGCGAGTGAAAACTGTCTAAACAGAAATGTCATAATCACCAGCACAACAAAGGCAGTAATAATTATGCTGTTGAATTGCCCGTAAATGATTTCATCCGTTGCCGCTAAGACAATACTGGCGTGACCCGCAATTGAAACCTCAACCCCGTCCGGTGATGGCACACTAAGAGCCTGATCAACTACATCACGTACTACTGAGGCACGATCTGTGGTAATTAAGGCGATAATTCGGCCGTCGCGGTACTCTTGGTCAGCAACATCTCTGATTTCAGCTCCGCTGCTATTATCATAAAGAAGAAACAATTGAGCCGTCATATTTTCCGACATATCGTCTGGCAACTGATCTCTATCACCATCAGATAGAACTTGCAGCAATCTTCTTAGGTAGCTATTGGTAGACACAAGATAACCAACATCTGCGTGTTGATTTAGAACGTCTTCTACTTGATCGATATAATCTACAACATCTTTTCTAAATAAAGCCTCTTCTTCTGTCCCCGTGAATTTGATCGTCAGAGGAATAATGCCATCTAGTTTTTCTTTAAAGGCTCTATCATCTACTCGCAGTTTTGACTCTTCAGGGTAGAACGAAATTGTTTCGTAATCTACCTTCACGTTGATCGCGTAAAAAGCCGAAACCATGAACAACAATGTCATAACGCCGACAATGACTTTAGGCGAACCTTGCCACGCGGTATTACAACTATTAAGACAAACTTGTATGCCTCGTAAAAGCAATGATTTCTTATTGCCAGATCGAGACCGTTTATTGAGCATGAGCAACGCAGGAATCATCACAATACTAAAAATCAGGGCAAAGAATATGCCAACGGCGACCATAATACCGAACTCGCGAATAAAGATAACTTCGGTATACGCAAGTGATAAAAACCCACAGATAGTGGTAACACTGGTTAATAAAATGGGCTTAAATAACTTTGTGATAGCACCTTGAATAGCCTGCTGCTTTGCAAGCCCATGTTGCGACATATTACGATAATAGCGATTCAAAACATGTATCGCGTCGGCGACCGCGCTAGCCATAACAAATATAGGCGTCAAACTTGAAATCATGTTCTGTTTCAAACCGGCCAGTGGCATGACACCCAAGGTGCATACTAAGCTAGCAACAGCGATAATAATTGGGATATAAATGCCTTCAATATTTCTAAAGCATAAGGCCAGCGTTATCATTATGACCAGCAGTATAAAAGGAAAGAAACGCTTATTATCCTGCTTGATGATATAACTCATCTCATTGAAAACAACCGCCGAGCCGCCGACCGCAATAGTGTAATCGGCAGAGATGTCTTGGGTCATTTCATTGATCAGCTCATAGGTTCGAATAACCGGCGATGTATAATCATTGGGCACAACAAGCTCAACACGAATCACCGTTGCATCTAAGTCTTCAGACACAACCGATCTCATTAACAGAGGGTTATCCAGCACGTGTTTAGCTAAAGCATCAAGCGAATCGGGGTCTAACGATCTATCCGCTAATAGCTCGTCGATAATCAGCACATCATCTTCATTACGAATATCTTCGATATTGGTAATGCTGCGCACCTGAACAATCGGGTCAATATAGATTAAAAGGTCATTTAAAAATGTCTCTTCTTTGCCACCCAATTGAGAGGTATTTAGAAGATGAGTACGTAAATCTTCTATTGTCTTGGTGTCACTTGGGACTAACCCGCTTTCCAAAGCCTGTGTTACCAGCTTGCTAGAGACTTCGTCGCGCGCAAAGTTATTGAATATTTCAACATCACTGTCGCGAACTAAATTTATAGCTTCAAATTTTTGAGTCAATTCACCGACAAGCGACAATGTCGTGGCATCAAAAACCGTGCCTGACTCAGGTGCTACCATAATTGACAGGGTTGCACCGGTTGATGTAAATATTTCACTCAGTTCGCTATCAATCACGCGAATTGGGTGAGACTTATTCAACACATAGGTAGTTGAATTTATCTCCAGATTTTTTAATTGAGAACCTAACGCAACAATAAGTAGCAAACATAAAGCAAGAATCGTTTTTGGATTGCGCGTAATTGCAAGTACAAATCGATCGAGCCGACTATCCGTTGCTGTCATAGAAAAATCCTCATAGGTAATCGCTCAATCAATACTACGCATTTATACAAAGCTGTAACTAGTTGATTAGTTTGCCGTCATTGGCCAAAAAGGAGAGTGAGCTTAGTTCTTATTCAATTTATTATAGTTAGTCTCAGTGGCTTTGACTTACGCTATGTCGTTAACTCAATGTCGTTAACTCAATGTCGTGAACACTAGACGGTGCTAACGAAGCTAAAGCGGTAACCAATTATGCAGACAAGTATCCAATATTTGATAGCACTTTCAAAGAACTTTTTGGGTGGTATTAGACATAATGTACGTAATCTATGCCGAGCGCAAAAGTCACTGCAACAGTAAGGCATCGAATTGCTTTTGATCTATCAGATCAAATTATATTTAATTGAACTCATCAGTCAATCTGGCACGTGGCAAAGCAAGCATTGGTCGGCAGTGCGCGGCTTTGGCAACTAAGCTGCGGGGCAATTTGATTGCCAACTGAGGGTTAATTTCTATTCGCGACCAGATACCCAAATACCTATTGTGTTAGGGTGAGAAAACAAGGCTGGGGTTGAAATTAGCTCTAGTGTGCTGCTAGTTCTTTGGTACATATGAATCAAAGAAAACGATTGCTTTTTCGTATTTTCAGCTATATAAATCTGTTGCTTAGATGTAAGCTTTATTGCACTCTCGTATCGAATAAATCAGTTTTGGTTGCAAACTGCCTCACAGTTTTTGCACGGAAGTAAATTGAAATCAAACTACATAATAAACTCAAGAGCAACAATAATCATTCAGGATAAAGTCACATGAATCAAGGTCTACTATTTTTCCCGGTACTTGCAATAATACTGCTCATAGTAACGGTGCTCATCATAATGTTTCGACGTAGAAAAAATGCCATTGCACGAGGAGAGTTAACATCGGCTTACTTCAAGACCTATGACTCGGTTCAAGTTGTTCCGCGAGACGTGAGGCAAGCCGAGAGATGTTTCCTTAACTTACTGGAGATGGCGCCGATATTTTTCACAATTTGCCTATTCGCCGTTGCGCTAGAAAAAGTTGATTTGATATTTCTGATCCTCGCTTGGCTGTATGTTGCTTTTCGCGTTTTGCAAAGTATTGTGCATATTACAAGTAATAAATTAGGCCCACGTTCAACATTATATTCACTAGGTTTGCTCGTAATACTAGCCTTCAGTCTTAGACTCGGCTGGATGATTATTTAATCAAGGTGATTGAAGGGATTTTATTTCTGCCTGGCAAGCGCGTAATTAGAGCGCTTAATCAGGTAATTGAAGGGCAGACTAAACTAGCGGCCCTTTGGTGATAGGGGATTGGCGCCGCACCGGAAAATCGATTATCGTGATGATGTACTAATTGAACTGAGCGAACTCCTTTATTGTAGAGCTGATCTAATTGGGTCGTAATACTGCCAGTCGGAAATAGCTTGCTTACC
>Ga0316189_10001723_pt1 | contig 21683 bp, 18 predicted proteins | sample LowCovwburrow_MG_FD_204930 | JGI IMG/M metagenome (GOLD analysis project Ga0316189, IMG submission 204930) | Coastal sediment microbial communities from Maine, United States - Lowes Cove worm burrow | ecosystem: Environmental > Aquatic > Marine > Coastal > Sediment | place: USA: Maine... | reverse complement strand
GGGTACGCGGTGACGGGGCCCAATGCACCAGTCACGACGCCCCGCCACTCTGGGCAAGTCACCATCGACCTCTCGGTTGGCGGCGACGGCTTTCAAGCGATGGCGTACGGAGTCTGGAATTGGGAGGCCGTCGGCACGGTGCGGTCGACCTGGGGGTTCGTGGCCCAAGCCGGCTACTTCATCTTCGAACCTTGGCAGGTCTACGCCCAGTACTCCCTGGTTCATCCCGGCCAGATTGCAGGCTTGATTCCCTTCAATGCCCTCACCCTCGGAACGAGCGCCTTCCCGTTCAACTGGACGAATCGGATCAAACTCAGCCTCGAAGGCGCGCTCCTGTTCAACGCGATCAACTCGACCCTCGTCACCCCCAACCCCGTCATCGGATGGCTTCCTGCGGATGCAGGCAAGCAGTACTCTCTTCGGGCTCAACTTCAGTTCGGGTTTTGAGGCATTCAAAGTCGAGCCCCAGCACTTCGAGCAGCGTCGGGACGATGTGGACGGAGTGGTGATGCTGGTGTCGCAACTCGCCCCGAGCTTTGATTCCGGCCGGCCACGAGATGACCAACCGATCGTTGGTGCCGCCTGCGTACTGCGAGTAGCGCTTGAACATCTTGAACGGCGCGGAGAACGCCGCAGCCCATCCGGTCGGGAAGTGATTGTACGTTTCCGGTGCGCCTTCCGGCGCCCGCTTCAGCTCGTAGGGGCCCCACCTTCCGCCCCGCTCCAATCCTCGTCGACGACAGTCGATGCGGGCGAGCTGGGGCAGGAAGCGAGTCCCATGAGTAGCCCCACGGACAGCGTCCCGATCAGAAGTGATTGCCTTGATTTGTTTGGTATGGACAGTCGAGCCTTCCTCTTTCCCCGGTCTGTAACGGCACCGTGCATCGAAACCGCGTGTGGAGCGGCCGAGTACAGAACGGGAAGCGCGCTCCTCGCCACTCACTCAGCGCCGGGTGGCGCCGAGGCCGCGGTCACGAAACGTCCGAGCCCTTCTAATACGGGCATCGGGAGCTCGTGGCCGCCTCGAAAAGGAATCCATTCGACCTCGAGCTCGGCTTCCCGCATCGCGTCGCGAAGCTCCTGCGCGGCGTCGAACGAAAGAAGCGGGTCGTGTTCGCCATGGCTCTGCAGGACGCGCAGCCCTGTGCGTTCGGGCATTCCCTTCTTCCATGCGTCGAGGTGCACCGGGGTGCCCGACAGGACGACCAAGCCCTGTGGGTTCACTTCACGCGTGAACACTGCATTGCAAGCGAGCATGGAGCCCTGCGAGAAGCCGCCGACGATCAGACGCTCGTTCGGGACGTCGAGTTTGCTCTGCAGCTGTTGAAGCATCTCGACGAGCTGTTCCGTTGCCTCCGTCATGCCAGCCGGAACCTCGTTCGCATAGCTGCGCGGTCCCGCAGTCATCGCTGCTTCGGCGCGCGCCAAGTCGAGCATCCACCAGGCACGCGCGCCCGGCATCCCGGGGATCTCGTGGGGCGCCTCGGGAAACGCAAACCGCGCGTCACTTGGAACACCCAGGAGGCGCCACAGGCCGACCAAGTCGGTACCTGGTGCACCAAAGCCGTGCATCAGCACGACGAGCGGCCCATCGCCACCGCCCTTTCGATCGGTGCCCCCGGTCAGCCGGACCGTGATGTCTGCGAAGCGTTGCTCAAGCATATTTCACCAATGTCGCGCGGGCGCCTAGCGTCGCGGGCGACGAATGCGCTACGTCTACTTCAGCAGTTTCGTCTCAGCGTGGTAGTGCAACCACACGGCCCACATGGGGCCGTTGTAGATGAACGTGGGCTCGAGCTGGCCGTGCTCCGGCGTGTTGCCGAAGACATCGACCTCGGTGACTTCTATTTCTTGGCCGTCTTTCATCCGGTCGAAACCAACAAAGATGTCGTGCTCCGCGATGTGGGCGATGGCGATCCTCTCGTCACCGACTCGGGTGTTGACGACCCCAGCGTTACGAAGGTAGTCGAGCGTAAATGCGACGGCTTCCCCTCCGCTCTTGATGCCGACGACCTTCTCCTTCGAAGGAAGCCGGGTGTCGTCGAGCGCGACCGTGTTGAACATCCAGTCTTCGCCGGAGTGGGCCTCGTCGAGCGGCATCAGAACGTCGAGCAGCCGCTCGAGGGGCTTCTCATACGGGTTGTAGAGAACCTGGCCGTCGGGGAAGAGCGCTTCGTAGGACTTCCACGTCATCTCCGTGATGGGTAGCGGCGCTAGCTGTCGCTTCGAGAGCTCGCAGGTGTTGTTGATCTGCTGGATGATCTCACCACTGTGCGTGTCCCACATCAGAAGGTTGTTGTTGGTCTGCGCCAGGACCCGGAGGTCCATCGGCTCGCCGTCGAGGTCGTTCAGGTACGGAATTGGGAGGTTGGTGAGGACGCAGTAGGTCAACACGACTTCTTCGCCCCCATAATCGCCACCGAAGATGTGCGAGACCCAAAGGTACTTCTGAGGGAAGGCGCGGCTCACGCCGTTGTGGGTAACGACGTACACGGTGTCGTCCGGCTCCAGGTAGTCGTCCGAAGCGACCTCTTCGTTCGACTTGTAGACGGCGTGATGCTGCTGCGCGGGAAACATGACGTACGGAACCAGGTACTTGGTCACGACGAAGCACCCGAGCAGGAAGGCTCCGAAAAGCGCGAGGACCCACGACGGCATCAGTGAAAAGCGTCGATTGAGGAAGACTGCGACCACGAAGAGGGCCAGCGATAGGAGCATGACCAGCAGGTGGTTCTGGAAGTACGCGACAACCATGCCCTTGCTGACGTTCAACAATTGCCCGACGTCGGTCAGAATGAACACACCGAGGAGCGCCAGCGCAGCAGAGCTTGCCAGCGTGAGTCCGAGTACTGTCTTCGCTTTGTCGTTCGTCATCACATCACCCCGAATCGCCTTCCTAGCATGCGAGCTGGTCGATTTGGTTCTGGTCTGAAGCGAGCTGACGTCCGGCTAGGATCCGGAGGGGCAGAGGCCGAGGCCCTGGTAAAGCGCTCTCAAGGCGTCCCCTGGTTGCACGAGCGCGCGGGTCTCTGAAAAGAGGTCGAGGCTGTTGGCCTCTTCGAGCAAGGCCAGGATCTCGGCGTCTTCCTGGAAGTCAGCCCGGGACTGGTCGAGATCGAGATTCGAGCCTTCGAACAGCGCCGCAACCTCGGAGCGGATCTCGATGCCGTCGGTGTGATCTGCGTTGGTGTCCAGGGTCTGGAACAGCACCGCGAGATTCACGACCTTTCGAAAGGTGTCCGCGTCGTCCGGCAAGGCACCATCGACCTCGCATCCGCCGACCGCCTCTTCCTCGAGGCCAGCCAGGTCGAAGGGAGTTACGCGGTCTTTGGCGACGCTCTGCCCGAGGCTGAGATCACCGAGCGAGAACGACACGGTATCGCCCTCCGCATAGCTGAAGCGACCCGGATCGTCGGCCTCACCGGTGACGCCCGCGTGAGTGACGCCTTCTTCACCACGCGACTCGTAGCTCAACCCCGAAACGAGGCTGTCGTAGTAATAGCCGTGACACACCCCGTTGTTGCAATACACGGCGTCTGGGCATCCCGTCATCATGAGAGCTGGGCTCAGCGCACACAGCAACATGGCAAATCTTCTTGGGACAATCTTCATGCGTTCTACTCCCCCGTAGCGCGCTCCAAAGCCACGCGATAAGCGGGCGGACGCTACCACCGCCGCTGCCGGGGCGCCATCCCTCGTAGCGCCAGATGCGCGCCGGTAAACGTGACGCTCCTCGGCGTTACTGCCCGGGTCCCGGCTCGCTAGACGGGTCGAACGGAAGCTCGCTGAGGTGCTCGATGAATTCGAGCGGGTCGAAGGGCAAATCCTTCAAGTCTGCAGGTGGCTTTGATAGTGCCAGCGTCTCCGGGCGCGCATTGGAGATGCCGGTATAGGCCGGCCCATGGGGAGCCTCCCTGTCCGGATACTTCTTCTTCCATAGCTCGTGGCGTGCCCGCATCCGCTTGAACGGTTCCTTCATGTGGAAGCCGCCGACGACGATCGGGTTGTGCTCGCGATGATCGTTGTAGAGATCATACACGGAGGTGATGCCCGATTTGGCCTGCCCGGGATCCGCAGACGTCCAGTGCATCTTGTACTGATCCTTGACCGTGGCCGCGAGATCGGGCCCCTGATAGATGAACACATAGTCGCGGCGGCCGTGCGTGTCCCCTTCGAGCAAGAGCGCCGTCTGGTCGATGCCGTCGATGATCCGGTCGGTGGGAATGTACTTGGTGGCCCCAGCCAGCCGAGCGAAGGTGGTGAAGAGGTCGACCTCGTGAATCATGTCGCCGACGACTTGGCCCGATCCGATCACGCCCGGCCAGAGAGCGGCGGCACAGACGCGAACACCGCCTTCGGTATAGTCGCCCTTGCCCCCGCGGAAAACGCCCTCACCGAGGCCCGCACCCGCTGGGGGGTTGTGCGTCATGGGCCCGTTGTCGGCCATCGCCACGATGAGCGTGTTCTCAGCAATGCCGAGCTCGTTCAGGGTCTTTCTCAGCGCTTCGATATCGGGCTCGATCACACGCCCGTAACTCTCTGCGACCAGGCCGCGCTGGAGTGTGGTCTTCTGCGGGTCAGGAATGAATGAGATCCACAGTGGCCACCAGGCCATGTAGAAGGGCTTCTTCGCTTCGGCGTTGCGGCGGATGAAGTCGAGCGCCCGATCGCGCGCTTCGCCATCGAAGTCCTTGTAGTCCTGCGGCTCTTGGGAACCGCCGCGCCATTCCTTCGCCTGCTCTCCCTTCTTGCCCTCTGCGTAGAAGACATACGCTTCGTCTTGAATGAACTCGTGATCGAGCTGGTAGGGGTTGTCGGGGAGGAGCTGCTCTTTCATCCCGATGATGGCGTTGGCTGCCTCGCCCTGCGTGTTGTACAGGCTGGTGACCTGGTTGTAGACGGCCCAGAATGCCTCGTCGAAACCCTGATTGTGGGGGTAGGCCTGCTCGATGTCCCCCAGGTGCAGTTTTCCGTAGAAGGCGGTGGCGTAGCCGGCCTGGGAGAGCACTTCAGCCATGGTGACGTTCTCGGCCGCGAAGCCCGTGTACTCAATCGGGAAACCAATCTCATAAGTGCCGGTGCGGATTGCAAGCTGCCCTGTCAACGATGCAGCACGACTCGGCGTGCATCCGGGCTCGGTGTACATGCGCGCGAAGATCATGCCTTCTTCGGCCAATGCATTGAGGTTCGGTGTGTCGTAGCCCCGAATCTTCTGGTAGATCCGATCGCCAAACGCCATCGGCGGCTGATCGTCCCACATGTACTGAATGATGTTTGGCGGTTGACCGTACTTGGCGCGCAGCTCAGCAAGTTTGGCGTCGAGCTGGCCGTCTTCGACTGCCCAGACCTTTCCGTTCTGCGCCTCGAGAATGTAGTACTCGGCATCGTGGACCACGCCCTTTTGAGCGTCCGCCGCAGGCGTGCAGCCCGACGCGAGGACTGCGAAAAGAAAGGCAGGGCAAAGAATACGGATCATGAACGCCTCCATTGACTACGAATCGCCGCGCAGCGTACATCATCGATACCGCGCGAGGGTAGCCAGATCCTGCCAAGCGGTCCCTTTTGGATACTCAGCGTCGGAGCGTGACCGAGGGGCGCTCTCCGAATACGTCGTGATACTGCCGCGAGAACCGGCCAGGGTGATAGAAGCCATGGGCAAACGCGACGTTGGCGACTGTGATCGCTTCAGAGTCAGCAGCGAACAGAGCGCGTCGCGTGGCATTCAAGCGTTCTCGCGTAACGAACTCCATCGGTGTGAGGCCTTCCTCGTGCAGGAACACGCGATGGAGGGTTCGGTTGCTCGTCCGCGCGGCCCGCGCGATATCTGGCACGGCCAAGTGATCTCCAAGGTGGGCATCAATGTACGTTTTCGCGCGATCGAGGAGCTGCTTTCCGTTCTTGATTCCGCCGACCGAGCCGTCCTCCACGGGAAGGAGGGTCTGCGCTAGTGCCTCCGCCAGCGTATCCTCGAAGTCGAGTCTGGCTTCCGTCGGCAGTGGTGCTCTGAGCACCTCCCCCCAGAGCGCACTGAGGGTACGGAAGAGCCTACGCCCTGCCGGCGATGCCAGCGAGAAGACCCCGGGTTCGCCGCCCGGCATCGCGCTTTCGGGCTCGCGACCAAGCCAATGCGCGTCCATGAAGTCGGCGGCGATGTTGACTGCGAGCGTGGCAGTTTGAGCGATTCGGATGTCGACGTCGTCTCCGGGCCCCGCCAAGTATGCGTTGCCCGGTTCGACCGCTTCGTATCTTCCCGCGATCCGGCACTCCAGAGGCTCGTTCAACGGCACGTTCAAGGTATAGATCCCTTCAACGCCTTGCTTTTGCACGCGCGCGTTGATCAGAGTTGGCAAGAACAGCTTGATGCGTCCGAGCGGCGCGAGCTTTGCCGAAGCGCGAAAACGTCTCCCGGTTGGCGAGATATCGAGCTCGGGGCTCACGGCTAGCAGTAGTTCCGAAAACTGATCCGGATCGTCGGTCGAGTGGGCGACGATTCGAGGGATATCAGGAGGCACGCGTCGAGCCTAGCGTGACTACAACCCCACCCAGGTTGAATCGAGCGGCGCAGGAGTTGCCGCGAGGCGCTTCCGGCCGAACTGCGATCATGCGGTGGACTCGGGGTTGTCGATGTGTTCGAATCGAAGTCGCAGCACGCGGTGTCGGAGCACCTGCAGAACGGTGGCGCGGTAGTTCCCGACCACAATCGTGTCGCCTCGTTTTGGCATCCTGGCGAGGTTCGAGATGACATAGCCGGCGATCGTGTCCGCCTCGTCCTCGTCGAACGAAATGCCGAGTAAGTCTGCCGCTTCCGGCAGAGGCACGTTGCCTGCAAGCTCGAAAACGCCGGGCGAGACCTCGAACATCTCGCTTCGATCCTCGTCGAACTCGTCGTGAATCGGACCGACGATCTCCTCGAGCGCGTCTTCGAGGAACGAGAGGCCGATTATCGTCCCGTGTTCGTCGACCACCGCAGCCGCATGCCTTTGGGACCGTTGGAGCTCCACGATGAACCGGGATAGTGGCTGCGTGTCGGGAACGGTCGGCATGCGCAGGGCGAGCGCCTCGAGGCGGAGTTCTTTCTCCTCGAGCAAGGCTGCCAGGACCGTCCGCGCATGCACGACGCCTCGAATATGATCCAGATCGGGGTCGCCGAGCGGGTAGCGTGAATGTCCCGTCTGGCGGAGAATCTGGAGGTTCTCCTCCATGGTATTGGCCGTCGACAAGAACGCGACATCCACCCGTGGCAGCATGATGTGGCGTACCTCGAGGCGCATCAAGGCCAGGACGTTGTCGCCGATTGACCTTTGTCGAGCAGTGATGTGCCCGGCGCGCGCCGAGGACGCGAGGATGGAGCGTATCTCATCGACGCTTGCGGAGGCCTCGTGCTCGTCCGAAATCGGCAATCCAGCGATGCGCAGGAGGCCGTTGGAGATTGCGTTGATGAAGGCGATCAGTGGTCGAAGCGCGGTCGCAAAACCGTATAGCGGGTATGCGACGAGCAAGGAGATCGACTCTGCGCGCTGAATGGCCCAGACCTTTGGTGCTTGCTCGCCCACGGTCATGTGCAGAATCGTGATGAAGGCGAGGGCGATGCCGATCGCAACCCAATGAAGTGCCGTGCCTTCATGGACTTCCCAACCGGCGAGCCCGGCGAGTTCGATCAGAAGGCGGGCAACCGCGGGCTCTGCCAGCCAGCCCAGAACCAAGCTGGCGATCGTGATTCCGAGTTGGCATGCCGAAAGGTAGAGGTCCAAGCGAAGGAGCATTCGTTGAACGATGACGGCGCGTCGGTCCCCCGCTTGGGCGAGCGCAGCGATTCGAATCGGCCTGACCTTCACGAGACCGAACTCGGCCGCAACGAAAAAGCCGTTCAGGACGACGAAGACTGCGGTGGCCAGGAGCTTCCAGAGGACGGTTGGGTCTTGCACGCGACGCTGAGCCTAGCACCAATTGGCCAATACCAAGATCTCGAACTGAATGTGGAAGCGGGCCCGATCCTCGATGCCTGCGAGTAGAAGACTGGACTGTTCTATGAAGCAGCGAGCATGTCGGCAAACCAGGTGGCGAGGCCGAGGAAGGTGAAGAAGCCGACGATGTCGGTCACCGTGGTGAGAATGATCGACGAAGCGGTCGCCGGGTCCCTATTCAGCTTGACCAACGCCACCGGGATGACCGCGCCTGCGGCTGAAGCCGCGATCATTGAGATGATCATGGCGAGGAACATGACGAGGGACAGGCCGACGTTTCGACTCCAAACGTAGACGCCGAGGGAGGTCACGCTGGCGATGGCGATGCCGTTGACCAAACCGATTAAGAGTTCCTTGGTAAGCACACGAAAGGCCTCCGAGACACGGAATTCGCGTAGGGCGAGGCCACGCATCGTGACTGCGAGCGCCTGGGCTCCGGTGTTGCCCGATTGCCCCGCCACGACTGGAAGCAAAACGGCGACTGCTGTGAAGCGGGCGATGGTCCCCTCGAAAAGGCCTACGACCGACGCGGCCATGAAGGCGGTGACCAAGTTGATGTTCAGCCAGGGGAGGCGGCTGCGAACACCGACCCAGGGCGCAGAGAGTGCGCGCTCCTCTTTGGAGCCACCCACCATCTGCTGAAGGTCCGTGATCGCATCCTCTTGCGCTGCCTCGAGCAAGCCGACTTGCCGGATGATGCCGACGACCCTGTCCTGCAGGTCGACGACCGGGAGGCTCGAAAGTTGGTACTCGTTCAAGAGCTCCACGACGTCCTCGCGCGGCGTCATCGGATGGACGAACGCCACGCGCGGGCTCTTGAGCTCCACGAGCGGCTGCTCGGGCTCCGCGCCAACCACGTCTTGCAAGCGGACGACGCCATCAAACTTCCCTTCATCGTTCGTGATGACGAGATCGGAAATTCTACGATTGCGAAGGCCCTGAATTCGCTCCAGCGCCTCGCCGACGGATGTTTGGTTGCTGAACAGCGCTACCCGGGCGTCCATCAGCTTGCCCGCGGTGCCAGGAGGAAATGCCAGGATCTCGTGGATCTCGGTACCAAGGCCAGCAGGGACCGCGGTGAGAAGCGTGGCTCTGGCTTCTTCGGGTAGGCGCGCGAGCAGGTTGGCGGCGCGGGCGGGGTCGATCGCTGAGATTAGATGGTGGACGCCGTCTGTGCCGGCTGCGGCGAGCACCTCTGCGGCGTGATCGGGCTGCATGTAGCGAAGCACCGTCGCGCTGGTCTGTGGTGACTCGCCGGCAAGCACGCGAGCGACATCGTCCGGCGAAGCGCTCTCCATCTCGCGCGCCGCCTCGGCTGGATGCAAGTGGAGGAAATGCCGAACGACCTCACGAGTCGTGTCGCTCATTGCCCGCTCCCGTCGGATCGCTGGGGTCCCAGTACGGCCGACGTCGCCAAGTCGACAAGGCCACGCAGCCCCAGGCCGTAGAGCTCGCCGAGCGATGCTGCTGTGCGCGCTCCCTGGTCCTCGAGCCGGGTTTCATCCCATTTCCCTTCGAGCTTGCGAATGGTCTCGTACCGAATGACGCCGACGAAGCGACCGTCCGTCTCGACGACCGGAAGAGCGTGGACGCGCTTCCACGCCGGGTGCGCAAGGATCGACTGCCAACTCGCTCGCGCGGGCAGAGACGCGATCTCGCGGACGGCGATCGATGCGAGAAGCTGGTCCGGTCGCGCCGCCATGAAATCCCGGAACGTGACGACACCCACGAGCTTCTGACCCTCGTCCACCACGTACAAGTAGTAGAGGGCGTGCTCTGGGTGGTGACGGACTTGCTGCAAGGCATCCGCAACCGATAGGCCCTCTGGGATAGAGATGACCCCGGGGTCCATCAAGGCGCCTGCGCTGCCGTCGGCGTAGCGAAGGAGCCGCCCGAGCCCTCTGCGCAAGTCAGGGCTTAGGTGCTGCATGATGGACGAGCGTTGCTCGGCGCCCATCGTACGAAGGATCGCGGCGGCCGCGTCGGTGCGGGTTGCCGACAGACCTTCGGCAGCCTTCTCGGCCGGCAGGAGCGCGAGCACGTTCGCGCCGATGATCGGGGAAAGACATCGGAGCAGCCCCGAAAAGAGGTCAACCGGTAAGCCTTCGAGCACTTCGGCGGCATCGGGCGCAGGCATGGATTCGAACACCCTCGCGGATTGAGCGGGGTGTGTGGAAACGAATTGCTGGAGCAAGCTAGCCTCGAGCGTCATGGTCTTCCTCCTGGTTCAACAGCACCGACGGCTTGTCGACAAAGTGCCGACCGGGAACGGATAGCTCGCCTTCGGTGCTCTCGAGCACGACGGCGGTTCTCGTGGTCCGGACGATCCGGCCTTGGTGCGGCCCGACGCGAACGACTTGGCCGACGCGGTAGGATTTCTGTGCGTAGTGCATGGCGAGGATGTCGGCCATCAACTCCCTCGCGCCGAGCCCAAAGGCGAGCGCTGCTCCGCCGAGCACTGCGGCCAAGACGATGAGGAAGACGGAAGTGAGTAGCGACACGTCCAATCCCAGCTGCCCCGCTGCGATGAGGAAGGCAGCGACTACGATCGAGACCTGTACGAGCCGGCCCAAGCTGCGGGCTTGCGATGGCGGGATTCGGAACGCGGTCGTGATGATCGCGTTTCGCGCGAGCCGGCCTGCGATGACGCCACCCAGGACGAGCGCCATGGCGATGGCAACCTTGGGTAAGTAGCCCGCGAAGGCGCCGATCCACCTGTTGAAGATGGGAAGGCCAAGCGTATCGATGGCGATCAGAAGGGCGCTCAGAAGAACCAGCCAATAGACGCCACTGCCCGCGACGTCTCCAGTGCGCTGTTCGGCTACGGCTTTGGTCCATGCCGTTTCGGCCGCACCCGGCGGCATTTGCACCGGGACCCGCCGGAACAAGCGCCGGACGACTTTCCGAAGCGTCCAGGCCAACCCCCAGCCAAGCAGCAGAACCAGAACTGCGGCGGCCATGTTGGGGAGAGCCTCTACGAAGCCGTGCTTTACTCGCGCAAGTAACTCCAGAAACTGGTGCGCCGTATCCTCGAGTCCCATGAACATCCTCCTCGGAGAACCTAAGCTTGCGCTCGTCGGCCGCGAATGACCACGGCTAAAGGAAGATCGTCAGCGAAGTGGGCTTCGAAAACAAAGCTCCGGCTTGCCGAAGAGAGCTCGCGGAGACGCGCGACGATCTCAGGGCGTGTACCAGATGGGCGAGGTGTAGGCGCGCTCCTGAATCGTTGGGGGGTGTCCCATCTCGTTGGGGTCCGTTCCTCGAGCCACCGCATCGTATAGGGTGTGCCTTGGGGTCGGAAGCTGGAGGACGCGCAGGTAGTAGAGGGCTGCTTGCTCGGGATTGAACTGCGGGTCGGACCAGAAGCCGTAGAGCGCAGGCGCCCCCTCCACGTCTGAGTACGACGCTCTCGCCAAATCGACGAGGTTGGTCACTGGCGGAAGCTTCCCGTCGGTCCCCCGCTCACGGCCTCCGGACCATGCGACGTCGTACACCTTCTCGTGCGCCTTGCCCTCGGTATCCACCCAGCCCTTGATCATCTGAATGCGATCGAGGTTGGCACTGTCGGGATCTTTCACGGCATACATCAAGAAGCTGGGTGCCTTGTCTTCCGGCCTCTTCGTCAGGTCGCTCCCCATCGGGTGCCCGAACGTGTACCCGATGCCGACCATGTTCGCCTTCCGAGCCTGTTTCGCCGTGAAGTTCCAACCGCCAAAGAACCGAACACGAATCCGGGGACCCGTGGTCGCATAGACCTCTTTGCGTTTGAAGGCGTCGAAGATCGAAGTGCGTGTGTTCTCTTCGGCCCATACAGCGGTGAGGCCTTGCGCGCTCAAGTCGCGGTGCTCCGGGCCCGATGCCTCGCTCGGACGCTCGCTTGCCGAGTCGGAGGGGAAGGGCGCCGCTCCCCAAAAATAGTCTTCATCCGCGGAGGCGAGGCCGGTATGGGAGCCGGTGGATCCGATCATCCCGAATTGGAAAGGGTTGGCTTTGACCGATTGGCCGATCTGGAGCCCTCGCATAAGAGCAGTCCGGGCGTAGGCGCCGTTGCTCATTTTCGCCTGGGCGCCGCCTTGCTCTGGCGTCGCCGGAAATGTCTCGAAGTTCGCGAACTCGTCGTCCGGGGATAGCGATGGGTGTGTCTCGGAGTCGCCCTTGATTTGCGTGACCTCCGCGACCGGCTCCCATCGCATCCGCGTCTCTGCGTACGACGCGCTAATCGGCTGCCCGTCGCTATCGACCTCGGGATACATCATGCCGCCGCTCATGTTCGGATTATGCGGAATCGCGATGAAGTCCGTCCCCACTTGGCCGCTCGTCTCCTCGAGCCAGCTCCAGAGGTCCTCGGGGCGTGAGCCATCGAGCGCGCTGAAGGGAACGATCTCGCGTGCCTGTTCCTGGCCTTCCTTCATGAATACCGTTCGGTGAAGGCTCTGGCCGCCTAGCTCCGAGCTCCATTCCCAGCCGATGAACGTGGTGAATGCGCAGGGTGTGTAGTGGCGCTCCGCCGCCTCGATGGCGCGTGTCCACGCCCCCTCTTCGAGCCCCTCGGCATGATCGGTCACGACGAGGAAGTCGAGAGGCCTCTCGAGCTGAACCCTCGAGCGCGTGTAGGGCTCAAGCACGGGAATGCCCTTGGCCCAGCGATACGCTGTGTTCGGATCCGTCGAGCGATTGCCGAGCCGATGCGCGTCCGCGGAGGCGCTGGTATGAAGGTGCGTATCGCCCCAGAGGAGCTGGTTGGGTTCCCGGGCGATGACACCGGGGGTTGTCGGCGGAGGCCCTTTGCAGCCAAGCAAGCCGGGCGCCACGGTCGCGAGGGCGGTCAGAATCCATAGCGCTGTTCGAATGCGGTCCATGATCCCCTAGTATTGAATCCGCGCACCGATGGCCCAGGTGAACCCCCGCAATGGGGTTGCGTCGGGCGCACGCGCGCCATCGGTGGTTTGAAAATAGACGTAAGGCATGATGGCGATCATGAACAAGCGGAGGTTGTAGCCAACTCCGACCCGACCCTGTGCCGCGGTTCCTAGCTCGTCGAAGAGTGCCCCGGCCTGCATGAAGACTTTGACCTTCCGAACCGGCCACCAGGCAATTCCGCCACCGACCCACCAGTTTTGCGGACCCCGGAACAATAGACGCCCGATTTTCTGGCCAAGCACCTCGAACGAAACCCCGTTGAACTGGCGATCGATGTGGTACTCGTAGCCGAGGCCGACGGTAATGTCTTTTTCGCGGACAGCGGTTCGGGTGCTGGAAAAATCGATGTGAAAGTGGTGCATTCGCTCGCGGTAGGCGAGTTCGTAGTTCTGCATCTGTGTAGGGGTGGGAGCGACCCCCGAAGCGTTCATGATCATCACGATCAGAGCGGTCAACATACGCCGCTATCCTTCCTCGGCTGTCGCGCTCTGCGGCTCGCAAGCAGCGCACTCAGATGGATTGAAGCGGATGATGGTTCCGTGCACCCATCGACCGTGCATATTGAGCGTCGGGATCACGGCATGCCCGCCCGCGGCACACACGAAGGGCCCGACCACCTTGCGGAAGCGCTCCTCGCTCTTGGGCAGCTGTTTCATCGAAAAGGCATCGATATCGATGATGCCCAGCTCTTCGTAGGGCTCGACGATCCGGTTTCGAATCACGCGGTATTCACAAGCCGGACCGCGGCCGGCGAAGGTCCCTCCGGTCTTTCGGTATTCTCCGACGCCGCCACAAGCAAGAACGGCGGTCGCGAAGACGCAGATCATCGCATGTGGCCTTGGCATCATCGTTCGTCGCCTACTTCACTTGGGTCTACCACCCTCGTAGGACTCAGCAAACGACGATCGTCCAGATGGAGCGTCGTCCTCGCGCAGAGTTTGCGCGAGGACGACGCCTCCACTCATCGAGTCTTGCTTCTGTGAGCTGGGAGACAGACGGGAAGCAGTGTCACCAGCAACAGAAACATTAGATTGAGAACCAGCAGCCCGCAGTCGAGGTCTGCCTCCCCGGCTGCGTCGACTGCTTCGCGTGCAGGCGAACGGCATCCGGCGCGCCGCCATCAACCATTTCGAGTCGCAGCCCGGGTACAAAGCCAAGCAGCCCGAGAAGACGGGCAAAGTTCACAAGAACTGTTGAAGACGAGCTGCCAAGAAAATCTGTCGCTCTAGTCAGCGGCCGAGCCTCGCTATTCAGGCGAGCAAAAAGACGAATGCGCTGAGTCGGGGTTTGGGGCTATTCTACCCCTCTCGGTGGATGACTGGATTCTCAACACCTGGAAACGAGGGCCCGCCGTGACGAAAGATCGAGCTCCTACAGTCTCGTGGCGAACACTGGTCGCTTCGCTCGCGTTCGTTGCGTTGCTTTGCGGATGCGGAGACAGTGCGACTGAGGACTGCGCAGCTTGTCCGAATCCCGCGCTTCAGCCGGCATGCGAAGGGGCGGCGGCAGAATGCGATTCGGTTCCTGCGGACGAGCAGCAGATGTGCATCGACGAGGCCCGCGCTCTCTGCGCTTGACGAGAAGACCGGACTGAGGTTGGTGGCGTCGGAGCGGGGAGCGGCCGAACTATAGTCGCGTGAGCTGGCAAGAATCGTCTCGGAAATCAGTCCGTGAGGGTATTGCGTTGATGTGCGCTCGATGATGTTGCGTGACCGCAAGGGTGTCCCGTGCGAAAGCCTGGGATGGCGAGATCGATTCGAATAGCACTCATCGTGAGCGCGCTGCTGCTGGCGTCGCTGGTCGTCGGCGCGGTGTTGGTACCCGTGCTTTTCAAAGACCGTATCGTTCAGCTGCTTCGGACAGAGCTCAATGAGCGTGTCGATGCGTTGGTGGAGTTCGACGATGTCGACCTCTCGTTGCTGTCCACGTTTCCGACGTTGACGGTCGAAATCGTCGAGCTGAAGATTACAGGGAAGGGCGAGTTCGAAGGTGTCCACCTGGTGCGAGCGAGCTCGGTGTCGGCGGGGCTCGATTTGCTGGCCCTAGTCTTCGACGAGCGGATCCAGGTCACGTCCATCATGGTCGAGGAGCCGGACGTTCATGTCATCGTCACGAAGGACGGCGCGGCCAATTACGACATCCTCGGCGAGCTCGACGAGGCATCGGACGCCGACACCGCAGCCGAAGCGCAGGATCCGCTCGCGTTCGAGATCGAGCGCTACGCAATCAACCGCGGGAAGGTGCACTTTGAGGAGCCTGGGGTCGACCTCCTCGCGACGGGTCTGACCCATGAGGGCCGTCTGCGAGTGGCCGGGGCGAACCAGGAGCTCGACGCGAAAGCCAAGATCGATGAGCTTTCGATTCTTCTTGGCGGAATCCGCTATTTGAAAAAGGCGCGGGTCGAGGTCGAGGTCGATGCGATTCTGCAAAGCGCGCAGGCGAAGCTGACGCTCAACGCCGTGCGGGTCATGGTGAACCGACTTGCGATCGAAGGCTCGGGCGCGGTGTCCTGGCCCGGTGAGGGGACCGAGCTGGATCTCGCGTTCGCATCGCCGGAAGGGCTGCCGATCAAGGCGCTGATTTCGGCCGTGCCCAATGCGTACGCCGGCGACTTCGAAGGCTTGCAGGCAAGCGGAGCCTTCGCGTTGCGCGGCGCTGTCCGCGGCCAACTCGGACCGGACGACGATGACATCCCTTCGTTCACGCTGAGCGCCCGTGTTCGCGACGCTGGGCTCAAGTACCCCGACCTCCCGCTCGGCCTGACGGATATCGAGCTCGATGCCAAGGTCGACCACCCGGGTGGGCACCTCGACAAGCTGAGCGTCAACGTGTCGAAGTACGGCCTCCGCGCCGGAAAGAGCCACGCGAATGGAAGCTTCCGGCTCGCGCGCCCGCTTTCGGGGCCGAGCCTCACGCTCGCGCTCGACGGCCGCTTCGACCTCGCCGAGATCGCGAAGGCGTATCCAATCCCTGACGTCGAGGGGCTCGCCGGGCTCGTCGAGGCCAGCGTCGACCTTAGCGCGCAAGGGGAGCGGATCGAGAAGCTCACGGGTTCGATCACGGTCCGCGACGTCGCCTACCGGCCGAGCGGTGGCCCTGACGTTCACGTATCCGAAGCTCAGGTGGACCTCTCGCCCACGAGGACGTCGATCCAGAAGCTCCGTGCCAAGGTGGGAACGAGCGACGTGAGCATGCGCGGCCTGGCCTCGCCGTTGACCACATTCTTGTTGGACGAACAGAAGATCACCGCCAGCCTCTGGCTGACCTCCAAGAAGCTCCGGGTCGAAGACTTCCTCGGTGAGTCGGAAGAAACGCAGCAGAGGGAGAGCGGCGACACGGGTTCCACGTTCCTTCTCCCGGAGGACCTCGACGCCAAGCTCGAGCTCGACGTGAACACGCTGACGTACGGCGATCTCGTGCTCGAGGACTTCAAAGGCTCCGGCCGTATCCGGAATCAGAAGCTCATCCTCGAGGGCGTTCGGGCGAACGCGCTCGGAGGTTCGATGAAGCTCGACGGGACGCTCACGACACGGCCCAACCGACCTCCGACGTTCGACATGAAGTACGCTGTCGACAAGGTCAGCTTCGCGCAGGCCTTCGACGCGCTTCCTTCGATGCGCGCCTACGCACCGATCGCCCAGTATCTCGATGGACGCTTCTCCACGGACGTTCGAGCGAGTGGGACGCTCGGTGAGGATCTGTCGCCAAAGCTCGATTCGATCAACGCGGGCGGTCTGGTGGCGGCGCTCCAAAGTAAGCTGAGCAGCGACTTCAAGCCTCTTCAAGCGTTGACGGGCGCGGTCCCTGCCATTCCCAAGCCGCTTCGCGTCGAAGGCTTCAAGACTCGCTTTGCGATCAAAGACGGCGCGGTCGAGGTGAAGCCGTTCACCGCGAAAGCCAAAGGGCTCACGATGTCGGTCAGCGGCCGGCACGGGCTCGATCAAGAGATGCGGTATCGCATCGCGACCGCAGTGCCCATCGATAGTTTGACCTCGAAGCTTACTGCCGAAGTGCAGAAGCTAGGCATCGACGTCGCGAAAGTGAAAGACGTTGGCATCCACGCGGATTTGACCGGCTCGATCCAGAACCCGCGGGTGTCGGTCGACGTCGATAGCGGCGGACTCCGAAGCGCAGCGGCCGATGCGCTTTCAGCCGAGCTGGCGGAGCAGCGTGCGCGCGCTCTCGCAGAGGCCGAACAGCAGGGCGCGCACTTGGTGGCAGAAGCGGAGAAGCAGGCCGAGCGAATTCGGTCGGAGGCCAAGCGTGCCGCCGAGAAGCTTCGCAAAGAAGGATATGCCCGGGCCGACCAGATCGAGCAGGAGGCGTCAGGCAATCCGATCGCGGAGATCGCGGCGCGAGAGGGCGTCAAGCGCATCCGAAGCGAGACCGACAAGCGCGCGAACCAGGCAATCGACGAGGCCAATCGAAGAGCTGACCAGGCGGTGGCCGAGGCGAAGAAGCGAGAAGCGGCTCTGATCAAGGAGGCCGCCACACGAAGCGAGCAGGCGACCGATCAGGTTGAAGCGCAGACCAGCGACAAGATTCGCTAGCGGCCGCTCCCACTCGCTCAGCACGCGGCCGAAGTGCGCTTTGACCGTGTGGAGCTGGTGGGAATCGAAGACATCGGATGTCGTGGCGATTCATGGGCCCTGGCGTCAGCCTGTCGGCGCGACGGAGAGCAGTAGGGCGGCGTAGATGGCCGCGGCTGCAGCGAAGGCGACGACATCGCTGGACCGGTCGGTGTCGGGAAGCTCGTGGCGCAGGATGTTCATGATCGTTCCGCCGGCGATGTAGGCGAGCACGAGTGCCAAGACGTCAGGTCGGACTTCGAATGCCGGCAAGGTTCCAATCATCCAGCCCGCCAGCAAGCTTGCGACGAGCAACCAGCGCCCAATGCCTTGGTACCGATCGCCGTGATGCTCGACCAGTGCGTGATCGTTCGCGAGAAAATGCGGCGCCATCCCGCGCTTTCCCGGCGCGCAGCACGGTTACGGAAGGGCGGTTACAGGGCCTGCCCTCGGTATGGTATTGCGCCCGCGGTGATCTCCTGGCTAGATGCGGCAGTGGAATCTCCACCACCAAGCGTCAGCAACGAGCAGATCGCCGAACTCCTCGACCAAGTGGCCGATCGTCTCGAGGCGCAGCGCGCCAACATCTATCGAATCGATGCCTATCGGGCGGGGGCTGAGGTGGTTCGTCGCCATCAGACGAGCATTCAAGATCTAGCGCTGACCGAAGGACGTGAAGGCCTCGATGCGCTGCCGCAAATCGGTTCGAGTCTCTCTGGCTCGATCGACGAGATCGCGCACACGGGGCGGCTCCGCATGTTGGACCGACTCGATGGACAGCTCTCCCCGATAGAGCTGTTCAAGGCGATTCCGGGAATCGGCGAAGAGCTCGCCGAGCGGATTCATCGAGAGCTCGATATCGACACCCTCGAAGGGCTCGAGCTTGCAGCCCACGATGGACGGCTCGACGCGGTGGCTGGCTTTGGTCCGCGACGCCTCGAAGCCATACGCGACATCTTGGCAACGATGCTCTCGCGGTCAGCGCGCGGGCGAGCGCGCAGATTCGAGGAGCTACGGCACGCAGGTGCTCGAGTCAGCCTGCACGAAAGGCCCGAGGCAAAGCCCGAAGTGGGGCTGCTTCTCGAGATCGACCGGCAATACCGAGAGAGAGCCGAATCGGATGAGCTCCCCCGAATCGCCCCCCGGCGGAACAACCCCGAGGGAGCCGCCTGGCTACCTATCCTCCACACATACGAAGACGGCTGGCATTTCACGGCGTTATTCTCCAACACCGATCGAGCCCACGAGCTAGGCCGCGTCCGTGATTGGGTCGTCATCTACTTCGAACGCGACGGGCACGAGGGCCAATGCACGCTTGTCACCGAGTACCGCGGGCCCCTCGTTGGCAGGCGCGTCATCCGAGGGCGCGAGGATGAAATCGCGGCACTCGAGACCGTCCCCCCCGGCAGCTAGGCAACGGATCGAACGCTGCGTGTGGGTCTCTCTGAGGGTGCGGGAAGGGCGATTCCCCTTTCCCGAGGCTTGGTGCGCCGCGAGAGGGCCAGGTCGTGCGGGGCACGATGATGCGTCGTCGCGTCATGACATAAGCCGCAGCGAAAAGCGTGCCGACCGGACTCTTCTACGTCTACCACCGAGACATGGACATGGAGGCGCATCACGACTGGCAGCTCACCGCCGTCGATTTCCGGACTGGTTGGCGCGTCTTCAGCATCAAGGGTTGGTTCGACGACAACGTGTCGGGCATCGTGAAGAAAAGGCCGCCCGGCAAGAAAGACGACGGTCGGAAGGTCTTCAAAAACATCTGGGGCACCTTCTCGTTTGGTCCGAAGAACAGCATCTTCATCGGAACCTATCGCGGCTACGTGGTGCTTTGCATCGCCAAACAGTGGATTCAGCCCATACGTCCGTTTGAAGTAGAGCCCGATGTCGTGCTCGTCCGTGACGCCGATGCCGCCGTGTAGCCGAGGCGATTGCTGCGCGGCCCAGGTCCCGCCTGTGGCGAGCTGGCACTTGGCGAGGGTGCTTTGACTTCCATTTCGTTGCGTCATGTGGCATCTGCGGAGCTCTAGCTGGTCGAGGGAAGCATGAGCGTTGGATTGGGTAGTAGTTGGCTGAGGTCGTTCGCTCTGTTGGCCCTGATGGCCTTGGCGAGCACCCTCGCAGCTTGTGGCAAGACCAAGACGATGAAGGGGGCCGAGGTCGGTGGCGCAGGCCTTGGCTGCTACGAGTACAGAACCAAGGACAGGAAGTTCGAACACATCAGCCAGCAGGCCAGCGTCGAAACCAGGTGGTACGACGAGTGGACCTCGAAGCACGGGAAGACACTTCCAGAGCCGCTACCCCCGCCCGATCACTGGGTGCACCCTAAGCTCTCGAGCAAGTACGCCGCGACGATGCACGAAAACAGCTTCGCGACCGACGTCAGCACCGAGCCGGGGCCGATCCCCAACGAGGTGAAGGTGGAGTACTTCCACGTGCTCGAAAAGGGCACGAAGCTCTCGGGAATGTCGCCTTTCTACACCTTTCTCGATGACCACACAGTCGTGACAATCTCGTTTGGGCGCGACTCCGCGATGCTGCTGATCGTCGACATCAGGGGCGACGCCAAAGTTCTCGACTACGTCGCGCTCCCGGGCCGCGGCAGCAAGGCTCTCGAGCTCGCGAAGAAGTCCGCGCGCATGGCGATGTTCCGAGACACCTCGGGCGGAGCGTACTCGTATCTAGACACGCGAAGCGACGTGTACGTGCCCGGTGCTGACAACACGGTGATTCGCATCCCTATCCGCGATCACCGAATCGATCGAGACCGGATGGTCGTGCTCGACCTCGATCGCGAAATCGAGAAAGGAAACTGGATCGACCATGCGATGGGCCATCCGGAAAACCACCTGACGGCACTGATGCCCGACGCGGAAGGCCGCGTCTGGTTCACGTCGAAGTTCGGGGTCGTGGGAATCATCCATGTCGATGACCCCGGGCATTGCCCGCCGGTCTATACGACCTCAATCGCGCACTTCGCGTTCAGCGACAAGCTCCATCACTACTATGGCGATCACATGCCCGAGGGGGCAGAGGAGTTCATCGCTGAGCTCCAGCAGTCCGAAAGAGACGGGACTCTGGTCGACAAGATGGCGGAGCATCGAAAGCGCGCCAGGGAGCTCTTCGATGTCGTTCACGACGAGCCCTTCGAGCAGATCCAGAACTCATTCTCGGTGGGCCCCGACGGTGTCTACATCGTGACCAACATCGGTCTCTATAAGCTCTTTTTCAACGAGCAGACCAAGCACATCGAGCTCGATCCAAAGTGGGCGGCCGCGTACAAGAAGGACCTGCTATTCTACGACAACGACCGCAAGATCAAGCCTGGTCACCTCAACGCTGGAAGCGGGACAACACCGACCTTGGTGGACGACCGTTTCGTTGCAATCGTGGATAACGCGCCCGAGCATGTGAACTTGAATGTGTTTCGACAGGAAGACGGCACCCTCGTGAGCAAACTCCCACTCTTCGAGGCGGGGGCAGGCGCGGTCGAAAACTCCGTAGTTGCCTACCGGGACCATCTACTCGTAGGCAATACGTACGGGTTCGTGGACCCCTTCGTCGAGAACCCCACACCCGGAGGAATCGCGCGCTTCGACTACGACTTGGGCAAGGACGCGTATGTCCAGCGAAAGGATTGGCCCGCGGCGGGTCACTTCGATGGAAAGACGGCAACTCCGAAGCTCTCGACGGCGAACGGCCTCTTCTACGTCTATCACCGAGACACCGAGATGGACGGCCACCATGACTGGCAGCTCACGGCTGTGGACTTTCATACGGGCTGGCGCGTCTTCAGCATCAAGGGCTGGTTCACAGACGATGCGTTCGACGACAACGTGTCGGGCATCGTGAAGAAGAAGACTCTTGGCAAGCAAGACTATGGGAAGAAAGTCTTCAACAACATCTGGGGTACTTTTTCGTTCGGCCCGCGGAACAGCATCTTCATCGGGACCTACCGCGGCTTCGTGCGCTTCTCTTCCGCTCCGGATCTCGCACCCGAGAACTAGCCGAATGCCCGGTCGCTGGCGAAACGGGCGACGTGGTGCTCCGCACCGCCAAACAGTGGATTCAGCGCATACATCCGCTTGAAGTAGAGCTCGATGCCGTGTTCGTTCGTGACGCCGATGCCGCCGTGTAGCCGAAGCGCTTGCTGCGCGATCGAGATTCCGCCTGTGGCGAGCCGGTACTTGGCGGCTAAGACGTCGCTGCGGCGTGCACTCTCGTCGTCTTC
>Ga0316189_10001722_pt1 | contig 21687 bp, 19 predicted proteins | sample LowCovwburrow_MG_FD_204930 | JGI IMG/M metagenome (GOLD analysis project Ga0316189, IMG submission 204930) | Coastal sediment microbial communities from Maine, United States - Lowes Cove worm burrow | ecosystem: Environmental > Aquatic > Marine > Coastal > Sediment | place: USA: Maine... | reverse complement strand
ATGTTTTTTCCTTATATCAGAACGTAAACTATCATTACGTTGACATTCCGGATGATTATGAATCTCAAGCCAAAGAGGCATTTGACCAGGAAGAGATGAATCGGTTATTTCAACTTGGTTATGAGTCAGGTCAACAAAAGGACCCGTGGGAAAAAGTACCCCCAGGACTTGAAAAGTATCTTGAAGAATAAGAACATGGAAAATCTGAAAACGGGACACTAAACAAAGATAAGTTGTAGACATGTATTATTGAGGATAGTGATGCATGAAGATATTAAAAAACTAATCAATACATTTGAGGCTGTTGCTCCGCTGGTCGGTAATGCTTTGAAAAGTGGCCAACTTCTTAATCCTCAGTGTGAGCTTACTGAACCAGACCCGGACGTATTGTGCGAATATGATGTGAAAATTCCTATGAGCGAAGGATTTTCTGTGACCGCTAATATCTTTCGTTCAAAAACGTCAGCAGAAATGGGCGAAAAAGTGCCCGTTATAATGTGCGCTCATCCGTACGATAATCGCCTCACCCCTGATCTTAAGAAAACACCATTGGGAGGTCCGCCTCAACAATATCGTTTGATTCCTCAGGCTGGTGGAAAACCGGTTTTTTCTAAATTAACAAGCTGGGAATCACCTGATCCCAATTTCTGGATACCGGCGGGGTATGTCATCGTCAATATGAATATGCCCGGATACGCAAGTAGTGAAGGTCCGCCCTCTGCTTTCTCCGAACATCAGGGTAAATGCTACTACGAGGCCATTGAGTGGGCTGCAGAGCAACCCTGGTGTAACGGTAAGGTTGGACTCAATGGTGTGAGTTTTCTGGCCATTAGCCAGTATCACGTAGCTGCCTGCCAGGCCTATGGCGGACCGCCTCCTTCTTTGTGCTGTATTTCACCATGGGAAGGGCTTACCGATCCATATCGTGATATTTTCGCGTTTGGCGGGTTACCAGACATAGGCTTCCCTACCTTTTGGTGGGCCACGGAAGTAAAGCCATCCATTAATGGCACCGAAGAAGACTTTATAAACTCCGAAGAATGTATCCCTACCGACTACCTGAAGAAGCACCCATTCTATGATGACTTTTGGAAGGACAAAGCCGCCAAGCTGGAGGAGATTACGGTTCCGATGCTGGTTTGTGCCTCATTCTCCGATCATGGTTTGCATACCGTGGGCTCTTTCCGTGCTTTCGAGAAAGCAAAGTCAAAACACAAATGGGTTTACACGCATCGTACGGGTAAGTGGGTCGCTTACTATTCACCTGAAGTTCAACAGATGACAAAAAACTTCATGGACTGTTTTCTAAAAGATGATACCTCAAGCGGGTTTTTAGATACGCCCCCGGTGCGACTGGAAGTCCGATCCAGTCTCAACAAAATACACGAGGTCCGTTATGAAAATGAGTGGCCAATCGCTCGTACGCAATATACTAAGCTCTATTTGAGTGAACAGCCACAGTCACTTTCCCTTGCAAGACCGGAAAAACAAATGGAGGTCGTATATGAGGGAAAGAAGGGGAAAGAATTATTCAGTTTCAAGTTCACCGAAGACACTGAGTTAAGTGGCTATTTTAAATTAAGAGTTTGGCTGGAGGCCCGCCCCGAAAGAGAAGGAGAAAATTCACCTGATGATATGGCCATGTTTATAGCTGCCAACAAGCTCGATGCAGATGGAAACACGGTTCACTTTAACGGTTCAGTCGGGAATGCAAAAGATATGGTGACACGAGGCTGGTTCAGAGTTTCCAGACGTGAGCTCGATCCCGACGAATCGACAGAATGGCATCCGGTTCTAAAAGGGACATCAGAAAAGAAATTGAAAGCTGGTGAAATCGTGCCTGTCGATATTGAGCTATATCCTAGCAGCGCTTTATTTTCGGCTGGAGAAACCCTGCAACTAATCATAGCTGGTAGCGAGATTATTCCTTCTCCGCCCTATAAAAAAGATGCATCGTTTAATCATGGCAAGCATGTGCTTCACTTCGGCGGGAAATATGATTCTTATTTACTAGTACCCACAATACCGTCAAAAGCAGAATAATTGAGAGTTGATGTTATTAACTGAATGTCAGCTCCTTTTGGCTGCAGTTTCAACCGTTCGACGCAAGCAGACGTTCGGCCTAATCGGTTTAGAAAGGGGAAGGACTAATGCGTAAGACTTTATTGGAAAATATTCTGTTCCTGCTGGTTTTGCTTTTATCTCCACTTGCGAGCAATGCTGCTACTGATTTTGAAAGTGGTAAGATATTGCTAAAGAACTGTAAAGAGTATTTAAAGATAGTAGATGGTGGGACTAGTCCTGAATACATTTTCGGAGCAGGTCGCTGCCTCGGATTGGTTCGCGGAATGATTGATGCCTCAGCTGTTTTTGACTCAATTGCAGTAAAGAAAGGCAAACCTACAACAGATATTTTCTGTGTACCTGATGGCATTTCTACCGATCAAGGTGTCAGAGTAGTTATTAAATATCTAAATGAAAATCCAAAAGAACTACATCAACGAGGTACGATTTTAATCGTATTAGCTTTGATGGAAGCGTTCCCTTGTGAATAAGGTTGTTTGGGCAGCTTTAAAACAACCAAAACCATGCACCAGCGAGATAACCCAGTTTACCCTGCCCAAGTCATTCCTGTCCCAGCATCCGTCTGGTTATTCGGTTCCGGTCTTATCGGCTTCATCGGTGTTGAACAACGAAAGAATGCATAATTATTAAATGTTAATTAATAGCGACCCCTTTGGGGCCGTTTTATTATACGCTGTCCGTCCGCTGTTGGTTGCGGACTCAACTGGTCGATGCAACATCCTCCTCTCTGTAGTTTGAGATTAGATGTTGCGTCGATCAGTTGAAACCGCGACCCATAGCTGCCGTTCACCAATCTGTAAAATTTTCTGAATATTGTCTGGAAAAGTTTACACTTTGCGTGCATTCATAAACAGCCATGTATTCATAACCAACTGTAAAGATTTAAGATATTGTTATTAGCATGAAAATTGCATGAATTATTCTTGAAGTTAATTGAATCAAGCTGTGGAGGGACTCTAGGCATGGGTGATTCAACAACTAATCTCATCCAACAGCACCAGTGGCTGAAGTATGCTGCTGCTTTTCTTATGCTGTTTTCTGCGTCCTCTGTTATTACAATCCCTATAGGCGGTGTTGAATTTCCTCAAGGCGGAATTTCATTTGCAGACGCAGTTGTTATTTATGATCCGGCTATACCCGTCCCGGCTGCTATCTGGCTATTTGGATCTGGCTTAATTGGTTTGATTGGAATAACAAGACTTAAACATTCATAAAGATTTAGAACGGCAATCTTTTGGTTGCTGTGTATGCTTAAGAAAATGAATTTCGTCACATTGACGGCTAAATGAAATCAAAAAAGGGAGAATTAGCTATGCGTCACACTATACATTTCTTTGGCAAAAGCCTCACGTCACTGTTGTTTATTGCTGCTAGCAGTCATGTCCAGGCCTTCAATCCGGTGCTTGAGTGGTCATGGACATCGAGTGCCGTTGAGCCGAATGCGCTTAATGTAATGGGTACGCCATCAGTCATTGATCTCAACAATGACAGTGTGCCGGATGTGGTGTTCAGTTCAACTGCGTCCACAGGTGGGGGCAATGTAGAGATTGGTTATTTGCGAGCGCTGGATGGAAGTAATGGCAATGAATTGTTTACTGTAAACCAGACGTCACCGGAAGACCTGCGGGTCAGTACAACATGTTCGGTTGCAACGGGTGATATTGATAATGATGATCTGCCCGAGATCATCGCCTGTGATATCAGTGGTGTCAGATTGATAGCATTCGAGAATGACGGCGCCTTCAAGTGGCGCAGTGGAACACTTGAAACAAACTACTGGGGTGCGCCTTCCATTGCTGATCTTGATCAGGATGGAAACCCGGAAATCATTATGGGCAGACAAGTTTTGAATAATGCTGGAACACTTTTGTGGACGGGAACGGGCGGGCGCTCTGTACAGGGATCAGTTGGTCCTCTTTCCCTGGTGTCTGATGTAGACCTCGATGGCAGTGCCGAAATTATTGCCGGTAATACTGCCTATGATGTTGCCGGGGCCATCGAATGGCAGGCGCCCTTATCTGATGGTTATAATGCTGTTGCTAATTTTGATAGCGACGCTTTCGCCGAGATTGTGCTTGTTAGCTCTGGACAAGTACGTCTTCTTGAACACGATGGTACTGTCAAGTGGGGCCCGGTTGCTATCCCGGGCGGTGGTGTGGGCGGACCACCTACCGTCGCCGATTATGATAACGACGGCGAGCCTGAAATCGGCGTCGCCGGCGCGAGCCGTTACGCGGTGTTTGAGACTGATGGCAGTTTGAAGTGGTCGGCAGTTGTTCAGGACAGCAGCTCTAACCGCACCGGCTCCTCTGTTTTCGACTTCGAGGATGATGGTTCCGCCGAGGTTGTTTATAGCGACGAAATAAGGCTCTGGGTCTTCCGCGGCACTGATGGTGCCATTCTGTTTCAAGAAAACCTGAGTTCCTGCACCTGGCATGAGTACCCGCTAGTCGCAGATGTGGATGGTGATGACCGGGCGGAGATTCTGGCAGTCGCGAATAATAACTGTGGCTTCGGGCCTCAGCGTGGCGTGTATCTTTATGGCGATGCCGATGATGCCTGGGTATTAACTCGCCAGATCTGGAATCAGCATACCTATCACATCACCAACGTCAATCCGGACGGCACCATACCCACCGTAGAAGAGAATAACTGGCTGGTGCCTGGACTTAACAACTTCCGGTTGAATACCTTCGGCCAGTTCGAGGGGCCACCCTGCGATATAGATGCAGATAGGAGTGTAGACATTTTTGATTTACGCGCAATTATGGCCGCGCGGAATACGCCAGCCGTACCTGGTGATGCGCGTGATGTAGATGGCAACGGCTTTATTAATATACTTGACGCGCGCCTGTGTGTGTTGCAATGCACAAAACCACGATGTGCGCCGTAGAAATATTGGTTACATGTTAGTGTAAAAAGGAGGATGAACACATGAGAAGATTACTAATAACGATATATGCTCTTATCTTGCTAGTTTTGGCGAACCATGCAGTCGCAGTCACGCTGAGTTTACAACCGGCATCCCAGACCGCTATGCCAGGTGACACCGTTACCCTGGATCTCGTTATCGATGGGCTGGGTGATTTTGCCCCCGACTCCCTCGCGGCTTTTGATATCGATATTGCCTATGATACGAGTGTCCTGACTTTCGTTGGTTACACTTTAGGTCCAAGTCTCGGGGCTTTAATGACTGAAGCCGTGGACTTCAGCCTGGGTGATACTGGTGGAACCGTGAATATCGCCGAGCTCAGTCTTCTGGAAAATGATGATAGCTCCTGTTTTTTCTGTATTCCTCCATACCTGGATGAGATCCAGCCAGGCAGCTTCACACTGGCATCGCTTGATTTTACAGTTGATGTGCTGGCACCTGGATCCAGCACTATCGTCTCTATCGATACTGTTAATACACTGGGCGATGGTTTTGGCGCTGCACTGACTGTCGAATCGACGACTGATGCGGTAATCAATGCTGTACCTATTCCTGCAGCCGCCTGGCTATTTGGTTCTGGTCTTATTGGCTTAATCGGCATTGCCAGAAGAAGGAAAGTCTAGGTGGATAGAAGATAATCAAAAGCGACTTGTGTGGGAGTCGTTTTTATATATGCACTGACAGTCAGCAATTGGCCGCAAGCTGCCTGATGGTGGTTATAGATCAAAATCACAGCCTGAGTGCATGCTGACGATCCAAAGCGGAAGTACAAGCTGTTCTAAACGCCATATATCGTAAGTATGGAAATGGGTATCTGATATGATTATTCGGGGCGCCATACGTGTGCGTAAAAGCTGTCTTCAATATCATAATCGAAAAATTTCTTTCCATTAGGTGCGCGGAATACGGCGAAACAAACTTCCTTATAACCCCTCACTTCGTCAAAAGCAGTACAGTAGGCATTATTCTTTTCATCAAAATGCCATTCACCCGTTTGTGCATCAAGATTGACACCTCCAGTTCTATGAACTGAGCCATCGGCTTTAAAGGTTAGCGTATATTTCCCCCCCTTATGTCCCTTAACAAATATGGTCCCAGGGATGAATTTCTTTAGATCCTGCAAATTCACACGTTGCAACCCCTTGGCTTTTGCCTCCTTTAGATTTGGAGGCGCCGAAAACGCATTGGTAGCAACGGCCATAAACAAGGGGATTAATAATGCATATCGAAAAGTTAACACTTTAAAAATCCCTTATAAATTCTACGAATTGAATTTGAATTGCTGCCTGAATAAAAATCGAGCATATGAAAATATTTGACTTGGGCAAATCTGACGTTGTTTGTCAGATCAAATACTGACTGCAAAATCTAGAAAATACCAAACAGTTTCTTTTCATTCTTGTGTTGATGCAACATCTTTAAAATAGACGATTCTTTACTCAGTTCAGCCAGGTTAAGCGCCTGCTCGCGTTTATTGTTTCTAATATCGATATCAGCACCTGCATCCAGTAATATCTTTACAGATTCCGTACTGTCTGCGAGCACGGAGAGAATAAGCGGCGTATTACCGACATCGTTTTTACCGTTCACATCGGCGCCTTTTGCTATCAACGCCTTGACCGCACCGGTATTACCCTTGCTTGCTGCAAGCATTAACGGTGTATTTCCATCGCTCGCACGAACATCAACGTTAAGACCTTGCTCAATTAAAAGTGCAATAATATTCGAATTTACCGATATCGCCGCCTCATGCAGAAGTGAGTTACCATGCTTATCCTTTCTATTTATATGTGTGTAGTCCTTCAGCATCAGCCTGACCAGGTCAGCATTACCGGATTCAACAGCAAACCATAGCGCATCATGGCCGTTATTATCACGCAAACCCGCATCGCCACCGGTACGCAGCAACTGCTTGACTGTTTTCAATGACATGCTTTTGGACGCCATCATTAAATCGCCTTTACCATCAATCAGTATGTTTTTCGGTCTTGCACCCGCATCGAGCAGCAGAACGGTAATTTCCTCGTGACCGCCGGCGATTGCATAAAACAGCGCAGTTTGTTTCTTTTTAGCGACTACATTGACATCAGCACCTGCTTTCAATAGTGTTTTTACAACCCCATCCTTACCATATTCTGCAGACCACATGAGTGGTGTCTTGCCATTTTTATCTTTCTTGTTTACATCAGCTTTTGCTGCAATAAGCAGCTTGGTAACATCTTCATATCCCTGCATAGCTGCACGTGTCAGCGGAGTATGGCCCTCGTCATCTCGCTGGTTCGGATTCGCTCCCTTCTTTAACAGCAAGGCCGAAACATCGTCCTGCCCACGCCATACGGCAATCATTAACGGGCTCCAGTTTTTATATACACTACTGGCGCCTTTATTCATTGCTGCCAGTTTCTGTGTCGCCGTCAGACCATCTTTTCGTTCAACTGGCAAGCGCGCCCCATACCTTTCCAGTAATTTCACAGTGGATTTATGCTTTCCTTTTGCTGCAATCACAATAGCGTTTTCACCATTACGGTTCTTGGGTTTATGTGATGCCTTGCCTCTCAACAATTCTGCAGCAATATCCTTATTTCCTTTTGCAGATGCCAGCATCAGAGCCGTATTACCATTCGCATCCTTATGACCCAACCTCGCCTTGTGCTTGATTAACTCCCTGACAATGGTAATCTCGCCATTTGATGCAGCCAGCATCAAGGGTCTGTCTTTATAGGTATCAACCACATCAACGTCTGCACCATTTTCCAGCAGCAGCTTCACCATTTTTACATTTTTTCGGCCGACTGCTTCAAACAATACTGTCCGCTTGTATTCGTCAGTTGCATTTACATTTGCACCTGCTCTCAACGATTTCTCAGCGGTCTTGATATTATCCGAACTCACCGCCAGCGCCAACGCTTCATCGGGATTAATATCGCCGGCAATCACCGTATCGCCAGATTCAAGACTGCTTAAGCGCTTAGCCGCATTGTTGTATCCCTGCCTGGCAGCCTCCCTGTACCAGTAAACTGCTTTTTCGAGATTCTGGTTTACACCAATACCTTCTTCATAGAGAACGCCCATCGAATACTGTGAACGTTTATAACCCTGACTGGCCGATTTATTCATCCAGTAAGCTGCTTTTTTCGCATCCTCACGAGTACCCTGACCGTTACGGTACATAACTGCAAGATGGTATTGCGCCTCTTTGTCACCTTTGCGTGACAACGGCTCGAGTATTTTTACGGCTTTAGCAAAATCCCTGGTGCGAATAGCCATTTTCGCATCTGATAATGTTGCAGCTTCGGCCATGAACACTGCAAGCAAGAGTACCAGGGGTAAGAAATTCAATCGATTCATTATGCTGTTCCAAACTTTGTTTCCACTTCAATGCCGATAGACTTAAGGAACGGTGTTGGTAAAATACCACCAGCGCATACAATTATTGCATCGTTATCGATGCTTATTTCTTCATTGTTTGCCTCTATCACGACCTTGTCATCAGTTATATGTTTTACATTTGAGCTCATCAACACATTCAATTTGCCTTGCTTGCGCGCATTTTCTACTTTCATACGATTCTTTTCCTTGGCGCGGGAAAATGCCTCACTTCGGTATGACAATGTCACTGTTGTCCCGGCTTCTTCTGCGATACTCACTGCCGCTTCCAGTGCGCTGTCACCACCACCGACAACCAGAACATGCTGGTTCAGGTACTGTTCGGGGTCTATCAGGCGATAAACTACTTTTGTCTTGTTTTCTCCCGCTACACCGAGTGTGCGAGGTGTGCCACGCCGGCCTATCGCCAGTAATACCGCCCTTGTTTGATAACTACCTTGTGTTGTTTTCACCTTGAAACCGACGCCGTCGGGTTCGATACTCTCAACACGCTTATTATCGCTAATCTTAAGTCCTGCTGAATCTACCACTCCTTCCCAGAACTCCATCAAGGCTTCCTTGGTGGTCTCCTTAAAATGCATTTTGCCAATTACAGGAAGCTTGACCGGTGCTGTCATCACGATTTTTCCCCGGGGATAATGCGAGACAGTTCCACCAAGTGACTCCTGTTCGAGTGTGACAAATTTAAGTTTGGCTGCCTTCGCTGCCAGCGATGCTCCAATACCAGCCGGACCCGCTCCTACGATCACAAGATCGAGCTCCTTACTGCCTATACCGTCCAGCTTGCGGATCGATTCTACAGCTTGCACTCCCTGTGTAACTGCATTTCGTATCAGTCCCATACCTCCCAGCTCACCGGCAATATATATACCAGGAACGTTGGACTGAAAATCATCATTAACCTGCGGTATATCAACGCCTCGCTTCTCGGTTCCAAACACCAGCTCGATGGCATTGAACGGACAGGCTTTCTTGCAGGCCCCGTGGCCGATGCAATGGGTCGGATCAATCAAATGGGCTTTACCATGAATCAGACCCAGCACCTGATTTTCAGGACATGCCTTGATACAGCTGGCACAGCCCAGGCAACGTACGTGATTAATGACCGGGTGGAGAGAGGCCGGCTCTGTTAATCCTGATGCAACTGCCTCTTCGAGAATCTGTCGACTATTTCGATGTTTATTCGACCGTTTCCACAGATAAAAGCCGAATATAGTCAACAAAGGAAGCGAATAGAGCCATATAGCCGGTGTCATACAACAGCCCTCACCTTAATGATCTGAATGGAAACCGATAATAGATAATTTGGTATAAAAATACGCAACCAAAAATATCGTAACTTATTGATAATTTGTATATATAGCAGAAATTGTGCAAATTTATTCGACAAAACGTGCAAATAATTCCGACATTCCCCCTAATTTTCTACATATTTACTAGACTCAGCGTTGTAGTCTATTATAATTCGCTTGGGAATTTTATACCAAAAATTAGCCGGATATAAACAAAATCTGATTATGAGCAATATAGACAGCAATACAGCCCCTCGCGAGTTGCAAAATAGCAATATACCCTTGAAACAAAAATCGGCATTTAATTATCTGTTAGCTCCGTTTGTATTCCTGCGAGCCCACCTTTTTACATTAAGTGTTATCGCCGTATTGCTGATTGGCTGGAATCACCGGGATGACAATTACCTGAGTGCCGAAGATGGTGCAGGCTATATTTTGGGAATCGTTGGCGGAAGCCTGATGCTTATAGTGCTGCTCTATCCACTGAGTAAAAGACTGTCATTACTGTCGCGCTGGATACCCATTAGATACTGGTTTGGCATTCACATGCTGTTTGGCATCGTGGGGCCTGTAATGATTCTGTATCACTCCAATTTTCACCTCGGCTCGACAAATAGCACGATCGCTTTGATCTGTATGTTACTGGTCGCAGGTAGCGGACTGATTGGACGTTATATCTATACGCATATTCATCACGGCCTTTTTGGCAAACGCATTACCTTCGAAGAATTAAAGCATGAGCTCGAAAACAAACACACTGAACTGATGCATATATACAGGATTGATGAGGGACTGAACAAGCGCATAACCATCATGGAAAACAGGGCGCTGCAAAACTACGCAGGCATTATGAAAAGTCTGGCACACGTATTTTTACTGGCTATTGATGCGCGCAGACTGCAGTACAAAAGCATGCGGTTTCTGAAGAAAAGAATAAACAGCAATACCACTTCAGCAGCCCCTGACAGTAAAATTACCAAAGATTTCATCAAGCGCTATACTACCGCACTTCGCCGAATAGCGGTTTTCCGGGTCTATGAGCGGCTGTTTTCCCTGTGGCATATCCTTCACATGCCACTGTTCATCATGATGATCATTACTGCGGTTATTCATATTTTTGCAGTACACATGTACTGAATAAAATACTGCTCTATCACATACCATGAATCAGCTTTTACCGGTATTTGTCCGACTTTTAGCTCTGATTTCACTCATGGCCATAATACCTTTCAGTAACGCAGACACACTGGAAACGCTATTGATGCCAGGCCCTCTGATCAACGCCCATAAGAAATACGAACAGGACTGCAACCAGTGCCACGACACCCTGAACAAGGCCAAGCAGGGGAAGTTATGCATGCAATGTCATGACCATAAAAACATACTTGATGACGTGCGAGGCAAAAAAGGTTTTCATGGACGACTGCCCGCAGCAACAAGAACAGATTGCAAACACTGCCATACAGAGCATAAAGGGCGGGATGCAAAAATCATATTATTAAACCCGTCGACATTCGACCATTCCAAGACCGATTTTTTACTCAAAGGCATGCACGCCAAAACAAGCTGTACGGCCTGTCACGAAAAAGACAAGAAATACTCTGAAGCGCCGCAGGACTGTTATTCCTGCCATAAGAAATCGGATGTTCACGATGGGAAAAATGGAAAAAAATGCGGCGACTGCCACTCGGCATCCAGCTGGAAGCTGTCTGAATTTGATCACGACAAGAAAACGGATTTCCCGCTTAAAGGCGCACATAAAGATACTAACTGCACTTCCTGCCATATCAACCAGAAATACAAAGACACACCGAGTAAATGTATAGGCTGCCATAAGATCCAGGACATCCACCGCGGCGGTTATGGGGAAAAGTGTGATACTTGCCACACACCTAAACGATGGGACGAAATGTCTTTTGATCACAACAAGAATACCGATTTTTCCTTATATGGCAAACACAAGAAAGCATCATGCAACAGTTGCCACACGCCCGATAGTTTGAAAAAGAAAAAGAACAAGAAAGAAAAACTTCCAACTGATTGTTATAGCTGCCATAAATTCGATGACAGCCACAAAGGTAAAAATGGAAAGGAATGCAAAGACTGCCATAACTCCAACTCATGGCAAAAGCACAAATTCGATCATGACAAAAAAACTGATTTCCCACTCCGCGGTAAGCACAAAAATCTGTCCTGTTCATATTGCCACAAGGGCGACCTTGAACTGGAAAAAAAGGACAATCTCAAACCTGAAAAAGACAAGCTGAAGACCGCCTGTATTGAGTGCCACAAAAAAGATGATGTACACCAGGGAAAGCAGGGCAAAGAATGCAACAATTGCCATAACGAGAAAGGCTGGCGTGACAACGTGTTCTTTGACCATGACCTGTCCAGCTTTCCGCTTATCGGCATGCACGCCGCAATTCAATGTGAAGAATGTCACCTGACCTCAATATACAGCTCGGCCAATAGCGAGTGTAATGCATGTCACGCCGGTGATGATGTTCACAAGACCCGTCTCGGCACGGACTGTGAAACCTGTCACAACCCGAATTCATGGGAGAACTGGCTGTTTGATCATGACAAGGCAACACGTTTCAAAATAGACGGCGCTCATAAGGAAGCGGGTTGTTACGATTGCCACAAAACAAAATCCAAAGGAAAACTGAAAGCATCACGCGACTGTATTTTCTGTCATCGCAGCCAGGATATTCATAATCGGCAATTCGGCAGACAGTGCGGTAAATGCCACAGCACGAAAAGCTTCAAGAACGCCAAAATCAATAGATAACCGGTACGCATCACATGAATCAGAACACATCAAGATTAATCGGCATCACGATAACAGCCCTATGCCTGATTTTACTATCGGGCTCATTGCTGTTTGTTAATTCATCAACACATGCTGCTGACGACGTGGAAAGCTTCGACCATTTCACGACCGGATTCCCATTGACCGGCAAGCACCAGTTTTTAGACTGCTCCAGCTGCCACATCGGCGGGATGTTCAAGGGGACGCCTCTTGAATGCGGCCTGTGTCATAACAGAAGTCGCGCACCCGGCAAAAATCCAGAACATGTCCCCAGCAGCAATCTTTGCGATGATTGCCACACAACTGACACCTGGTTGGGCGCAAGATTCGATCATAGTGGTATTTTCGCGCCATGCGAGAACTGCCACAACAATTCCATTGCTATCGGCATAACGCCATCGCATATAGCAACAACATCCACATGCGAAGACTGCCACAACACGATTACCTTCAACCGAGTAGGCCGGGTTGACCATGGATCCGTTTTAGGCACATGCGACTCCTGCCACAACGGCGTTAAAGCAACAGGCAAGTCACCGCAGCATATTTTCACAAATGCGCAGTGTGACTCCTGCCACAATACCAATACCTGGAGAGGCGCGCGCTTTGACCACGTCAACGCAACAGGCCCATGCAGCAGCTGCCATAACAATGTAATAGCTACCGGCAAGCATGCTGGACATGTACAGACTACCGCTGAATGCAACAACTGCCATACGACAAAAACATGGCGCGGCGCCAGCTTTGACCATTCAGGTGTCACAGGCCTCTGCCTGAGCTGCCATAATGGATCAACCGCAGCAGGTAAATCAACGACACACTTTGTAACAACCCTGGATTGCGATCGCTGCCACTCTCCGGGGAGATGGATACCACTGATTCACTTTACGCATGATTCACCTGATTACCCAGGCGATCACAGAACCAGCGTACTTTGTGTTGACTGCCATACTACAAACAACCAGGTTATTGCATGGGCTTTCGCTGCATACAAGCCGGATTGCGCAGCTTGTCACGCTGATGACTACGTACCGGACTCGCATAAGGGCGTTGGCGACGTACCACTACCAATCAGCGAGGTTGCAGATTGCAGCGGAAGCTGTCACCTGAAAGACGGGATCAAGAGCAATCAACATCGCACTAGCGCCAGTGGATGGTAAATACCCAGCACTCACTAGCATATAACTGCTAGTGAGTGCATATCAAAATAATACAAAAAGAATAATACAACCAAACAATAAAAAACATATTCAGGACGCCATTTATAATGTTGCGCCAACAAATTCTAACGTGCTTGATTTGTACTGTAATACTCATCATTCAGCTTGTTGCGTTGAGTGATGTTCAAGCTGCAGGCAAATCGCCTGCATACGTTATTGTGCTTGCTTCCGCACCGGGGTCGAACCTGAAATGGCAGCCCAAAACAAGTACGCTGCTTGAAGGCCGTACTGTATATGTCACTCAAACAACAGTTAAAGGCAAGCCATATGAACGGTTAAATCTGGGCTTTTTCAGCAGCCGCCAGGCAGCTGTTCTGGTATTGAATGATGTTGAAAAGCTCTATCCTGGCGCATGGCTGAGAGAAGTAAGCGCGGGCGAAATTAAAGCCGCATCAAACACTGCACTGGTTGTACCGGTTTCAAAAAAATCGCCACCAAAAACAACAACCACGGCAAAGAAACAGACACCAGTAAGCAATAAATCATCATTGACTGACAAGCAGCTTGACAGTCTGATGCAACGCGCAAAAAACGACTTCAAGAAACAGGACTACTCGCAAGCTATTCGTTATTTAACGGCAATCATTGCTGCTGGCGACCACAAATATTCCAGGGAAGCGCTTGAACTGCTCGGGCTGTCGAGGCAACGCAAGGGGCAAAACGCCCATGCAGCCGCTATCTATAAAGAGTATCTTGAAAAATACCCGACAGGGGAGGAGACCATACGCGTCAAGCAACGCCTTTCCGGCCTGCTGACATCTGCCCAGGCGCCAAGAAAAAGTATCCACATGGAGGCAGATGAAAAGGAAGACAAAGGAATAATGACAACATACGGGAGCTTTTCACAGTTTTATCGCAATGATTCATCTAAAGTTGATGGCATCGATGGCTCAATCACGACCCTGTCTCAACTGATTTCGTTTATTGACCTTAATACAACGTACCAGACACCCGGCTTCGACCAGAACTTTCGTTTCGCTGCGGATGATACGTATGACTTTCTGGACGATGACGAAAATAACTCATTCAGGTTTATCGAAGCATTTTATGATTTGAGTTCAAGAACAAGCGGAACATCCGGCAGATTTGGCAGGCAGGCATTGCGTATCGGCGGCATCCTGAAACGGTTTGACGGGATTTCCGCCGGCTACCAGTTCACTCCCAATATGCGCTTGAATGCGCTTGCAGGATACCCGGTTGATATCGACAACAAGACCTCTATCAATCAACACAAATCTTTCTATGGGTTTATATTTGAAACAGGAACGTTTCTTCAAAACTGGGATATGAACCTGTTCTACTTCGACCAGGATGTCGATGGACTTGATGACCGCACCAGTACCGGTACAGAAATTCGTTACAACGATAATACCAAGTCGATCTTTGGCATGATTGATTATGATCTGAATTTCAACGAAGTTAACATACTGCAACTCAATGCCAACCTCCTTTTCGATAGAGGCCGCACTGCCTATATGAACGCATTCCTTCGTAAAGCGCCGGTTCTGGCTACAAGCAATGCACTCATAGGACAAACAGCAGGCTCTATAGAAGAACTACAGCAAACTCTGAGCATTGAACAGATATATCAACTTGCACGCGACCGCACTGCCAACAGCTCGACGATCACGCTAGGTGGCTCACAACCTATTAGCGAGAAGTTTCAGGCCAACGCTGACATCACTTTCTCCAAGGTTGACGGAACCGAAGCCTCTGGAGGTGTTCCCGCAACACCCTCCACTGGTACAGATTATTTTATTAGCGCGCAAATTGTCGGAAACAACCTGATTTTAAAAAGAGATACGGGCGTACTCGGTATTCGTTATTTTGATACCGAACAGTCAGATACCTGGTCGTTTATTGCCAACACGAGAATCCCGGTCTCCAGGAACTGGCGCATCAATCCCCGCCTGCAATACGACATACGCACAAGCTCGGATGGACGCTCACAGAACAAGCTCAGAGCACTGGTAAGAACAGATTACCGCTATCTGAACAAGGTTCGCTTTGATTTTGAAATTGGTTACGATGACGTCAGCGAAGACACGAATGGAGAAACGCTTGGTACTAACAATTTATACTTCATGCTGGGTTATCGCTGGGACTTCTGATGTTCAACCAACTCAGGGCTTAATAGCGATCACCTGTACCACGGCGCCTTTACCGGTGTGGAACTGGCCCTCAACAACATCACGCTCCAGCTCTACTGCGTGCTTTAATACAAGGCCCTCAAGCTCCTGCTGCAGCGCATCCAGCGACATAGTCATTTCAGCAACTGCAGGGCCGCCTGTTCCCAGCTTGATCTGCTCCGGCGTGTAAGCCTCGAGCACAAGCATGCCACCGGCTCGCAGCCCATGAACGATTTTCTTATGCAATGGAATTCTGATATCAGCAGGCACATGCGCAAAAATTGACACGACCGCATCCCAGCTATCGGGCTCAATATCAAAATGCGCCAGGTCTACAACGTCCGTCTCAATTTTCACTCCTCGCTCGCTTGCCAGTCTGCCGGCTTTTTCCAGGCCGACTGCAGACGAATCAACAGCGACAACTTCATGGCCATGCTCTGCAAGAAACACTGCATTTCGTCCTTCTCCCTCGGCAATACACAGGGTTCTGCCTCGAGGGATTTCTGCAACAATGCCGGCCAGAAACTCGTTCGGATCTGTGCCGTAAACGTATTCAGTTGTATTGTATCGCTCGTCCCACATATTCTGTATTCACCTCTGTACTGGAATATTGCAGATATATAACCTGTTAAAATGCCACACATTATTCATGATTTTGTAACAAAACCTACATATCCAGAACCTATAAAGCATGGTGATAATTCAAGAAATAATACAGGAGATAACCATGCTAACAGAAGTTGATATTTTACGTATTATGGCGGCCAAAACACAGCTGGCCGAGTCTATTGCCGATGACAGTGACCTTGACCCGATCATCGACGATGAAATATTCGAAATGATGGATGATGATATCCCGGTATCAGAAACGAATGGCCTGATGTGAAACAACGTGTAAATGAAAGCAGGCACCCATAACGTGATTTTAACCGCATAGGCGCAGAGGAGGATCAGCTTATATCACAGAAGTGAAAAATACGTAGGCCAGCATAAGCGAAGTGCCTGGCGACAGGCTGTCGGTTCGGAAACACAATCAATCATATCTCTGCGTCTCTGCGTCTCTGCGTCTCTGCGTCTCTGCGTCTCTGCGTCTCTGCGGTAATATAAAAGCTTCCAGGACGCGAAACCAACTACAAATCAACCTGACCAGCCGGAAATGGTAATCGTATAAAACCTGGGATAATCATCGACATACTCATCGAGTTCATTCCATGTTTGCACGCCATCACCCTCAACTTCAATTTCATCCAGCCTGATGCTCAGACCCAGGCCCTCTGTCTTATCCTTCAGCTGCTGATAACCCTGCGTTGACTCAATATCGCCCTGGGTCAGTTCACTAAATTGTGAAAGTTCAAACCTCGACCTGTTTTTATCCAGCAGTGTGTATGTAATGCTCCCCTTCGGTTCGAACGACTGTTTGCCGGAATGCGGATAGTGCCCCTGCTTATCCAGTGCGATATCTTTTTCCAGATCCTCACTGATGATAACCAGCTGGTCACTGAACCATTGTTTCAACTCAGCCGGGGTTTCCTGTCTGGGACGGTGAAACAAAGCCAGGTAAGCGATACCACATATCAAAGAGATGATTAAAATAGTGTTCATGTTGTCTTTCATCGTCAGGTCGATCAATGTGCTGTTGAAATCTGTAAATATGCCGGCGTACAATTTGAAAGCACACATGGACGACATAAACGAATTATGGCCTCATGCTCCGGCAACGGATATGTCCGTATAAAATACAAATATGCGTATGATTGCTATCAGTCCCTGTATAGTATTGCCACCGTAACTGTAGATGCAACTTTCGAATAAACAACCAGGCCTTGAGTGTTGAAGAATTTTCTACAGAACCTGCTTTCTGCCGAAGGCCGTATTAACAGAATCGGGTTCCTTCATTCATTCATTTTCATGCTGTGCCTGTTTATATTACTGTCGATTATCAACAGGGAGTACATTCGGCAGGCGGATAGCGCGCTCACGATCTATCTCTATGTAAAAAGCCTGCAAAGCATACTGCTGCTGGCCCTGTGGACACCCTCAATAATCAAGCGACTGCATGACATGGAAATCAGGGGCAACCGCGTCATTATCGCCTGGGCGGCACTGCTGCTGGATGCACACAACCTCATGCTGCTTAATATCCATATCGCCGCAATACTGGAGAAACTCCAGCCGGTATTATTCGTATTTTATGCAGTGGTACTGATTTTCTATCTCGTTCTGTTTTTAATGCCCGGCACTAACGGCATTAACAACTGGGGCAGCCCCCAACAACAATAACACCGCGGCAACATGCCATTGGCCCATATGCTTGCGAGCCAACAGTATATGGTCTTTAATCCTGTTTATACATCATCTCGCACTCACCGACAGGAAGAGCTCATGGAAACGTCAACGATTGTAATTCTGGTCATCATCGCGGTGATCATTCTTTATGTTATTAACATATTCAACAGCCTGGTCAGCTTGCGCAATCGTTACAAAAACGCATTCGCTCAGATCGAGGTTCAGTTGAAACGCCGCTATGACCTGATCCCCAACCTGATTGAAACCGCCAAAGGCTATATGAAGCACGAGCGAGAGACACTTGATTCCGTAATTACAGCTCGAAACGCCGCTGCCAAAGGCCTGTCTGCCGCCGCCTCCGACCCCGGCAATGCGGCCGCAATTGCAGAGCTGATCGGCGCTGAAGACGCGCTCGCCGGCGCATTGGGCAAATTCAATGTTGTGATGGAGGCCTATCCTGACCTCAAGGCCAACCAGAACATGATGCAACTCAGCGAAGAGCTGACCACCACTGAAAACAAGGTCGCGTTTGCCCGCCAGGCATTCAACGATGCCGTGATGGAATACAATACCTACAAACAGACATTTCCGCCCGTATTTTTTGCCGCCACTTTCGGCCATGCGCAAGATGCAAGCCTGCTCGAATTCGAAGACAGTGCTGCCTTTCAGCAAGCCCCCAAAGTGTCGTTCTAGTGGTGTACTGATATCACTCTATGAATTTCTTCAAGTCGCAGGATGAAGCCCGTCACAATACCGGCCGGCTCGTCGTTCTGTTCTCTCTTGCCGTCGTCTCACTCATTGTGATGACGAACCTGCTGGTGATGTTCGTATTCGGCTATATCAACGTCGAACAAACCGGCGTTATCAATACTGAGCAATTGATTCATCAGATTGACTGGCAGGTATTCCTCGTTATCGGCGCAGCAGTAACAATCACCATCGCAGCTGGCAGCCTGTATAAAATTCTTGCCCTCGCGGGAGGCGGCGCTCGCGTTGCAGAAATGCTCGATGCCGAGCTGGTCGTCAACGGCAGTAACGATTTCAGAAGGCAGCGACTGCTTAATGTCGTCGAAGAAATGGCCATTGCTTCCGGCACACCTGTACCCCCGGTGTACCTGCTCGATGAAGACGGTATTAATGCCTTTGCGGCCGGTTACAAACCAGGCGACGCGGTCATCGGTGTAACGCGAGGGGCTATGGAAAAGCTCAGTCGCGAGCAACTGCAGGGCGTTATCGCCCACGAGTTCAGCCACATCCTGAATGGCGACATGAAGCTGAATATTCGCCTGATTGGCCTGCTCCACGGCATTCTGCTGATCGGCCTGATTGGATATTACATTTTAAGAAGCGCATCACATTCACGCCGCTCCAAAGATAGCGGAGGCGCAGCCATTCTGGGCCTGGGCCTGGTCGTGATCGGTTATGCCGGCACTTTTTTCGGCAACCTGATCAAGGCGGCCGTCAGCAGGCAACGCGAATTTCTTGCCGATGCATCGGCAGTACAGTTCACCAGGAACACGGACGGCATTGCCGGCGCCCTCAAACGCATCGGTGGGGATGCCGCCGGCTCGATTATAGAAAATCCCTCGGGTGCGCAAATAAGCCATGCACTGTTCAGCCAGGGTATTAAGACATGGCTCAACAGTTTGTATGCGACCCACCCGCCACTGGAGAAACGTATCCACAATATAGAGCCCAACTGGGACGGAGAATTTGATTATTCATTGCCGGCAGAGATTGATCCGGCCACTGATGAGAGCACCTCGGCGCAACAACCCTACAGGAAACAACAAGCCGCAACCATGGCAGCCGTCGCTGCTGCGATGACCAGTGGCGAACTCATCGATCAGGTTGGGCAGCCAACGCCATCGCATCTGGCGTATGCCCGTAAACTGATCGATGACTTACCGCCCGAATTCTCGACAGCAGTGAACGATCCTTTTGCTGCACGTGCGGTTATCTACTTCCTGGTGCTGGATAAAGATAAAGTGGTGCAGTCTGACCAGCTTCAACACCTGAAATCCGCAGCTGATAGCGGTGTTTATGAAGAAACCATGAAGCTGGTGCGGGCCGGCTATGAACTGAAAAAGGAATATCGCCTGCCAATCGTGGACATGGCGCTGGCGACCCTGCATCAGCTGTCTGCGCATCAATACAGCTTATTCAAGCAGAACCTGAACACCTTGATTGAAATCGACAGCAAAATCAGCCTGCCCGAGTGGTCCATTCGAAAAATCGTGTTTCATTACCTGGATCCCGTGTTCATCAAAAAACCGGGGACCACACCTCAAAATCTGGTGCTAAAGCAGGCGCAAGAGGCGTGCTCAGTATTGTTGTCGGTTCTGGTTTATTCAGGCACGCAGCAGGGAATCAGTGATGATGACGTTTTTAATAAAGCCGTTGAGCAACTGGGCATGGAAAATATTTCACCGCTGGCAAAAAGTGACATTAACCTGGAAAACCTGAACAGTTCCCTCGACAAACTGGCAAGACTTAAACCACTGGAAAAACCGCGCCTGCTCAAGGCCTGCGCTATCTGCATCACTGCTGACCGGCAGATAACTTCGAACGAAGTAGAGATCTATCGCGCTATTTCAGCGATACTCGATTGCCCGGTACCGCCGATTACTATTTAGCAGCCAGGCTCGATGAAGTTATAACCTTCCCTGTAGCTTTTATAGATGAAGCTGTAACCCAGTTGTTTCAGACGCCTGTTACTGCAGCGTTTGTTTTGATCACTGCCTTGCGGCAATATCGCCTTTTCAGGCCGCTCAACCCCGAGCTTGTCGGCCAGATCTTTAAACACATCCCACTTTGCTGCCGGGTCGTCGTCTGAAGCAAGGTATACCGGTTCAAGAGCAGCCCCGGCAATCATCTTGTGCGACAAAAAACGCAACACAGCGACGCAGTCATCGCGGTGAATTCTGTTTGTATAATACGCGGGCTGATACTGGACCTCGCCGCCTCTGGCCACAAGGTCCAGCAGACGGCTCCGGTTGCGGCCATATATGCCCGAAAAGCGGATGATGCAATTACTGCTGCAATGGGCCAGGAAGGCCCTTTCTGCCTGCAATATGATCTTGCCGGTAATCTTGGCCGGCTCGGTCACTGACGCCTCATCAACCCATTCACCATGCGTTTGACCATACACACTGGTAGATGAAACAAATATAAATCTTGTGTCGGGATTGTTCCCTGAAAAAAAGTCCAGCAGGTTAGCGACACCCAACTCGAATACGTTTCTGTATGATTGTTCGCTGCGGTCATCAGGCGTAAGGATATAGATGACCAGGTCAAAACCGCTGTCGAGCTTTTCCAGATCGGCAGAATCGGACAGGTCAGCCTTTATATATCTGATTTTATTATCGTTCGCTGGCGGATGCCTTCTCAGGCCAAAAACATCGTGGCCATCATCAGAAAGCAGTTGGCCTGCTGCAACACCGATATCCCCACATCCAGCTATTAATATTCTCGCCATAATGAACTCTCAGTCTAGCCCGAAGCGCAGAAAACGTATTTTTGCATCGATCTCGCACAATATAGT
>Ga0316189_10001721_pt1 | contig 21688 bp, 17 predicted proteins | sample LowCovwburrow_MG_FD_204930 | JGI IMG/M metagenome (GOLD analysis project Ga0316189, IMG submission 204930) | Coastal sediment microbial communities from Maine, United States - Lowes Cove worm burrow | ecosystem: Environmental > Aquatic > Marine > Coastal > Sediment | place: USA: Maine... | reverse complement strand
AAGCATCTGGTGCTGTCGCCGGTGTTACAGGAACACATGAAAGTCAACGCCCCTGCATTACAGGCGGTTGCATCTTTTGGCCTGATAAACGGTCACGCTGTGCCTGCCTTTGCGGCGGCCTTGAATTATCACAACATGCGCCGCACGGGCCGTTCCACTGCCAATATGATCCAAGGTCTGCGGGATTATTTCGGGGCGCATACGTTTGAGCGGATTGATGCACCTGGCGAAAAGGTCAATGGGCCGTGGCATGACTAGGCACGATTACATTTTTTAAATTAATTCCAAGAATTGACAAGCCGCGCACGTCTAATAGCATTATGAGGATGGAAACCAGCGACGAGATATTGGTTGACCGCGCACAAGCGGGTGACAGTGATGCGTTCGGGCAATTGCTGGAACGCCATTATGACCTGATCCTGCGACTTGGTTATCGAATGCTGGGCGCGCAATCTTTGGCCGAAGAACTGGCGCAGGATGTGTGCTGTGCCTTGCCCGTAAAACTGGTATCGTACCGGGGTGATGCCAAGTTTACCACTTGGTTAACCCGCGTTTCAATCAATGCCGCCAAGGATCGTTTACGCAAACAAAAAACCCGCCATGCAGCGCAACAGGGTTGGGGCAGTTTGTTTGAAATGCAACAACACGAAGCCGATGAGATTGCCAATGACCGCGCATGGTTGGCGCAGGCAATGACAACTTTGCCAATCGATTTGCGCGAGGTGCTGGTTCTGACATTGGCCGAAGACATGACACAGGCAGAGGCAAGTGCGGTTTTAGGCGTGCCGACAGGTACGATTTCATGGCGCATCAGTGAAGCCAAGAAACATTTACGGGCTTTGGCCCAAGCCGAGGAGGCGTATCCATGAGTGATGAACTTGACAGATTGGCAATAGCCCTGAAGGCGGAAAAACCTGCCGGCAACCCCGATCGTAAAGCCGAAATTTTGGCTATGGCGCAAAAAAATTTCGATGCGGGCCAAGAAACTGCGACCCCCGCGCGTCCTATCCATAAGTCAGCACAAAACGTGTCTGGCATTTGGACAGGAGTAAAAGATATGTTTCGATCAATTAATCTGCGCCCCATGCTTTATGCAACCAGTGCGCTATGCGTTGCCGGTTTGGCAATTATTGTTATTCAACCGCTACGGGACAGTCCACTGGTTCCGGTTGGGATCACGGAAGAGTCTGTGGAAGTAAGATTGGAAAAGCTGGCCGAAAGCAAAGCTAAAGAAGAGCAACCAGTTGTGTTGGATCAAATGTTATCGACGGCAGAACCGGCAACACCCCCGCCTGCAATGAGGCCAAGCACGACAAAGCTTCGGAAAATGGCAAGTGAAAGTGACAGTGTTTCATCCTTTGGGGCAGGTCAGGTTTCGGGTTATTTAGGTAACGGCATAGTGGCGGATGCCCCTGCGCCCGTTATTCTGCCAGAAACAAACGAAATCTTTTCCAACGATACCCAGAATTCGCTGAAAATCGTGACCGAAGAGCCTGTATCAACCTTTTCAATCGACGTTGATACCGCATCCTATTCCTATGTGCGCAGTTCCATTGAAAGCGGTTATTTACCGCCCGTAGACTCCGTGCGTATTGAGGAAATGATCAATTATTTCCCTTATGATTATGCAGCCCCTGACGTATCAAAAGCCCCATTTTCTAAGGAAATTTCGGTATTTCAAACTCCGTGGAACCCGGATACCAAGCTTTTGCATATCGGTATTCAGGGCGCGAAGCCCGATATTGAAAGCCGCCCACCTTTGAACCTTGTGTTTTTGATCGATACATCCGGTTCGATGCAGGATCCCGACAAGTTGCCACTGTTAAAACAGTCTTTCCGGTTGCTGCTGAACACGCTGCGCCCCACCGATAAAATCGCGATTGTGACCTATGCGGGCAGTGCAGGTACGGTTTTGGAACCGACGGCGGCAAACGAGAAAAGTAAAATCCTGAACAGTTTGGAGCGATTGGAGGCAGGGGGATCTACTGCAGGTCAGGCAGGGTTGCGCCAAGCCTACACGTTAGCGGAAACCATGCAGTCGGATGACAGTATCGGGCGCATTCTGTTGGCCACGGACGGTGATTTCAATGTCGGAATTTCCGACCCTGAGGAGCTGAAAAGTTTCGTGGAAGAAAAACGCGATACAGGTGTTTATCTGTCTGTGTTCGGTTTTGGCAACGGTAATTATCGCGATGATATGATGCAAACGCTGGCACAGAACGGGAATGGGGTCGCTACCTATATAGATACATTGTCAGAGGCGCAAAAGGTGATGGTGGATCAGGTATCAGGCGCGTTGTTTCCCATTGCCAACGACGTGAAAATTCAGGTGGAGTTCAACCCCGATCTTGTCGCTGAATATCGCTTGATCGGTTATGAGACGCGCAAGTTGAACCGTGAGGATTTCAACAATGATGCGGTGGATGCGGGTGAAATCGGTGTAGGCCATTCGGTCACTGCGATTTATGAAATTACACCTGTGGGATCGCCTGCGATCAAAAACGATGCGTTGCGCTATCAAACGGAAACGGTTTCCAGCGATGGGCCTGATGAATACGGTTTTTTGAAACTGCGCTATAAGGCACCGGGCAAAACGAAAAGCACATTGATTACAACGGCAATTCCATCTGTATCGGACCAACCAAGTCAAGAAGCTAAATTTGCCGCCTCTATTGCGGGTTTCGGACAGCTTTTGGCCAAGTCGAAATACTTGAACAGTTGGACATGGGATCAAAATATATCACTGGCGAATGCGGGCAAAGGTGATGATCTGTTCGGATATCGCACCGAGGCAGTTCAGTTGATGCGCCTTGCGCAGTCATTGAAATAAAACAAAGCCACCCCTGACAATTTGAAAGGGGTGGCATCTATGCCAAATGCGACTAGGGGAGAGCGCGCATTCAGGCAAGTCAACCACACCTATAGGGAGGGATAGATGTGGCCAGTTTTCAGGAAGCTTAGGCTTCTTTTGTGACTTTTTTGGCTTTTACCGGCTTGGCGTCAATCGTACCGTTTGATGCGATCTCAATCCGGCGCGGTTTCAATGCTTCCGGCACTTCGCGTACCAAGTCGATATGCAATAAACCATCTTTGGTTTCAGCCGCGACAGGGCGCACATGGTCGGCCATCTGGAAGCGTTTTTCAAACGCGCGTGATGCAATACCGCGATGCAGATACTGAACCGTTTCTTGGTCTTCGGTTTCTGCTTTTTTGGCAGAGATTACCAATTGACCGTCACGCATTTCAACAGACAGCTCTTCTTCGCTAAAGCCTGCTACAGCAACGGAAATACGGTAGGTATCATCCCCCGATTTCTCGATATTGTATGGCGGGTAAGTGTTTGTTCCGACATCTGCGGTCAGGGCGCGATCCAGCATATTTGCCAGACGGTCAAAGCCTACTGTGGAACGGTAAAGGGGTGCAAAGTCATAATTACGCATAATATATATCCTCCTAAGGAAGCGATACGTTTCAGTTCGACCTTCCAACATGGACAGGCCAATTCAGATTTCGGACCCCGTTTCGGGCATCCGGTAAACATTATATGGGAATTATTTTATGGACGTCAAGGGCGTAAGATTTTGGCAACATTCTGAACGTTACCCAATTGTTTGCTGAGTGATTGGCCACTTGGTTTTTTACCCTGAAAAACGCCCCGATTAGCGCGCAATTGAGCCAGCAATTCTTCCAATGGTGCCCCTAAAGATGCACCAAGAGCCACTTTGCGCCCATTCACAATCGCCTTGGCTGATACAACCGATGCAATTTTTGCCACGCCATTATCAACGATAAAAATAGGTGATCCGGATGCGCCGTAATCCACATTGCATGTTAAAACCAAGGCGCGCGGGTCAAGCCCGATCACCTGACATGGTTCTTCGATTGAGGGTGCTTCAGCGCGGTCTTGGGCGTATGAGACAACTTTGACATAATCACCTACCTTGGGCCGTTTGTGGTATTCAAATGCTTTGATGAAGTTGGCGGTAATGGGAAGTGCCAGCTGGATAACTGCAATGTCGTTTGCAACTTTTTCAACTTTCACATTCCGCCCGGGCACGTAGTTTTTATGTACGACAACGCGGCGGGCTTTACGTTCCGCCCCGGCCCGGCCATTGCGCCAACCCGCCAGAAATTCTATATCGTTCGGGTCTATCAAAGCCCCAGTTTTGGGGTTGTACATACAATGCGCTGCCGTCAGCACCAGATCGGGTGCGATCAATGCGCCGGTGCAAAACCCCGCATTTTTCATGTTGATACGGCCAACCGCCTGCCAGACTTTGGCCTCATCAGCCGTTAACAGTTTGCGTAAAGGGGTTTGTTGCGCAGCACCGGTGCCCGCGACATTCAAAGCGATAAGGAATAAAAGTAAAAACCGCACCCGGCACCCCCGATAGTAAAACTAACCACGCTTTTGACAAGGAATTGTGCCAAAAGCGTGGCGGTGCCGAAACTTATCCGTGACTTGGCAGTGACACTTTTGACGTTATTTTCCGTGGTTTTGGACCGCCTGTGGCCCAATCCAACAATTCGACTGTATGTACAATGGGAATATCCGTGCCCGATCCGATTTGCATCATACAACCGATGTTGCCGGCCGCGATCACCTGCGGTTTGACCGCTTCCAGAGTTGTGACTTTGCGGTCTTTCAATTGTTTGGATATTTCCGGTTGCATCAGATTGTATGTTCCCGCAGAGCCACAGCACAAATGTGGATCGGATGGTTCCAGCACCGTAAAGCCCGCGTTTTTCAATAGGGTTTTCGGGTGGGTTTTGATCTGTTGACCATGTTGCAATGAACAGGCCGAATGGTAAGCCACGCGCATGTCTTTGGGGGCGATAACAGACAGTTTTAGGTCAATCAACACTTCGGATATATCTTTGGCCAATGCAGCAATTATCGCTGCGTCTTTTGCCAGATCATCGGTGCGAAACATATGCCCATAATCCTTGACCGTGGTGCCACAGCCTGACGTATTGATTACGATAGCATCCAACCCGTCGTCGTTCACTTCAGACATCCAGGCGCGAATGTTTTTGGCAGCAGTGGCGTGGCTTTGCTTGGCTTTGCCCATATGGTGGGTCAGTGCACCGCAACATCCGGCCCCTTTCGCCACCACAACCTCACAGCCATGACGGCGCAGCAGACGTATTGTGGCATCGTTGATGTCAGTGTCCAACGCCTTTTGTGCGCAGCCCGTCATTAAAGCGACCCGTTTGATGCGTTTGCCTTCTGCGGGGAAAACCTGTGGTTTGTCGTTCAGGCTGGGTGGGGGCAATTTATCAGGGGCAAATTCCACCATATTGCGGATTTTTGCGGGCATAATCGGGGCAAGCGGTTTTGACAATTGTGCGCCGCGCATCGCCAGACGGAAGCGGTTTTCATAGGGCAGGATTTGTGCCAAAACGGCCCTTAGAATGCGGTCGAACAGCGGGCGTTTGTAATTTTCTTCAATATACTCGCGGGCATGATCGACCAGATGCATGTAGTTCACCCCCGATGGGCAGGTTGTCATGCAGGCAAGGCAAGACAGGCATCGATCTATATGTTTCACGGTCTTTTCATCAGGTACACGGTTGTTTTCCAGCATATCCTTGATCAGATAAATCCGCCCGCGGGGGCTGTCCAATTCATCCCCCAGCACTTGGTAGGTCGGGCAGGTGGCGGTGCAGAACCCACAATGCACACAAGAGCGCAAAATCGCGTTTGCGCGTTCAATCTTCGGGTCGGTCAGTTGTGCGTCGGTAAAATTTGTTTGCATGATCTAGCCCATTATCCCTGCGTTCAAGATGCCTTTAGGGTCGAATTTTGCACGCAAACCCTGTTCGATTTTCGCAATGGCCGCGTTTTGCGGCACTCTTTTTTCGGCTGTCCCGCGCAGGCATTCGGCATAGCCGGAAATGCGTGGCAGTGCTGCGCGAACATCCATGTCGTTCGGGGTTGAAACCCACAACAGACCACCGCCCCAATCATAGACAACCTGAATGTCATCGTTTATTTGGCGCAATACGGCAGCCACTTGCGGGCCGTGAGAAGGAGCAACAGAGATGCGCCAGACGTCGGTGTTCGTCGCATGAAACGGTTCTACATCACGCACGGCTTGCCATAGGCTGTCATCATTGACAATTGTTGTATCACCCAACGGGCCAAGCAATGTTTGAAGTTGCGCCGCACGGTACGCTACGGATTTTTCAAACCCTTCGACACGGATTAATGTGGTGGCATCTTTACTGATATGTGCTGCACCGTTCACGCCATATGGGGCCGTCAACGCGGATGATAATGCGGTTATAGCCTGTTCGTCGGTCAAGCCTTTCACAATCACGGTCGTACTTGTTTCTGGTGCCGGCAGAACCTTAAAGGCAACCTCGGTCAGAACCCCCAAAGTTCCCATGCTGCCCGCCATCAGCTTAACCAAATCGTAGCCCGTGACATTTTTCATCACCCGCCCGCCATTCTTGATTACGGTACCTGTACCATCGACAAACCGCACACCGATCAGGCTGTCACGACAGGCGCCCGCCTGAATGCGCGCGGGGCCCGATATGTTGCAGGCCACGATGCCGCCAATGGTCGGCACGCCAGAACTGCCCAAAAGACCGCGATGATCCATCGGTTCAAACGGCAGCCTTTGACCTTCTGCCGCCAGTGCGGTTTCAATATCCGCAAGCGGCGTGCCACTAGCGGTTACGATCGTTAAAGCGCCCGGTTCATAAAGCGAAATACCGTTCAGACCCGTTGTCGATAGTACTGCTTCGTTTTTGCACGGATTGCCTAAAGATTGGCGTGTGCCGCCACCAACAATCCGTAATCTACGTCCGTCGGCATTTGCATCACTCACATACGAAGCAACGTCCGTTTCTGACTTCAGGTTCATATTGCGCGCCGATCATCGGAACTGGACAGCGGAAAAACCTTGGCCGCATTCAGTAACCATTTCGGATCGAACACGTCCTTTACATCCATTTGCGCATCCAGATCTTTTTGGTTGTACTGTGTCAGCATCAGGTCGCGTTTTTCAACGCCGACACCGTGCTCACCAGTCAGACACCCACCAACCTCCACGCAAAGCTTCAACACTTCCGCACCAAACTCTTCACACAGTTCCAAATCGCCGGGTTTATTTGCGTCAAACAGGATCAGGGGGTGCATGTTACCGTCACCTGCATGAAAAACATTAGCAACTTTCAGCCCGTATTTTTGTGACATCTCGCCAATGCGGCGCAGCACCAAAGGTAATTCACTGACCGGAATTGTACCGTCCAGGCACATGTAATCACTGATCCGTCCCATCGCGCCGAACGCGGCTTTGCGACCGGCCCAAATCGCGGCGGACTCTTCTTCCGACTTGCTTTCGCGTAATTCGACGGGCTTGTGCTTCATCGCGATCTTTTTGATTTTTGCGAGTTGGTCATTGATTTCGGTTTCCGAGCCTTCGACTTCGACAATCAGCACTGCTTCCGCTTCGGGATAACCAGCTTTGGCAAAATCCTCGACCGCTTCTACGCAAGGTTTATCCATAAATTCGATAGCAACCGGTAAAACGCCGGCCTTGATAATGTCCGAGACACAGGCCCCTGCAACCTCGTTGCTGTCAAAGCCCATTAACACGGGGCGCGCGCCTTCGGGTTTGCGCAAAATCCGCAAAGTTGCTTCAGTGACTACACCCAATTGTCCTTCAGAGCCGCAGATAACCCCCAGCAGATCAAGGCCTGCACTGTCCAGATAAGTCCCACCGATTTCAACCACTTCGCCGTCCATCATCACCATTGTGACACCCAGCAGATTATTGGTCGTGACACCGTATTTCAGACAATGCGCGCCGCCTGAATTCATCGCCACATTCCCTGCAATGGCGCAGGCCAACTGGCTGGACGGGTCGGGGGCATAGAAGAAATCATTTTGTTCAACCGCGCCCGTTACACTTAGGTTGGTACGGCCTGATTGAACGCGTATGTAGCGATCATCATAATTGGTTTCCAGCACTGCGTTCATCCGTGCCACACCCAAAATCACGCAATCGCTGGTGGGTAAGGCCCCACCGGCAAGCGAGGTGCCGGAACCGCGCGGAACGACAGGCACGCCTTCTTCATTGCAGATTTTTAAAACGGCTGAAACTTCGGCGGTAGAGCTGGGCAATACCGCGATCATCGGTGGGCAACGATATGCTGTCAGGGCATCGCATTCATAAGCGCGGACCTCTTGTTCTTCGAAAATGACAGCACTTTCAGGAAGAATTTTTTGCAGGCGCTGCACAATATGTGCTTTACGGTTCAGCACACGTGTATTTGGTTGCGGCATTTCCATAGTACGAATCCCCAATTTCAATAATTGGTAATTTTATATTACCAATTTGCAATATTTGCAAGATTTTATATTTTCCCGTTAGCGGCTTTCTAACCGCCACGCACCAATAATCAATAGCGCAGTTGCCAACAACATTAACCAAGTCGGCAACATGGGGCGACTGGTAATCTCGGTTGTGACATAAGCGTTGCGCGGAGTCAGACCGATCCAATCACGTCCACCTGCGTTACGGCCAGTTTGCACCAAGCGGATTTTAGGATCAGGCACGGTATGCAAAGCCAATATAGCGCCCTTTGTGGCCGTGATCAAAGGCTTAAGCTTGTTCGCATTTGCAATCGTGTTTTCAAATTCTTTCGGTGAACTTGGGCCCAATGCGAAAACAGTTGACAGCAGACCATCTGTCAAGCGGTACAGGCCATTTACCGTACCTTTAAAATCACCTTGCCAACGCCCGGGCGTGACTTCGGTCAAACCCAGATTGATCCTTGCGCCATCCGGTGTATCGATGGTTACGGGTTTGTTTTCCGCGTCCAAAGACCTGCGCACAATCGTTACGGTTTGTCCAACGGCGGTGGCGATCAGGCGTTCTTCTTCCAGTTCCGGTTCTTTCATCATCCAATGGGCCAAACGGCGCAAAAGTTCCAACTGTGGCCCGCCACCTTCAAACCCACGTGACCACAGCCATGCCTGATCGGATAACAGCATTGCGATGCGACCATCCTCGACACGGTCAAGCAATAGCAACGGGCGTTCGTCAACCCCGCTCATAACAACATCGCCGGACTTCTGGGTTGCGTCGACTTGGCGGAACCAGCGACCCCAGGGTTTATCGGGATCAATTGCATAATTCGGCGAGAAAACCTCTAACCCTTCCGTCACAGGGTGACGTTTTCCGACGTCCGTTATCGTTGGCAGATAACCCTGTTCATAAACCCGCGCGGTGGGTTGGGCGGGCAACATATCGGCAAGCGGGGTGCGATATATACTGTTGACCCCGCCAAAATCAGCGCCGGACGCAACCAGAACAGCCCCGCCGCGTCTGGTATAATCTACCACGCTGGACAGATATGCGTTTGGCAACAAGCCACGTTTGGAATAGCGGTCAAAGATGATCAGATCAAATTCGTCGACCTTTTCCAAAAACAGCTCACGCGTTGGAAAAGCGATTAATGACAATTCGCGCACCGGAACACCGTCGTTTTTTTCAGGCGGGCGCAGAATAGTGAAATGTACCAGATCAACCGCATTGTCGGATTTCAACAGGTTGCGCCAAGTACGTTCACCTGCATAAGGTTCACCCGAAATCAATAAAACCCGCAATCGATCGCGTACACCGTTTATTGAAACCACTGCCGTGTTATTGCGATCGGTCAGTTCACCTTCCACGGGGATCACGTTGAATTGCAAGACGTTGACGCCGCCGTGGGGCAGGGTCAGCGGTAATTCCAGATCCGTATTCGTTTCAACGGTAAACATTACGGCATCCCCGTCATCAACTGCAATGGAAATACGTGCGCGTCCTTGCACCGCTTTTGGCACATCTCCCTGATCCTCTATGCGCAAGCTTAGCGTTATATCTTCGTCCAAAATAGCAAAGGCGGGGGCGTTTTTGATAAGCAGCCGGCGATCCCAATCATTTTTTTGCCCGGTCAGTAAAACATGAACGGGGGCAGGGAACGCCGCGGCAATATCGGCATCATGCACCTGTCCATCGGTCACCAGAACGGCGCCCGCCAAACGGTTCGGGGCGACTTCATTTGCGGCACGGTTCAACGCCGTGATCAAATACGTCCCGCCATCGCGTTGAGATGTATCATTGGCCACTTCAACGGTTTTGACCTCAAAATCATCCAGCCCGCCGATTTTGCCAATAAGGGTGGCAACGGCTGCCGTTATTTGTGCGGGGCGTACAGATACGGTCTGACTTTCGGAACGATCCACAATGACCAGCACGATATTGGACAGGTTTTCACGTTGTTCGGTTTGCAGATTTGGTTCAGCCAATGCGACCAGCAATACCAGTGCCGCTAACGTTCGTAGCATCCAGCCAGACAGACCGCGCCACAGGCTAATGATCAGGCAGAGGGCTGCAAACGCACCCAAACTCCACAAGATAGGCCAAGGGATAAGCGGGGCAAAGGCAATGTTTACATCCATGTTACTGCCCCAGCCGATCAAGAAGTGCGGGGATATGCACCTGATCCGATTTGTAGTTTCCTGTCAGCACATACATGATCAGGTTTACGCCAAACCGCTGGGCATATTCACGCTGTTGATCGCCAGCCTGCCCACGCCCGACGGGGTACATATAACGCCCGTTTTTGTCGATGGCCCAAGCTGAAGCCCAGTCATTACCGCCAATCACAACAGGTGTAACCCCATCATTCAGATTGCGAAACGGGGCGCCTTCTATCTTTGCCGCATTGGCAGGCGCGGCTTCAATCCATATATTTGAACCCGCGTGACGACCGGGAAAATCCTGCAATAAATAAAAGCTGCGGGTCAAAACATGGTCGACCGGCACGGGTTCCAACGGCGGAATTTCCAATCGTGCCGCTATTTTTTGCAACATACGGCCATTGGGTGTGCCGCCACTGATACCGGAAGAAAGGTGCGCATCACGGGTATCGAACAGGATCATCCCGCCGCTGCGCAAGAACCGGTTTAGTTTATCGACTGCACCATCGCTTGGGCTGGCCTGACGATCACTTATCGGCCAAAAAAGAAAGGGAAAAACCGACAATTCGTCTTGTTCGATATCAACGCCAACGGGCGTGATCGGTTCCACCGAGGTTCTACGAAACAGTTCGGTAGACAGGCCCAATAACCCCGCGTACGAGATTTTATCAACCTTGGTGTTTCCCGTTTTCACATACCCCAGAACCGTGTTGTTGATCAGGTTCGACAGGACCTCATCCGACTGGGCAACACTTGGGTCCGGATGCGCAAAAGTCAAAGCAAGTGTAATAACCGCAAGCTGCCCCGCGAACCGTCGGGACAGTTTCCCGCTTAGCCAAAGTGACGCGAAAATATCCAGTAGCATCAGCCCAAGGGCTGCAATTATAAAATACGGTTTCAGGAACCGTTGCGCACTTTTTTCCAGCGGTAAAACGACTGTGCCCGTTGGCCAGTTCGCTTTCACCAAAACATCATCTTTTGCCAGTACGTTCAATGCCGCCTTGCGGCCTGCATTGCTGTAAACACCTGGGGGCAGGTCTGCCGATAATGCGCGGCCGGCCAGAACGGTACCTTCAACGCCTGAACGGTCTGACACATCACGGATAATGCCAAAGGCGTCTATCACTTCTTCAGGCTTCCAAATCAATCCTTCCAGATCCTGAATATCTTCTAGATTGCCTGCACTTGAAACCGCCAAACGTTCCAGCATTTGCACAAATAGACCCGAGATAGGCAGGTTTGACCATTCCGCGTTGGCGGTGACATGAAATAAAACCACCCGCCCGTTGCCGACGGATTTTTGCGTGACCAGGGGTGTGCCGTCCTGTAGGGTTGCCACCACGCGTTCCGCAAGGTTGGGGTCAGGCTGGGCGACAACCTGACTGTTGACGGTAATCTCATCGGGAATTTTCAATCCATGGAACGTTGTGCCTTCTACAAAGGCGCGTAATTTCTTTGGCGCCCCCCATGACATCGCTCCGCCAATGCTGCGCCCGCCTGCACGTAAACGTACAGGTAGTAGCGGGTGTTCAGCTTGCAATCCGATTTGGCTTGCAGCCAATCTTGGGCCTGCGAAGCGTACCAGCAGGCCACCATTTGCTACCCATTTCGTTACATCACGGGTTTCCGTTTCACTTAATTTACCGATATCGACAAAAATCATAACGTCAGGGTTTGCAAGCAAGGTGGTTTTCAGGTCAGTCTCAATCACTTCTGCCGTCGGGACCAATGCTTTTCGCAGGTAAAACACATCCGACATAAGGTCTGCAGCTTCCTGCTGATCTGCAGCAGAAATAAGTGCGACTTTGCGCCGTTGCACTGTGTCACCGGTTACAACAACCGTACCCGCTGATCTTTGCTCCGCAAGCACAATCGATTTAACGCGATTGCGCAATTCAGAAGGTATATCGAACACCAATTCCGCCTGTGTATCGCCGGGCGAAAACTGCACGGTTGCAGACCCAAGCGTTTGCGATACTCCATTGGGATCAGGCCCAATCGCATTTGCAGATATATCGAGTGCGGCATTTGCCCAACTGCGCTGTACCGTGACCATCATATTACCGTCCTTCACAAGGGGCGGGTTCACAGCGATTACAGGGGGTTTGTCTTCATATATGGAAACACGGCCCTTTGATTGCAGTGCATTAAGTAAGGCAGATCGTTCCGGTGTGTCCAGCCCGTCTGAAAACCAGACCGTATCAAAACCCACATCCTGCGCGGATAAATAGCTGGCCCAGTGTGCAAAATCAGGTTGCCACGGGTTTGGAGCCAGGCCATTCACCCGTTGAAGATAGACGTTTGGGGCGACAAAATTCGGGCGGACCAGACTTTGGGGCTTATCCGACAACTTAAACACAACTGTCGGGCGGTTTTCCTGATCCGCACTGCGCAATACTTCCGTCAGTTTTGCTTGCCGTTTGCGCCAGCTATCGGCGCTGGCCCAGCTTGCGTCCATCAAGATCACAAGGTTTTTTGCTGCGCCTTGCGTATCCGTGGGGTTCAACACCGGTCCGGCAAAGCCGATGATAGCCGCTGCAAGGGTCAAAATACGCAAGACCAGCAGCCACCAGGGGGTGCGATCAGGGGTAGTCTCTTTGTTCTTAAGCCCCAACAGCAGCAAAATGCCCGGAAACTTCGCGCGAATGGGCGCAGGCGGCACAGCACGCAGCAACCACCACAAGACAGGTAGCAATAAGAGCGCCCATAACAACATTGGTGACAAGAAATTGATGCCGGACATCAAGTGTGTCCCCCCAAAGCCCGATAAAGCCAGATCAACGGTACGCTTGCGGCTTCGTCGGTTTGGTGACAGATATACCGCCAACCGGTTTTTTGCGATAATTGCCGCAAGGCGGCTTTACGTTCGGCAAGTTTTTCGCGGTATTCATCGCGCAGGGATTGCGCCCGCAGGGTTTCGAACTTGTGGCCTTCGTTCATGCTGAACAACACAGTACGGCCCCTGAAGGGAAAATCTTCTTCCACCGGATCCAGAACCTGCACCAGATATCCATTCACGTTTTGATTGGCCGCATAGGACAGGCTTTCGAAAATTTGATCCCAGTCTCCCAGAAAGTCCGAGATGAACACCGCCTTTTGACCCTGCTTCATTTCCTTTCTGGAAGGTGTGGAAAATTCCTGATCAGGGGATGTCCGCGCTAATGCCATTGCCATTTTTTCGATCTGTACCAGTCCTTGTCTGGGGGGATCATCCAAATCGGTCAGCCCGATCTTTTCACCACCTTTTGCAAGCAAAATAACGATAGCCAGCCCCAAAATAGTCGCGCGCTCAGCTTTCATCGGTAAGGTTTCTTGCGAGCGAAACAGCATCGAGGCCCCGCGGTCGACCCATAGATGCACCGACTGGGTGTTTTGCCATTCATGCTGGCGCACGAAATGGTCGTCTGATCGCGCGGAACGCCGCCAATCAATTTCGCGGATTGCATCCGTTTCCACGGCCATACGGTATTGCCAGAATTCTTCACCTGCACCTGATCTGCGCCGACCATGTGCGCCGTGGCTGATGCTTGCTGTCAACTGATGCGCTTCGGCCAGCAGTGCGGCAAAACCTTGTGCCAAATGCTCGGCATCATGCCGTGTTTTTAATGCCAATATGTCAGGCGTTCGGGTCAAGCTGCGGCCTCTTTGCCCAGTGCTTTGTCAGTCAGATCGGCAATGATGCGATCCAAACTGTCGCCTTGGGCTTTGGCGGCAAAATTCAATGACATGCGGTGAACCAAAGCAGGATGCGCCAAGGCTTCAATATCGTCCAAAGACGGGGCCAGACGGCCCTGTATAAGTGCACGCGCGCGTGTCGCCAACATCAAAGCCTGTGCCGCCCGGGGCCCGGGGCCCCAACTGATTGTGTCCTGAATATAGCTGTCAGAGGTTTCTGTGGGTCGCGCCGAACGCACCAGATCCAATATAGCCTCAACCACCGTTTCGCCCACAGGCATGCGTCGCACAAGTTCCTGTGCCGCTGTCAGTTGTGCGGGTTCAAACACCTGTTCAGCAACTGTTTCGCCAAATCCCGTGGTTGCCAGCAAAATCTCGCGTTCGGTATTGCGGCTGGGGAACCCCACATCTATTTGCAGCAAAAACCGATCCAGCTGTGCTTCGGGCAGGGGATATGTACCTTCTTGTTCAATCGGGTTTTGTGTGGCCAACACATGAAACGGCGTGGCCATTTCATAAGTCGTGCCGGCAATGGTCACCGCATGTTCCTGCATCGCTTGCAAAAGTGCCGACTGTGTGCGCGGACTGGCGCGGTTAATCTCATCCGCCATCAACAACTGACAGAAGATCGGCCCCTTCAGGAACCGAAACGCCCGCTTGCCGTCTTTGTTTACATCCAGCACCTCTGACCCCAGAATATCGGCCGGCATCAGGTCAGGGGTGAATTGCACACGGTTGGATGTCAGCCCCATCACGGTACCAAGTGTCTCGACCAACCGCGTTTTTGCCAGACCGGGTGCGCCCACCAATAGTGCATGACCACCACTTAGCAGGGCTATGATGGATTGTTCGACCACTTCAGACTGACCGATCACCCGCTTTTTGATATTGGCCTTGGCCGCATCCAAAAGCCCACCGATTTCATCAATTTGCTTCGCTAAAGTCTTTTTGGTGCCACTCATGACAAAATCCTTCTAAGGTCGTAACATATATAATCCCTATTAAACGAAACTAAGGCCGCCGTGACAAATGACAAATGAGACAAATAAGCAGAAAACCGCGAAACCGACCGCTGATGGCATTGCGCAAGCGGCAAAAGCGGCTGGAAAGAAGGGCCCCGCACCCGTTCATCTGTGGAATCCGGAATTTTGCGGTGATCTGGACATGCGCATTGCCCGTGATGGGACATGGTTCTATTTAGGCACCCCCATCGGGCGGATGCCGCTGGTAAAGCTGTTCTCAAGCATTATTCGCAAGGATGGCGATGATTATTTTTTGGTGACACCGGTGGAAAAGGTCGGAATTACCGTGGAAGACGCGCCTTTCGTGGCGATAGATTTTGATGTGGACGGGGCGGGCAAAGATCAGACGATCAGCTTTACGACCCAAGTTGACGATACTGCCATTGCGGGCCCCGAGCACCCTATCCGCGTGGTGCGCGATGCAAAAACGGGCGAACCTTCACCCTATGTTCTGATCCGCGCCAATCTGGAAGCGTTGATTGACCGCAAAAGCTTTTATCGGCTTGTCGATGTCGGGGTTCATGCAGAATTTGAGCGCCAAAGCTGGTTTGGCGTTTGGTCAAGCGGTGTATTCTTTCCGATTATCCCGTCGGCAGAGCTGGAGGTTTGAGTGTAAAAACCTGTTAAATGACTATCGGGCAGGCGTAACCTGGTACAAAATTTTATCTTACCTTGATGCCCTTCACTTTTCCGTTCCTAGCTAAAGCCGGACCCGGATACCCCCGAGAAGGTGTTTTAACGCCGTGCATTGCACGCAACCCGGGCGGTTGCAAACCCCTAGCAACGTGCCACTTCCCCACCGACAATATCTTTGATCCCGAAACGAACATTTGGATTTCCCGGGTAAATAAATCAGATATGGGATTAACTGACCCAAGCATTTGATTCCGTTAAGTTTGATATTGCACATCCGTTGAATGTCACAAATTGGATACAAGCCATACCCAAAACAATTGTTTTATTGACGCTAGGGAATGGAAATGAATATGTGATTTAGGGTGGTTTTTCTGATTTCGATCGGAAAAGTCTTAAAAAGAGGGGGAATTGGGAATGTTACGTACAATATTACTATCTTTAGCACTTAGCGGCTCGGCACTATCTTATGCAGCAGCTGAGGAAAGGCATGATTGGTCCGGGTCTTATATCGGCGGTGTGGTTTCTTATCATAGCGGTGACAATTATTGGACGGGAACCGGCATCGTCTCTACCCCGGTGGATACCGATGGCGTTTTAGGTGGTTTGACAGGTGGTTATAACTTAGAGGTCGGCCAAAATATAGTTGTCGGCGTAGAGCTGGATATTTCATTTGGGGATATGCATAGCACCTCGCCTACTTCCGCGTCATTTGGATGTGCTGCGGGATGTCAGACCGAAGTGGATGGTTTTTCCACATTACGCTTACGCGGGGGCTATGCAATCGGCAACACTTTGCCTTATTTCACCGCCGGGGTAGGATTTGCTAACGCAACGGCGTCCGTAACCGGGTTTGGAACATTAGGGGACGACACCGTTTCCGGTTTGGTATTCGGTATTGGTGTCGAACATGCATTTACGCCTAAAATTACGGCAAAGATTGAATATCTGCGTGCTGACCTTGGGAATTTACAAATACCAACATCATGCTTTCCAAGCTGCTCGACACCGATTAAGTTCGATGTTCTTCGTGCGGGTTTGAATTATAATTTCTAAACTCTACGCGGTGATTTATGGATGTTAATAGATGATTGATGATCTTTAGGGCTGCTGGTTTGCAGTAGTCCTAACATTCTATAATAGTGTTTATTTTACTACAATAACGTTTCCAATTTGGGCTTGTCTCGTTGGGTGAGCGTGATGCCCACCCTATCGTTCATTTCGGTTCCAGCCGCTATATTGCGGCCGCGATGTTCGTTCAGGCCGTGGTTTTCACCGACGTGCAGATGTATTTCATTTCCATGTAATCATCCATGCCGTGGTGCGATCCTTCACGGCCTAGTCCCGATTGCTTCACGCCACCAAAGGGTGCAACCTCGGTTGAAATCAGGCCGGTGTTGACGCCGACCATGCCATATTCCAGCGCTTCTTGCACGCGGGTGACGCGGTTCAGGTCGTTGGAATAGAAATACGATGCCAAACCGTAAATCGTGTCATTGGCTGCCGCCACAACCTCTGCTTCGGTCTTGAAGCTGAACAGTGGGGCGACAGGGCCGAATGTTTCGTCTTCTGTGACGATCATGTCTGATGTGACACCCGTTATTATAGTCGGTTCAAAGAAAGTGCCGCCCAGTGCATGGCGTTTGCCGCCTGCAATAACTTTGGCCCCTTTGGAAACTGCATCTTCAATATGCTCTTCAACCTTTTTCACACCAGCCATATCAATCAGCGGGCCGGCGATAACGCCTTCATCCAATCCGTCACCAACTTTCATATTCCCGACGGCAGCCGCCAGCTTTTCGGCAAAGGCATCATAAACGCCTTCTTGTACGTAAATGCGGTTGGCACAGACGCAGGTTTGCCCGTTGTTGCGGTATTTTGAAATCATCGCCCCTTCAACAGCCGCATCCAAATCAGCGTCGTCAAACACGATAAACGGTGCGTTGCCACCCAGTTCCAATGACAGCTTCATGATCTTATCAGAGCACTGTTTCATCAAAATACGGCCCACTTCGGTAGACCCGGTGAAGGTCAGTTTGCGTACATGCGGATTGGTGCAGAACTCTGCCCCGATTGGGCGTGCGCGTGATGATGTCAACACGCTGAACACGCCTTTTGGTAGGCCTGCGCGATCGGCAATAGCTGCAATAGCCAGCGCGGAAAGCGGTGTTTGTTTGGCAGGGCGTGCAACGAATGCGCACCCTGAAGCCAGCGCAGGACCAAGTTTGCGGGTAATCATGGCCGATGGAAAATTCCACGGCGTGATGGACGCCACAACACCTACGGGTTGTTTTAGAACCGTGATGCGTTTGTCGCGTTGGTGGCCGGGGATTGTTTCACCGTAAACCCGCTTTGCTTCTTCACCGAACCATTCCAGAAAACTGGCGGCATATAGGATTTCACCGCGGGCTTCGGCAAAAGGTTTCCCCATTTCAGCGGTTAGAATAGCCCCCAGATCATCGGCATGGGCGACCATCAGTTCAAACATTCTACGGATTACGGCAGAACGTTCTTTGCCTGTCCATGAGGCCCATTCTTTTTGTGCTTTTGCGGCGGCTTCAATGGCGAATGTCGCATCTTCGACCTGCAAATCGGGCAGATGCGCCAAAACATCACCGCGCGCAGGGTTGGTCACGTCAAAAGTCGCCCCGTCTTTGGCATCTACCCATACGCCAGCCACATAGGCTTGAGTGCACAGCAGGCTTGGGTCTTTCAGAATTGAACTTAGGTTTGTATCGTCGAGCATATTAGCACCCTTTTACGTTATATTTACAGAATTTTCACATGCGTGACACATTCCCTTCGCAGGTGCAACATAAATGGGATGTTTTTTTTAATTACCTAACTGATCGTCATCTTTAACGTATGGGCCGGTGCGGATTTCAACGTATTTCAGCGGGATTTTCCCGAAATTGACGATTCTATGTGTGGTGCCGTACGAAATATGCGCCGACTGTCCCTCGTATAGTTTGATGGATTTATCAGAAAGCTCTATTTCGGCATAGCCGTACAGAACCGTGACCTGTTTGCTGGCATGGATATGGCAAATTGTATCCACCGTATGATTGGGTGCTACCGTGGTAATCAATATCCGTGACCTGTTATCTGCGAATAAGTCATGCCTTTCAGGCAAACCGTCATGGATCGGCAAAAGCGTGTGATGCTGCATCTGTTGTGTGACTTTGCTAACCATCATTCAGAATTAAGCAATAATTCTTAACGAGGTGTGAATACCCGAAAATAATTAACCCGCAAACATCTGGTAAGACCTAGCTAAATCACCATATAAAGGTGAAACTTGGTATAAGGGTGAATTGATGCGCTGGATTAAATGGATTGTAACAACACTATTTGTTGTTCTTGTTGTAGCGGTGTTTCACTATACCCTGCCGCAACGCGATATTGTGCGCATTATCGACGCTTATGAAAAGCGTCAGGATTTCGGGGGCAACAGTATTTTTTGGGCCAACCCCGATGCAGGCACCACCAAGCTGCCGTCGCGTGATGTGCGTTTTATCGATACGGTTATGCCCGATGGCAGCGTAATGGTTTACCGCAATGAAGACACCAGTTTTTCATGGCCGTTCTATTTCAAATTCGACAGTGCCGACATAAATGCACAGGCCAAAGAGCTGATTTCAACCAAGGAAGCGCCGGTTTGGGTTGCGGTGCGCCACTATGGCTGGCGGTTTGTTTATTGGACAATCTTTCCAAATGCCACGTCGCTGAAAGTTGTCGACGGGCCGGATGTACGCCTGATTCCGTGGTTCAATATCGTTTTCTTTACGGCCGTGAGCTTGTTTGGTCTTGGTATCTTTCGTCTAATGCAACGCTTCAAACGCCGCCGCATCGATCCTGTTCTGGAAGACATCGAAGACGCATGGGATGATGCAGGCACAAACGCACGCGGGTTTATCGGGCGTATTTGGGATAAAATAACGGGTGCGTAAAATTGCCTTACCGAATCCTCTGGAAATTTCATTCTAGGTCATGCAAAACGGACCGAGTATAATTTTCGGAGCAAACATATGATCCCTTATCGTTCACGCACATCCACACATGGCCGCAATATGGCGGGCGCACGCGGGCTTTGGCGCGCAACCGGCATGACCGAAGGCGACTTTGGCAAACCGATTATCGCGGTCGTGAATTCGTTCACCCAGTTTGTTCCCGGCCATGTGCACTTAAAAGACATCGGTCAACTGGTTGCGCGCGAAATTGAAGCGGCCGGTGGTGTTGCCAAGGAATTCAATACCATCGCGGTCGATGACGGAATTGCGATGGGCCACGACGGTATGCTTTACTCGCTTCCCAGCCGTGAAGTAATTGCCGACAGCGTGGAATATATGGTCAACGCCCACTGTGCCGACGCGATGGTCTGCATTTCCAACTGCGATAAAATCACCCCCGGTATGATGATGGCGGCCCTGCGTCTGGATATCCCCGTGGTCTTTGTTTCAGGCGGCCCGATGGAAGCGGGCAAAGTCGATATTGACGGCGAATTACGTGCGGTCGATCTGATCGACGCCATGATCGAAGCCGCCAATCCTGAACGCACGGATGCCGAAGTGCAAGCCTTTGAAGAAGGCGCATGCCCGACTTGCGGATCATGTTCCGGCATGTTCACGGCCAATTCGATGAACTGTCTGGCCGAGGCTTTGGGTCTGGCCCTGCCCGGTAACGGCTCTACATTGGCCACGCACAGCGACCGTAAAGGCCTGTTCGAAGAAGCCGGCCGTCTGATCGTCAAGCTGACCAAAGAATACTATGAGAATGGCAACACATCCGTGTCCGCACGCGGTATTGCCACCAAAGCGGCGTTCGAAAATGCAATGACGTTGGATATCACCATGGGTGGCTCCACCAACACCATCTTGCATTTACTGGCGATTGCACAAGAAGGCGAAGTCGACTTCACCGTCGACGACATTGACCGCCTTAGCCGCATCACACCGTGCCTGTGCAAAGCCGCCCCGGCAATCCAAAACGTACATATGGAAGACATCCACCGTGCGGGTGGCATATTTGCCCTGCTGGGTGAATTGGAACGCGCGGGCCTGTTGAACAGCGAAGTCGGCACGATCCATGCACCCACATTGGGCGATGCGATCCAGAAATGGGATGTGCGTGTGACCAACGACAAAGACGTGCATGAACTGTTCCTTGCAGCCCCCGGCGGTGTGCGCACGGTCGAAGCGTTCAGCCAATCGCGCCGCTATAAAGAACTGGATTTGGACCGCGCCAATGGCGTGATCCGATCACTGGAAAATGCGTTTTCACAGGACGGTGGTCTGGCGGTACTGTTCGGCAATTTCGCCCAAGAAGGCTGCGTTGTAAAAACCGCAGGCGTCGACGACAGTATCCTGAAATTTTCAGGCCCCGCGATTGTCTGCGAAAGCCAGGATGAAGCGGTCAATCGCATCCTGAACAAAGAGGTCAAAGCAGGCGACGTTGTCGTCATCCGCTATGAAGGCCCGCGCGGTGGCCCCGGCATGCAGGAAATGCTTTACCCCACATCGTATTTGAAATCTATGCGACTGGGCAAAGTCTGCGCGCTGATCACTGACGGCCGCTTTTCCGGCGGTACGTCCGGCCTGTCCATCGGCCACGTATCACCCGAAGCCGCCGAGGGTGGCAATATCGGGCTGATCGCCGAAGGCGACATCATCGATATCGACATCCCCAACCGCAAAATGGATGTGCGCCTGACGGATGAAGAACTGGCAGCACGCCGTGCGGAAATGGAGGCCAAAGGTGACAAATCATGGCAACCGGAACTGCCACGCAAACGCAAAGTATCCAAAGCCCTGCGCGCCTATGCATCACTTGTCGGTAATGCCAGCCAAGGTGCAATACGGTTGGAACCGAAGTAAGG